>Ga0209345_10005643_pt1 | contig 11543 bp, 10 predicted proteins | sample Cruoilmetagenom7_FD_187294 | JGI IMG/M metagenome (GOLD analysis project Ga0209345, IMG submission 187294) | Oil polluted marine microbial communities from Coal Oil Point, Santa Barbara, California, USA - Sample 7 (SPAdes) (version 2) | ecosystem: Environmental > Aquatic > Marine > Oil seeps ...
GAAGAAGCCGTGCTGATCGGTGTTGAGCCACAGGCGGGGCATGGATTGACGTATGATACTGTGACGCCGATTGCCGCGATCGCTCAACTGACGGAACTCAATATTGGTCATTTCTTGATCGGGGAAGCGGTGTTTGTCGGACTTGGCGCAGCGGTTGCACAGATGCGGGAATTGATGGATGAGGCGCGCGCGTGATTATCGGGATTGGCAATGACCTCTGCAATATTTCGCGGATTGAGAAGACATTAGAGCGCTTTGGTGAGCGGTTTGAGAAGCGTGTGTTCACCGACTTAGAAATTAAGAAAGCGCGTGGGCGTCGGCTGACGGCGGAAACCTATGCCAAACGGTTCGCGGCAAAAGAGGCCTGTGCCAAAGCCTTGGGTACGGGGGTGCCGCGGCGCGGTGTACATTGGAAGCATATGGGCGTTGTAAATCTACCGTCCGGCAAGCCGACAATGGATCTGTCGGGCGGCGCAGCGGTACGCTTAGCGGAGCTGACCCCAACCGCCTGTGACACAGTCATCCATTTAACGATTACAGATGACTATCCGTGGGCGGAGGCGCAAGTGATTATCGAAGCGCTGCGAGTTGACCGATGAAACCCGCACGCCCCAAACGTACCCGGCAGCGCGCCTCTGTTAAAGCCACGCGGCCCTCACTTTCGGCTGGGCAGCGGAAGGCAGCGCAGGAAGCGCTGGGGTATCATTTCAAAGATTCAGATTTACTCGTACGGGCCTTTACGCATCCTAGCGCTGTGATTTCGGGGGATTCTGTGGCGCTGACTAACCAGCGGTTAGAGTTCTTGGGTGATCGTGTACTGAACCTGGTTATTGCGCAGCGCTTGATTGAGCGGCGACGCGGTGAGAGCGAAGGCGACTTGGCCCCACGCCTCAATAAATTGGTGAAGAAGGGCGCGTGCGCGGATGCCGTGCGGCACGTTAAATTGCAGTCCTATATCATTCTGTCTGACGGTGAGAATGCTGCAGGTGGCCGTGAGCGGGACTCAACGCTGGGTGATGCCTGCGAAGCTGTCATTGGCGCGATATACATGGATGGTGGGCTGACGCCGGCGCGTAAGTTTATTGAAACGGCATGGGCCCCGCAGTTTAATGCGCCTGTCGCCCAGATACATGATCCCAAAACTTTGCTTCAAGAATGGGCGCAGGGCCAAGGACTGCCATTGCCGAAATATACTGTCATCGGACGGTCTGGACCAGACCATGATCCGGTGTTTGACATTAAAGTGGCCGTAGACGGACGGGGCGATGCCGCCGCCACTGGCCCATCGAAACGTGAAGCTGAACGGGCCGCCGCGGCGATCTTGTTCAAGCAGATAACAGGAAAATGAATGACTGACACAGAGATCAACCGCGCAGGCTTTGCCGCCATTATCGGCGCGCCAAATGCGGGCAAGTCAACGCTAACCAACCGTTTGGTTGGTGCGAAAGTGGCGATCGTGACGCATAAAGTGCAGACGACGCGCTTCCCGGTGCGGGGCGTGGCACAGCATGGTGATACGCAGATTGTACTGGTGGACACGCCGGGTATCTTTGCGGCCAAGCGCCGACTAGACCGCGCAATGGTCAAGGCGGCATGGGGCGGCGCGGCCGATGCCGATGCTGTGGTACATCTGATTGATACCTCAGCCTGGGTGGCTGAGCGTGAGGGGAACATGACAGGCGCGCAGCGCAAATCTATTGAAGATGATCGCCGTGTGATCGCGCAGCTAAAAGAATATGGCACCACGGCTTTTCTCGCGTTGAACAAGATTGACCTTTTTCCGCATGAGGAGGTTTTGCCGATCATGGCGGAGCTGACCGAAGCTGGTGTTTATGATGAGATGTTTATGATCTCTGCGGAAAATGGCGACGGTGTGCAGGCGCTGATTGAGGTTGTTGCCGGGCGTATGCCTGAAGGCCATGCGCTGTACCCACCTGAGCAAACGGCTGATTTGCCTATGCGCTTGCTGGCCGCTGAGGTCACACGTGAAAAGCTGATGCTGCGATTGCACCAAGAATTGCCATACCAGTTGATGGTTGAGACTGAGAGCTGGGAAGAAAAGACTGATGGCAGTGTACGCATTCAGCAGGTCGTCGTTGTTGGCCGTGAAGGTCACAAGGCGATGGTGTTGGGCAAGGGCGGTAAGGTGATCAAGGATGTTGGTGCAGCGTCGCGGCGCGACCTGATGGAAATGCTGGATCGTAAAGTGCACTTGTTCATCTTCGTGAAGATTGATGAGAAATGGCAAGAAAAGCGCGAGAGCTATCAGGGGCTGGGACTGGAGTTTGACGTTTAGGTGCTTCAATGAATTGGTCAGATGAAGGCATTGTCCTCGGTGGGCGCAAGTTCGGCGAAGGGGGATTGATCCTTGATGTGCTGACCGCGACGCGGGGGCGCCGATCTGGCTTAGTTTATGGCGGCAGCTCGCGGAAGAAGCGCGGGCAGTTTGAGCCGGGCAACACAATTTCACTGACATGGAAAGGCCGATTGGAAGAACAGTTGGGCCGCTTTGAAGTGGCCGAGGCTGTGCGGGAGCGGGCCAATCGCCTGCTGGACGATCGCGCAGCGCTGGCAGGTGTGTCTGCGATTACCGCGTTGCTGCGTGGCGGGCTGGATGAGGGCGACATGGCTGGCTCTCATATGTATGAGGCGACTACGTTGTTGCTGGATCAATTAGGACAGAGCGAGATTTGGCCAACGCTCTATGTGCGTTGGGAAATGGGGCTTTTGTCTGCGCTCGGGTTTGGGCTTGATCTATCGGCGTGCGCTCTTTCTGGCGCGAATGATGGGCTGACACATGTGTCGCCTAAAACAGGCCGGGCCGTGCGCGGGTCAGAGGCAGAGGGGTATGTAGATCGACTGTTTCCATTACCCGCATTCTTGCTGTCATCAGGTGCGTTGATCGGTCCAGACGATTTGCGCAACGGTTTAGACATGTTGGGGCATTTCTTGGAACTGCGCGTCTTTGGATCAATGAACCGCGGGATGCCGCCGGAGCGCGCGCGCTTGGTCTCTCGATTGATTTAGGCGCAGCACTTAAATCTCCATGCGCCTGAACGCTAGAGGAGAAGTAGGTGAGGCGACGCGGGCGGATGCACTCCGCTGGCCGTGTTGGCAATTGGCAATGGCGTTTGGCTAGGTGCCAGCCTAGCTCCGCCCGCGCATCAGGATTTTTCGCAGCTTACTCAACGGCCGTCATTACACGGCGATCGGCTTTCTTCCTGCGTGATGCCCCGTCACCGCTTCGTCGTCGGATCGTGGAACACCCCTGACTCGTACTGCCCAAACAAACCGACGTCTGGCCTGCCTCATGACAGTGCGATGAAGGTAATATAGCCCGACGGTATGGGGGTGGGGCTAACTTATTTTGAAAATCAATGTTCTCAATGACTTAGGCGTTTCTCACTGTAGGATTGAGCGATTTTTTGTCATTCTTCCATTGGATTATTGACGCGATGTGCGGGGTCTGCTTGGACGTAAGTATTGATTGGGAGAGTTTGTTATTTTTTCGCTTAGAATTATTTTATGCGCCGTGTTGATGTCGATCAGTGCTCTTTATGTAACTGCAGAGCCAATGGCCCCAGAGCCACGCATGCCTGTTCTGGATGACTATATCGGTGATTTCGATTTCAAAGGCGCGGAGCTTTCTCCGACGGGGCAGTTCATCGCAGGTATAAAGACGATTGATGGCAAAGAGTATGTCGTCACCATCGATCTCGATGCACCTAAGATGGAATTGAAGGCATCCAATTTGGGCGACTTTTATGTGAATTGGCTGGAGTGGACGAGTGATGAAATGGTTGTCCTGTCCGTTTATGGCTACATAAACGCCTATAACAACGAGATAATGACTCGCGCTGATATAGATGCTTATGACGTCAATGATCCAAGGGTGATACCGCAGAGCTTCTCGCGAATGTTCTCGCTCAATCGAATGACCGGTGAAACCGTGCAGATGTTTGTTGGCGATAAGAAGATGGCCCGCAATTATACATTGGGGCGTATCACTGACTTTTTGCCTGATGATCCCAACTATATTTTGATGCCCGCACGCTTGCGCGGCGATCTCGATTTGTTTCGTGTGAATATCAATGATGGAAGTTTCGATAGGGTCGCAACTGGTGGTCGATATACATATGCATGGTACACTGATCGCAATGGTCAGCCGGCCTTTCGACTTGACACAAATAGGTATGAATCTCTGATTTTTGTGTATGCAAGGGAAGATAGGAAGAACGGGAAAATAAAATGGCGAAGGATCCGTGAGATACGCCTCAATCGGGATGAAGTAGGGGAGATCGCGCCCGAGTTCAAAATTCTATTTCCTGGCCCAACAGCCACAACTTATTATGTCGCTGCGCGCGTCGACGGCACCCAATCCACAGGCATATATCTTTATGATTTTGAAAGCGACGACTTTGTTGAGACTGTAAAGCTGTTGGAAGGTGTGGATATTGAGCATGCAATATTTAACCGAGATACGCGGAAGTTACTGGGAATATACTATTACGAAGACCGTCTGAAGATCGAGATGGAAGATCCAGTTATTCAGGCGCACCTGAATGGGCTGGACAGTTATTTTGGTAACATTGCGAATGTTATACCGCTTGATGCAAGTGAGGATGGAGCCCGGTGGTTGTTGAGTGTTGTTGGGCCAAATGATCCTGGCACATATCATATTTACAATGTCGATAAACAATCCGCGCGGGCGGTTGGTAACAAGATGCCCTCTCTGGCCGGATTGAATCACGGTAAGGTGAGCATAATTCAGTATCAGGCACGCGACGGATTGGCACTAAAGGGGTATCTGACCCGGCCGGGCAACTTAGCAGCCGGTGAGGTGCCGCCACTCGTTGTTATGCCGCATGGTGGCCCAGAAAGACGTGACTATTACGATTTTGACTGGCGGGCACAAGTTTTGGCTGCGCATGGGTATCAGGTGTTTCAGCCGAACTTTAGAGGATCATCTGGTTACGGAAAGGCCTTCGCAGATAGCGGACGACGCGAATGGGGCGGTAGGATGCAAACCGATGTGGATGATGGATTTTCTTATCTAGTTTCCGAAGGGCTGGCGGATGCAGAGCGCGCTTGTATTTACGGGGAATCCTATGGCGGTTACGTTGCGATGTTATCAGCCGTTAAGCAGCCAAATCTTTACAAATGCGCAATCGCTGGTGCAGGAGTGTCTGATCTCAATGAATTTACGGAATGGCACTTGGCGCGTAGCGGCGATGATTCAGAGTCGTTTGAGTATTGGCGTAAGCACATTGGGGATCCGAGAAATGAGGCAGAGCGGCTAAAGTCCATCTCTCCTGTGCACAATATTGGCGATGAAGTGACCCCATTATTGCTGATACACGGCGAAGTGGACCGTGTTGTGCGGGCGCGGCAATCGCAACTGATGTACGACGCGCTGGTCGCTGCGGATAAGTCTGTGAAGTATGTGAAGCTTTCCGGTGCGGGGCATTCCAGTCGCGTCGGCACGCAGGAGAAAGACGAATACGTTGAGATCCTTTCTTTCCTCCATAAACACTTGCCAACGGACTAAGCCGGTCGTTTAAGTAGCATCAACGGTTGTGAGCAAAGGGCGGTGGGTATTATGCTTAAAAAAATCGGAGTGGCGTTGGCGGGGCTGATCGCGCTTTGTGCGATTGGCTGGATGGCCATTGGCCCGGATTGGCGGGCATTCTTGTCTAACCCACCCTCAAGCAATGATGTTTTGTTCTGGAGCCAAGACCAGCGGGATGTCGGGTTTCGTATGATGGACCGTGTGCCATTCCTGATTGATAACCGGGAGATCGCTACGGGCAGTGAGACGCATGAACTGGTCGAAGGCGCGCCAATTGATCTTGGTATGGATCTAGATGCGTATCTTGAAGATAATCATGTGTCTTCTGTTGTTATCTTGCAGGATGGCAAGGTGCGGCTTGAGGCATATGGCCTTGGATTTTCAGAAGAAGGCCGCTGGACGAGCTTTTCGGTTGCTAAGTCGCTAACCTCAACAATGGTTGGCGCGGCGCTAAAAGATGGCCACATCAATAGCTTGGACGATAAAGTGTCTGACTATGTGCAGGGCCTAGAAGGTTCTGCTTATGATGATGTGTCGATTGAGCAATTGCTGACGATGACATCAGGCGTGGCATGGAATGAGGATTATGATGATCCGCAGTCTGATGTTGCCCAATTTATCTCGCATCAATCACCTGATGGGCTGCCGAGTATTGTGAGTTACATGAAAGCCCTGCCGCGTGCGCACCCGGCTGGACAGGTGTGGCACTACTCAACAGGCGAGACCAATTTGATCGGCGTGCTTGTGAGTGATGCAACGGGCCGAGATTTGGCGGAGTATCTGTCTGAGAAGGTTTGGTCCCCTTATGGGATGGAGCAGAAAGCCACATGGTTGATCGGTGATGATGGCATGGAAATTAGTGGGTGTTGCATACAGGCAGCGACGCGAGATTTTGCGCGATTTGGTCAGTTTATGCTGGATGGCGCGCGCATTGATGGCGAAGCGATTGTGCCTGCGGATTGGATTAGTCATGCCACGGTGAAGCAGGCTGATATAGGGGTTGCTGATGCGGGCTATGGCTATCAATGGTGGACACAGGATGCTGGATCATATGCTGCCGATGGTATCTTTGGGCAGGGTATATTTATTGATCCAGCGCGGCGACTGGTCATTGCTTCAAACAGCAGCTGGACTAGCGCGCTAGGCAAAAAAGACGGTGAAGTGGTTGCGCGTGATGAATTCTATAAAACTGTTCAGGCGGCAGTAGACCGCGAGACGCAATAGAAGAGGTTAGACATCTGAGTAACGGTTCGCCCATTCCGCCGAGGTGATTTCCCAGACGAGGGAGGGGCGGGTTGTGCCATCTGCGCGTGTGCTGATTGTTTCACCCATGCGGCGAAAACCGAGTGAGTCGAGCAAGCGCGCTGTGCGAATGTTGTCGAGCGCAGCTGTTTCACAAATCAGACTAACGCCGAGGGTATCAAACATCCATCCGAAGGCGCGGCGTGCGCCATCAACGCCTTTACGCTGGCCCTGACGATTTGGATGCACCGCGCCGCCCAGTTCGCCCGCGCCCCACTGTGGCCACAGGGTGAGATCTGTGTAGCCGCTGAGTGCGCCATCTGGGGTGTGCGAAAAGAACAGTAAGCCCGTGCCTGCGCGGCGTTGGGCTTCATAATCCACGATAAAGGCTGTGACATTCTCCAGCGTGAGGGGAGTCGGCAGACTATAAATGGGAGCGTATATCGCCGGGTCTTGCAGGAATTCAAAGAAGGCGGGGGCATCTGCGGGGGTCGCAAGGCGCGACAACGGGCCATCGGTTGGCATGGCAGTGGCCTGCTGAACGGCGTCGCGGATGGCGTTAGCTTGTTCGGGTGAGGCGGGCGTTCGCGTAAATGGGATCTGTTTCGGACTGCTCATTCTGTCGATTATAAACGGAAAATTCTGCGGCGTATATTGTGACCCACGGGAATGTGTTAGTCATCTAAGCCGCTAGTGATGCGGTAGTTCTATGAGGAGAAGTGATGCGAATTTTGGTAGCGATGGCCGCGGTAATGCTATCCGTTATGGGATGTTCGAATTCTGATTCTCAAAGGTCAGAAGCCGCAGCGGATGCTCCAAAACTGATGCGATGGGATACGTTCAACGCGCTACCCGTCGCGGGGCCGACGCACCAAATTTCCTATGGCGATAATGCGGCGCAAATCGTTGACGTATGGCTGCCGGAGGGCGCTGGACCTCATCCGGTAGTCTTGATTGTTCATGGTGGGTGTTGGCAAAAATCATATGCAGACCGGACACAATTGAGCCTCGCGGCTGATGCACTGCGCCAACGCGGACTTGCCGTTTGGAATATCGAGTATCGCGGCGTTGATGAGGCAGGCGGCGGGTATCCGGGCACATATTTAGATGTTGCGGCGGCCGCAGATGCGCTGCGGACCGCACCAGAGGCTTTCAATCTGAACACAGACCGCGTTGTCGCGTATGGCCATTCGGCGGGGGGGCATCTGGCGGCATGGTTGGGCGCGCGCGTTAATCTGCCGAATGATAGCCCGCTGGCGAATGATGCTCCAATGCCGCTGTTGGCGGTTATCAATTCAGGTGGGCTTGTGGATTTGGAAGCATCAAAGCAGAAGATTGCTGATTGTAAGGTTAGGCTGACGCCGACGCTAACGGGACCGCCGAGTGAGACTCGCCCTGATGTGTTTTCAGATACGTCTCCGGCGCGCCTGCAGCCGATCTCAGTTAAGCAGTATAATGTCTATGGATCAGATGATTATATCGCGCTTCCTGAATTGGGCGCGGCTTACACGGCGCTTGTTAAAGACAAAGGCGGGCAGGCGGAGTTTATTGAGATACAAGATACGGGGCACGTCGAGTTAATCCTGCCGGGAACGCAAGCGTTTGAGAGACAAGCGGCATTGCTTGAGTCACTCTTGGCGGAGCAATAGCGGGCATGGCAAAACTGTTGATCGTCTATCACTCGCGCACAGGTGGGACGCGGCAAATGGCCGAAGCGGCGGCGGAGGCTGCGAAATCCGAATGCGATGTCGCGCTCATGCGCGCGGAAGATGCAGGGCCAGATGATGTGCTGGGTGCAGATGGCTGTATTTTTGCTGCCCCAGAGAATTTGGCGTCGCTGTCAGGTGTAATGAAAGATTTCTTTGATCGGTGCTATTATGCCGTGCTGGGGCAAGCCGAGGGGAAGCCCTATACGCAGATGGTGTGCGCAGGATCAGATGGCTCGAATGCCGCGCGCCAGATCGCGCGCATTGCCACGGGCTGGCGGCTGAGAATGGTGCAGGCCCCCTTGATTATCTGCACACACGCGGAAACTGAAGCGGAGATACTCGCACAGAAAGTGATTGACGCGGCGGATTTGGAGCGCTGTCGTGAGCTTGGCGCCGCAATGGGCGCTGGGCTGGCGATGGGGGTGTTTTGAGGGAAGCGGTAGGCGGGTATCGCTTCGCTCGACCCGCCCTTCGGTGCGCTAAATATCCAATTCTTCCACAAACGCAGCGTTTTCTTGGATGAAGCGGTAGCGGTGCTCAGCTTTTTTTCCCATCAGTGTAGATATCAACTCAGATGGGCGCATCTCTGTGAGCTCATCCATTGAGTCCGGCAGGGTGACGCGTGCGAGCAAGCGACTGGACGGGTTCATCGTGGTTTCTTTAAGCTGTGAAGGGTTCATTTCACCAAGGCCCTTAAAGCGGGTCATGTCGACTTTTTGATTGGCCTTGAACTTTGTTTTGATGATCTCTTCGCGTTCTTCATCATCCATTGCGTAATGAATGTTGCCCTTATTGGAGAGCTTATAAAGCGGCGGCATCGCCATGTAGAGGCGGCCTGATTCAATGAGGCCCGGTGTCATGCGGTAGAAGAAGGTAATGAGCAGCGCGGCGATGTGCGCGCCGTCGACATCCGCATCGGTCATGATGATGATACGCTCATAGCGCAGATCATCGAGCTCAAATCGTGAGCCAAGCTGTGTGCCCAGCGCGAGGGAGAGATCGTTCAATTCCTGATTGCCCGCGAGTTTATCCGCACTCGCACTTTCGACATTCAGAATTTTACCGCGCAGCGGCAAGATCGCTTGTGTTTTACGGTCACGTGCCTGTTTGGCAGAGCCGCCAGCTGAGTCACCTTCCACGATGAACAGTTCGGTGCCGTCTGAGCCCTTATTGGCGCAATCGGCCAATTTTCCCGGAAGGCGGAGTTTCTTGGTCGCAGACTTACGATTGACTTCTTTCTGCTTGCGGCGACGCGCGCGCTCATCGGCGCGTTCAACCGCCCATGTTAGCAGCTTGTCAGCCTCTTTAGGTGATCCGGCGAGCCAGTGATCGAACCGGTCACGCACAGCGTTTTCAACGACGCGGAAAGCAGCCGTGGTCGAGAGTTTGTCTTTTGTCTGGCCCACAAATTCAGGGCCACGAATAAAGACAGACAAGAGCAGGCCGGAATGGCCCATAATGTCGTCAGCCGTGACGGTGGAGGCTTTTTTCTCGCCCGTTAGTTCGCCGTAATTGCGCAGGCCCTTTGTGATCGCGGCGCGGAAGCCCGCTTCATGTGTGCCGCCGTCTGGTGTTGGGATCGTGTTACAGTATGAGCGAGAGAAGCCGTCATTGTCGCCAAAGCCTGCGCGGGTCCACGCAATGGCCCATTCGACTTTACCCTCTTCACCCGCATCAACGAGGCCGGTGAATGTGTTTTCGGTAATGGTCTGCTTGCCTTTGAAAACTTCATCCAGCTGATCAGATAGGCCGTTGGGGTAGGAAAGCGTCGCTTCGGCTGGGATTTTAGAATCTTCAGGCAGTAGAGAGGCGTCGCATTTCCAGCGCAGTTCTACACCGCGATAGAGATAGGCTTTTGAGCGCGCCATTTGAAACAGGCGGGCTGGACGGAAACGGAGCTTCTCGCCAAAGATTTGGAAATCAGGCTTAAAGCGTACCGCTGTGCCGCGACGGTTGGGCGCTGCGCCGATCAGTTGGAGACCGCCCACGGGCAAGCCGCGCTCGAACGCCTGCATGTAGACTTTCTTGTCACGGGCAACTTCGACTTCGACACGCTCTGATAGGGCGTTCACAACGGAGATACCCACACCGTGCAGACCGCCTGCGGTCGCATAGGCTTTATCTGAGAATTTACCACCAGCGTGCAGCGTCGTCATGATGACTTCGAGGGCCGATTTGCCGGGAAATTTTGGGTGCTCGCCAATCGGAATGCCGCGGCCATTATCTGTGACGGTCAAGAAGCCGTCTTCTGATAGATGCACGTCAATACGGTTGGCATGGCCGGCAACGGCTTCATCCATCGAGTTATCGAGGACTTCGGCAAAAAGGTGATGATAGGCGCGCTCGTCTGTGCCGCCGATATACATGCCGGGGCGTTTGCGAACGGGTTCGAGGCCCTCAAGGACCTCAATATCGGAAGCGGAGTAGTCGGAGGCGTCTGATGTCATGTTTTCGAAGAGCTTTGCTTGTTTGGCGGCGGCCATATACGATCTCCCTAGCGCGCATTCCGACTCAGTGTCGATATCTGGAGTACATTGATGACAATTTCGATTAAGACGCCGTTAACCCTGCCATCAGGTTTGCAAATTCCTAACCGGCTTATCAAGGCCGCAATGACAGAGGGACTCGCCGATCCGCGCAACCGGGTAACTGAAGATTTGGTGAGATTGTATCAGCGCTGGGCTGATGGTGGCATCGGCATGATGATTACTGGGAATGTGCAGATCAGCCGCACGCATTTAGAGCGCTTTGGCAATGTGGTCATTGATGAAACGCCAGACGCTGAGCAAATGACAATGCTGAAGCGCTGGGCGGCGGCGGGTAAATCTGGCGGCGGCGCGATGATTATGCAGGTGAGCCATGCTGGTCGGCAGACGCCAAAGCTGGTGAATGCCTCACCAGCGGCGCCGAGCGCTGTCCCGCTGGGCTTGCCGGGGGGGCAGTTTGGTAGCCCGCGTGCGATCACTGAGGACGAGATTGCCGATGTGATTGCAGGCATGGGCCGTGCAGCGGAAGTGGCACGC
>Ga0209345_10005644_pt1 | contig 11543 bp, 11 predicted proteins | sample Cruoilmetagenom7_FD_187294 | JGI IMG/M metagenome (GOLD analysis project Ga0209345, IMG submission 187294) | Oil polluted marine microbial communities from Coal Oil Point, Santa Barbara, California, USA - Sample 7 (SPAdes) (version 2) | ecosystem: Environmental > Aquatic > Marine > Oil seeps ...
ATAAAGAGAGTGATGAATTTGTGTTCGTTAGGGTTAAGAATAATCTAATTGAAAATATATCAGAGATAGATATCAAGGATTTCGTGTTGAACTTCCTTGAGTCTATTGAAGATAAAAGAGTATACGAGCACTTCGCTCAACATGTAGGATACTTCAGCGATAAGCAATTAAATATTGTTGCTAATGTTAAGGTAAACTTAAGGTTGGACTCAAAGAATATTGGATTTGTTTTCTATAAGAACTGCGTAGTGAGGGTAACACCTGAATCTATAACAACTATGGATTACATAGATCTTGATGGGGCCGTCTGGAAATCTCATGTTATTGATAGAGACTTTCACATTACGGATAATCATGAAAATGATTACAAACAATTTGTATGGAATATTTCAAAGGATGGTCGTGAAGATGTACTAAAATCAGCTGAATCAGCTCTAGGATATTTAATGCATAATTATAACGACAGAAAGACACAAAAAGCTGTCATCTTAAACGACTCTAAACAAACTGGATCTTCAGAAGAAGGTGGTATCGGTAAAGGTTTATATGTACAAGGTGTTGATCAAATAAGAAGAACTGTAGTTGAAGATGGAAAAGACTTTGATGATGGAGGACAGTTTAAGTACCAAAGAGTTGGACTAGACACTCAGGTGTTCTCATTCGATGATGTTCCTAAAAGTTTTAACTTCAATAAGTTATTCTCAGTTGTAACTGAAGGTATGACTATAGAAAAGAAAAACAAGCAAGCTGTAAAGATAAAATATAGTGATTCACCTAAGATTGTTATTACAACAAATTACGTTATAAAAGGTCGTGGGAATTCTCACAATAGACGTAAGTTTGAGATAGAATTCGGAGAACACTATGGAGCTCACCTTACTCCGTTTCAGGAATTCAAGAGTGAACTATTCTTAGATTGGGATGATGAGCACTTCAATAGATTTGACAACTACATGGTTGGGCTGATTCAGAAGTACATGAACACTGGACTTATTGCTTCAAAGAGTGATACAGCAAAAGCTAGAAAACTTATTGCTCAGACAGATCCTTTATTTGTTGGATGGATGGATGATATAATTGACACTCTTGACTCTTACCATGGATACTTAGATTTACATAAGACATGTCAGGATGAGTCAGGACTAAGTAAGGTTACGTTTAAAGAATTTACTATGTGGGTTGAAGACTACTGTGAAGTTAACAAGTACAGATCAGATGTTCAGAGGATAGCAAATAAATTACAAATAACAATAGTTAAAGAAAGAACTAAAAAACCAGAAATACAAGATGAAGAACCAAACTTTTAAGCTAAGAGACTACCAAGATAAAAACTCTGATATCCTACTTGGGATGATCAAGAAGCACCATATTGTAGCCTTCGTAGGTGAAGTTCGTACTGGTAAAACATTAACAGCTTTAGCTACTGCTCAAAAACTAGGATGTAAGAAGATACTATTCATCACCAAAAAAAAGGCGATGGGTAGTATTCAAAGTGATTACGACTTAATGAATCCAGACTTTGAATTGGTACTCATAAATTACCAGTCGTTACATAAGGTCGATACTTCAAATTTAGATATGGTTGTATGTGATGAGTCTCATGGATTTTCATCATACCCAAAGCCTAGCTTATGGGCTAGAAACGTTAGAGATATCTTAGTAAAAAATATTGATGCGTACACTATATTATTGAGTGGAACATTTTCTCCAGAGAGCTACTCTCAGGTGTACCATCAATTCTGGATATCTCCATACTCACCATTTAAGAAGTGGGGATCGTTCTATAAGTGGGCTCATGAATTTGTAGATATTAAGAAAAAAAGAGTTGGAGACTTCTTTGTTAATGATTATTCGCATGCAGATGAGGGTAAGATTGATGATTTCTTAAAGGAACATATACTTTCTTTTACTCAGAAACAGTCCGGATTTAAATCTAGTGTAAATGAAACTATACATTATGTTCCTAGAGATTTAAAAACCTACAAGCTCATATGCAAGCTTAAGAAGGATCATATTATAGAAGGGAAGGAAGATGTCATAATTGCTGATACAGGAGCTAAGATGCAACAAAAACTACATCAGATGTTCTCTGGCACGATAAAGCTAGATAGTGGTAAGCGTATGGTCTTGAATTACGATAAAGCCAACTACATAAATGACATGTTTAAAGGTCAAAGGATTGCTATCATATATAAATTCGTCGCAGAACTTGAGGCGATTAAATCTGTATTCGGCTCATCTATAACAAATGATCTTAAAGAATTCCAAGATAGTGATACCTTACATTTTGCAGGGCAGGTATCTTCAACTAAAGAAGGGACCAACTTATCTCAAGCAGATATACTGGTAATGTACAATATTGATTTCAGTGCTACATCTTACTTTCAAGCTAGAGCTAGACTTAGCACTCAGGACCGCCCAGAGACTCAGGTTCATTGGATCTTTACCAAAGGAGGACTAGAGGATGATATATATAAAACAGTGTCTAAGAAGAAGGATTACACGTTATCTTATTTTAAGAAATACTTGACAAGAACCAAGAAAATGTTATCTTTGTAGGATGGAAGGATTAGAATTAAGATATTTAGCACCATACTTGCCTTACGATTTATATTTTATGGAATATATGCCTAAAGCTTTAAATAATGAAGCTCCAGTAGAATGGTCGAAAGAGCATCATCCATTTAGAAAACAATTAAATGAGGTAACTATTAATGGGTTTGATTATAAAAAATCAAAACTAATATTAAGACCAATGTCTGATTTTAGAGAAAGAATCGACGGAGTTTCTTTTTCAGATATGATTTCTCATGGTTATCATAATATATTTTGGACAAAAGAAAAGTTTGATGTAAAATATTTGATGTATCACGATTTAGAATTGCTAATTTCTAGACATGCAGACGTATTCGGATTAATAGAGAAAGGGTTAGCAATTGATATAAACACTTTAAGTTATGACAGAAATTCAAGTTCAAAATAAGATTAGGAAGAATCTAGAGAAGTTAGGTTGGTATGTTATAAGGCTAAAAGTAACAGGTGTTAGTGGTATGCCAGATCTTTTAGCTTTAAAGAAAGATAGATCACCATTCTTCATAGAAGTCAAAAAAACTAAAGGAGGAGTGATCTCTAAACTTCAAGATTACATGATTAGGAAATTAAGAAAGTTTGGGTTTAAAGCTATTGTCGCGAACTCTTGGGAAGTTGTAGAGGATGAGTTATGAAAATAAAACTAATAAACTTTAACTGGATACCAATGACTGATGGCACTAGCTTTTCTGAAACAAGGATAGTTGGTGAGCATGGTATCACAGATATAAGAGGATTCGCTCCTAGGATTGAAGGGGATAGGTGGAATTATTTAGTGAAGTACGCTGATGGATCCTCAGAGAGAATTTTTAACATAAATAGAGTGCTGTACTTTGGGAAAGAAGAAAGAAATAATAAAGAGAAGTGAAAGATATCATAAGCTAAGGGAAACTTTTTATTTAAAGCAATCCAAGTGTTTCAAGAATGGTATATTTATATCTGCAGAAAATGTAACAAACTTCCAAAAATGGAGGATATCTGTCGAATTTAGGGATCCAGAAGGAAGGTTAAAGAGTATAAAAAACTCAGACCCTACATTTTATTATAGCAAGGCCGAGTATGAAGAAAAGATAATGGAACTTAATTTCTTCTACGCTGATAAAGTCTAGCCATTAAATCAAGGGCTTTATCTTCGTTAATCTCAGGGATAGGCTCCTTTCCTAAAGCCCAATTATGTATATCTCTAATAAGTTGCTTGCCTTTTGTGGTAAAATCATAGAGTGTGGGAATTCTATCGTTCTTCATAGATTTTTTCCAAACATAAAGAAAATCATTATCTATGAAGTACTTCATCAACCCAAGCTCTCTGTATCCCATTATTTCCCTACAGGATAAAAAATCTCTCCTTGGAAATGGAACAATAGGAGCTACCATAAGTAATAAGTTTAATTGACTATATGATAAGTCATACTTAGTCTTTACGTGCTTATATATCAAATGATTGAACTGCATAAACATAGGTGTAGGATCTGCATTATATACTTGTTGAGCAGTCCTTGAGTTGGATCTTCTCTTGTATAGAACTAAGTCTTTTTTGCCAAAAACTCTCCTAGGATCTTCTTTGACTTTTTTAAGTTCATTCTTTTTATTCGCTCTCTTACGATCATTGACACAAGACATGCACGTAGAACTACGATTGTCTTCATTCTTATAATCAAAGTAGAAGTAGATCGTCTTTTTTTCTTCATGACAGGTATCGCATGTTTTTTTCATTACTTACTCTTTTTCTTTACACCTTTCTTTCTTCCACCTTCTCCTGCTCGGCCCATATTAGTTTTAGCAGATACAAACTTATTTGTAGCATGGTCAAAGTGCATCCCGGATACATTCCTACCTTTAGCTTTAGCTTTCCTTTGTTCTCTATTTGATTCAACTCTCTTTTTAACAGCCTCTGGTTTTTTATTCAACTTAGCTGTTAGAGCTTGTTTCTTTTTTCTTGCTTTAGGATTATTCCTGAAATAAATAGCACTCTTACTTAAACCCATATTTTTTTGTTATTTATACAAATATATGGATTTTTTTTATTACATTTGTTCTTTAATCAATTTAATTTAATATATAAATCATGATAACATTTCAATTACCAGAAGATCAAGTATCTTTTTTAATCAGTAAATTGGACCAAGTTTCTGGGACAAGACAAATCTGCAACTTCTTTGAAGGTGGGCTTATTCAAGCTCAAAAACAAAAAGCATTAGAACCTGTAAAACCAATAGAAGCTGGGAATGCTGATAAACCGCAGGAAAATGTAAATGAATCGCAGGAAAATGTAAACGAACAGAAAGAAGATATAAAAGAGTAATTAAGTTAAAACTTACATAAACAGGAACAGAGAGGCAAATATGTCTCTCTTTTTTTTGTATCTTTGCCAGATAACATAATCATTATAATATGAGTAAAATTCTTCCAATATCTGGAACGTTCTGGGATAAAGTATTGAGGCTAGCACAGTTAGCAAGCGTACTAGTATTAATATTTACAATAGGAGTTACTTGGGGGAGAGCTCAAGATCGAATGTTCGATGATCCAAGCCAAAAATCTAGAGTGGTAACTCACTCGGATCAAAAAGCGGAAGGGTATTCGGATATTCATATGACTCTTCAGGAAAAACAGGAAGAATTCGTAACAAGAAGAGAATACATTTTATTAATAAAAGGTCAGGATGAAATAAAAGATATGCTTCGTGAGAAATCTAAAAAATAAAATAATAATAATATTAGCTGTTATTTCAGTTATATCTATTTGGTTAGCGTTTAATAAGCAAGAGATTGTGGAAACCTCAACCGTAACTAAAGTAGAATTTATACCTGAAGTATCAAAGGTTAAGGAAACTTCTCCTATTTCCGTAAAACTAAAAACTATAAAAGTCCCTGTAATTAGAGATTCTATCTCAAAAGACACTGTGTATTTGGAGAAAAAAGTTAAGTATTATTCATATATAGACAGTCTAGCGAATGGAATTATTAAATCTGATATTATTGCTGATAATATTTATAGCAGAAATGTGGAACTTAAAACATTTCAAAAAAAAATAACAAAAGAAACAACAAATACAATAGTTAAAAGTATGCTATTTGTAGATGTTGGATTAAATAAGTACATCAACGAATCATTTAGAGATATTAATGTTGGTGTAAACTACACCATGAAGGATAAGTGGCGAGCAGGAGCTACTGTAGGCTACGACTTCACTATAAAAGAGCCCTTTGCAGGGATCAAGATAGGTATTCCCTTAAATTAAGACCATACTTTTTCGTATATTTGCATAAAAATAACGAATAATATGGCTAGAGTAGAATCATACATAATAGATAGAATATTGTCTGGTAAGGAGTTCTTCCTTGGGACTGATGTTGATAATGGTAATGTAACAAGAAGTTATGTATTGCAAGAGATTGCTGAGTTCATAGCTAATGGAGGTGGTAGTGGACTTGATGGGCTTAACGGTACTGATGGAATACCTAATGGAAATGGAACCTTTACTTGGCAAAAATTCGGAATCGACAATGTAGGTTCTGGTATTACAGATATAGCAACACCTGAAACTTTATATATTGGTTTAGCTTGGAATAAGAAATCTTTTATAGAGAGTGATAAAGCTGAAGATTATGAATGGTTCTTAATATCTGATAAAGACATATATTGGGTTGATGCAGATGGAAATAAACACTACACTTGGTTAAAATATTCTGAAAATATAACCATTCCATATAATTTTAGTGATCAAGCTGTAGGTATGAAGTATATGGGTCTTGGACTTGATAAATTAACTCCTGAGCCAGATCAATCTGAACTTACAGATCAACAATGGTATGATGCTTTAAGTTGGAGTGAGATATTATCTGGGAATCCTATTGCTGGAACGAACAAGTTCTTTTGGTTTAAATTTGGAGAGGATACATCTGGATCTGGGATATCTGATTATGTAGTTGGTAAGACTCATATAGGTATAGCCTATGATCAGGATGATTATATTCCTAGCGCAAACCCTTCTGATTACAATTGGGGTAGTTTGACAGGTGATAATATAGATTCAGAAGGTGAGTTCACTCATCTGAAATTCTCAAACACACCATCAGAGGAGATATCTGATTCCCCTATAAATATTCAATACATTGGATTTAATTTCGATAATGCTACAAATGTAGAAAGCGAAGATTACACTGTATATAAATGGGTTATAATTCCTTCTTCAGGTGGAGGTATAATTGATAATAAAAAGAAATGGACTTGGATAAAGTTTAGTGCATTCTCAAATGGATTTGACACATTAGATGCTGTATCTATTCAGGATGATCCTACAGGAATGGGTTACATTGGTATAGCTATAAATCAAGATCTAGCTACGGAATCAGACGACCCAAATGTATACTTCTGGGATTCAATATCTGGAGCTCAATCTTACACAGGTCCTAATGGTGAAACTTTATGGATACACACAAAATATTCAGCATATATTGACGGATTTGATACATCTGGAGATCCTGCTATGGATGACCTACCCGGGGCAAACACATACATGGGAATATCTTATAACAATACATCAACTGTTGAAAGTGAAGATCCAAACGATTATGAGTGGCAGACATTCAAATCTGGAGGATTCTTGCAACAACCTTCTTGGGTTTTTCAATGGATAAAGTACGGTAACAAAGATGAATCAGGAAATATTATAGATATAAGTGACTCTCCTGCAGGTAAAACTTGGATGGGTATTGGTCATGATAAGTTAGTTCCAGAGGAATCTACAGATCCTGATGATTATGTTTGGAATCCATTAACAGGAGCTCAATCTTACATAGGTCCTAATGGTGAGACTCTATGGATATGGGTCAAGTACTCCTATGATAATCCTTCTACTAATCTTTACTCAGATCCAAATGAGGTAGAGCCTAAAGTTAGATGGATGGGATTAGCTTTTAATAAAGATAGTTCAGATATGACTAATGTTTGGACAGATTACACATGGTATCAGGTAGACTTTGAAGATGATATAAATGGAAATGGAAGTGATTCTGACCATGATCAAAATAATAAGGTGAGGGTAATAAATATACCTTTAGCTGAAGTTCATCCAGTAACAACTGCGAGTATTGTTGCATACTTGAGAAAGCAAGTATTTGAGGTTTCTCAACATGAGAATTTAATATTTAATATAGTAGATGGTGATGTAACTACAGAGCCGGAGGATACGTTATTAGATCAATCTGTATCTTTAATCCTAGGGGAAGATGATACAGTTGTAAGAGGTGAAACCACTATAACTTTGAAGTGGGATCCACAGACAGAGACGAAAATTAAAGAATATAAATTATCTGTAACTCCTTTAGGAGGAACAACCGTAGTTTATAATAATTTAGATTCATCAACAATTACTAAAGCTCTAACAGGATTAACTAAAGGAGGAGTCTACACTGCTATAATTGAAGGATTTGGAGAATCTAATGAAGATATAAAAACAAGTAATCCTTTCACATTTGAGATGGCTTATGAAGATGCTGTTCCAAGTCTTGAGTTATTAAATAAAACAGAGACTACTGCTACCGTAAGGTTCTTAATAGATCCTTCATTCGAAGCTTCTTATTTTAGAGTTTATTCAGTAGGGTCGCCTGATGCAGTAATTGGAGAATTTCAAGCTGTTGATGGGAATACTGGGGTTATCACAGGATTGAATCCGAGTACAACATACTATACATATATTAAAGCTTTTACATCGTTAGATGTTGAGTCTTCTAAAAGTGTTCCTGATGTAGAAATTCAAACATTAGCTGAAGCTAATCCAGATCTAATTCAAATCCCTACGATATCTTTAAATGATCGTAAGATGAATTCTCTAGATATATCTGTAGCTACTAATGATTTAGTAGAGTATGGAAGGGTTGACAGCTTTGTATTTGAGTATAAAAGATTTAATGGTTCTGGATTTACTTGGGATGGAGCAAGTCTACTGACTTTTGACAGCTCTATAAAGGCCGACTTTAAGACAGCTCCATATTTAAAAATATTAAATTTAGATGCAGGTCAAACATATAATGTTAGACTTAGATTTAAAAGCGGAAGCAAGCACTCTGTATATAGTAACGAGTTGAAAGTTTCAACAAGGCCAGAAGTTTATACCAGCCTTACATTTAGAGACTCTCCATTTGGAATAGGGAATACAAGCACAGGTCATTTATACATATACAATGGTAAGCCAAATACAGAAGTGAAGGTCAATGTAGGGTTTTATATTTTGAAACCAAACTTACAGTATGCTACAGGATCTCTTAGGTTTGTAAATGAAAATATAGTTATAAATTCATCTGGAGGATCCGGTGTATCTTCAAAGATAGCAGTGACATTAGATGAAAACGGAGAGTTCTTTGACTTGTTTAATATAACTTCTTCAGTTTCTGGAGTTGCATTCGTAGATGCTACTATAACTGGATCAGAATATCCAGCAGACCCAATAACTGGGAGTGACAATATAAAGTACACAACAATAGCATAATAATTAACATAAAAAAATATACAGAATGAGTTTTATAAAATGGAAAGATGGTAAAGGATTCTTTAATCAAGACCAGAGCATTTCAGAATCTAGCATATACTATGTTGATATTCCTAAGAGGACATCTCAGTTAATAAATGATGTCCCTTTTTTAACGGTACAAGATAGCGTATCTTCAAATATAGGGTCTGTTATTTCTGGAGGTGAAATTGTATGGGTCGAAGATTACAAGTACATATCTAAACCTGTAAAGATTAATATAGGAGGAAAAAATTATGGACCATCTATTCAGAGAGAGATAACAATCGAAGATGGTGGAGCTCAAAATAGAAAAGACTTAGTACTTGGTACATTTAACCCGGATACAGGATCTTGTTATGTTAGAATTGAGAAAGGGCAAGAATCTGCTAATCCGCAAGAGCCTAATTATAATAGATCTACAGAAGTTAGATTAACGGTTATAGATGTTGATGCTGGAACTACTCAGCCTTCAGGAATAAACACTGTTGTTGTTTACAATGAAAATGCAGAATATACAACAACTTCAAGTATTATAGGTGGTGGCTCTGTAGATTTTGACAGCACTTCAAATCCATTAAGAGATGCAAAATGTATATCTGTATCTAATTTTAAATCTGGAGATTCAATTGCTTTTGAAAGTACATTATTTAATCCTCTAGATAACAGCTTGTTAGAGTTCTACATATTAAATGAATCTGGAGACTTTTGGGAGAACACTGGATCTATAGAGATTGTGTTCTTTAACGGAGCTACAGAAGTTAGTCAACCAGTAGTCATAAGCAGTCATAACGACGGAGTTAACCCTTACTTCTTTAATGGAGATAGATCTGTATGGCAGAACATAACAATACCTATTAATGCATTCCAATTCTCAGTAGATCAAGCAACAAAGATTGTGTTTAGAAAAGTCGATGAGATGGATGTCGCTGGAGATAGCTTTAAGTTGGACCTTATAAGATTCCAAAGTGGTACTCCAATTGTATCAGGAGTAACTAAGACTAGATTGTCTGAATTTATAAACGATCTAGATGTGGTAAGCCCTCTAACAACTAAAGGAGATATCTATATTTATGACACAAGTAGTGATAGATTACCTATAGGTGTAAACGGCCAAGTGTTAACAGTTAACGCTTCAGGTTTGCCAGAATGGTCAAATCCTGTGACTGGTGTAACAGATCATGTTCTTTTGTCAAATATAGGTACAAATACACATGCTGAAATAGATACTCATATTACTAATGGATCTTATCACGTAACAGTAAACGGAGCGCCTGATGCAGGTAAAGTATTAACAGCTTCAGCAACACCGGGAGTGTTTACTTGGGAGGAAAATGTAGCGGGCTCTAACTTAGAGTCAGTCACTAGCGCTGGGAATACAACAACCAAGAGTATAATCATAGATGATATAGCTGATGCTGGGAAAACTTTTGAAGTAAAGGGATTAGGCCATCTATCAGGGCTATACGTAAATTCAAAAGGAGCTTTAACAGCTTATAGAGGTACTAAGTACATAGATTTAAACTCAACATATCACCCTGATGGAACTATAGTATTTGGTAATTCAACTAATGAACTAGAACTTAATTCTTTACATACTACAACAAGTAGAGTTCAATCTTTTCAAGATAAAGATGGAACTATAGCTTTACTCAGCGATATAACTGGGTCTGTCAGTCCATTAACTACTAAAGGAGATATCTATATTTATGATACAGCAGATGATAGATTGCCTATAGGTGTAAATGGCCAAGTGTTAACAGTTAACGCTTTAGGCTTGCCAGAATGGTCAAATCCTGTAACTGGTGTAACTGATCATACGTTACTATCGAACATTGGTGTTAATACTCATTTAGAAATAGATACTCACATTAATAGTGGGTCTTATCACGTAACGGTAAACGGAGCACCTGATGCAGGTAAAGTGTTAACAGCTTCAGCAACACCGGGTACGTTTACTTGGGAGACTAACCCTGTAGGTGTAACAGATCATGTTCTTTTGTCAAATATAGGTACAAATACACATGCTGAAATAGATACTCATATTGCAGATACAACTAAGCATTATCTAATGAGCTCTATATCAATAACAGAGTCTCAAATTTCAGATTTCGGAACGTACAATAATTATATTCATCCAACTAATGGAGCTCAAGGAAGTGTAAATAACTCTGGAAGGACTTATATTCAAGATATAATAATTGATGCTAATGGACATATCACAGGTATTGTTAGTGCTACTGAATCAGTTGTAAACACTGATACAAATAGACTGACAACATTCTATGCTCAAGATGGAGATGGAACAAACGTGTTGATGTCTCAAGGAAAGTATATGAAGTTTGTAGAAGCTACAGGTAGTGGTGCTACTGTAAACATTAACTGGACAGACACATCTACTGGATCTGTCTCAGATCCTTATGATTTATCATTCTCTGTTACAAAT
>Ga0209345_10005647_pt1 | contig 11541 bp, 8 predicted proteins | sample Cruoilmetagenom7_FD_187294 | JGI IMG/M metagenome (GOLD analysis project Ga0209345, IMG submission 187294) | Oil polluted marine microbial communities from Coal Oil Point, Santa Barbara, California, USA - Sample 7 (SPAdes) (version 2) | ecosystem: Environmental > Aquatic > Marine > Oil seeps ...
CGTGCCTGGAAACAAATCCAACATAATGGGCTGCGAAGAGATGTGGTTTTGCCGCGAAAATACTGATTTCAGTTTGGATTTATGGAGACCGACAATGAACCGCGAATTCAAAAGTGACGTGGCCTTCACACCTGCTGTGAAAGCCGAACAAGAGAGACGCGGATCCCGTTCCGGATATCAGAAGATGGCCGAAAAGCATGATTGGAACAGCACCGTGACACCAGAGCTGAGTGCATTCGTGACTGAGAGCAACAGCTTCTATCTCGGCACCGCAACAAAGCACGGGCAGCCCTATATTCAGCATCGGGGCGGCCCAAAAGGTTTTCTCAAAGTCATCGACAATAAGACGCTTGGCTTTGCTGACTATTATGGAAATCGGCAATACGTTTCGATTGGCAATCTAGCTGAGAACGATAAGGCGTATATGTTTTTGATGGACTATGAAAACCGGCGGCGTGTCAAAATATGGGGCCGGGTTCGGGTCGTTGAAGGTGACGGCAAGCTTATAGATGAACTCATGGTTTCCAACTACAAGGCGCGGCCGGAGCGCGTGTTTCTTTTTGAGATCGAAGCCTGGGACACGAATTGTCCGCAGCATATCCCGCGGAAAATCGATTTCGAAACAGTTGAGCAGGCCACCGCGAAACTAACCAGGCGGATCGAAGAGCTTGAGGCGCAGATTGCCAGCCTCCAGCAGGCCGCTCCGTGAGCAATTGGATGACCGTTTAGGGCCAGCAATTCACTCGCATAAGAGAAATTATAACGCCGAGCGTGCCGGTTGGTGAACGGTACAGATTTGTCTTGGCGAGATACGAATTCGGGAGCGGCACAACCAAACGTGACGAAGCGAAGACACCGGTGCGGCAATCATTCGAAAACCGTGCCAATCAAGTAACGAGAGGAGATATGATATGATCAGTGCAATCTTAGCAATATCCAGGAGGGCCTCTGTCATTCTGGGAGGTATGGGGCTGGCAGCCGCTATGTTGGCTGTCAATGTTAATGTTAGCAATGCTAGTGCTGGCCCCGCTAAAACTGGTGGTAAGAGCGCAGTTGGTACCAGCGCAATTGTCGGTCAAACAGGCTTGGCAGAAGTCCAGCACCGGTCAATAAAAATTCAGGGCATCGACATCGCATATCGCGAGGCTGGCGATCCCTCAAAGCCGACCATCGTGTTGCTCCATGGCTTCCCAACGTCTTCGCACATGTTCCGCAATTTAATTCCGGTCATCGGCGCCAAGTATCATGTGCTGGCGCCCGACTATCCAGGTTTTGGTGCTAGCGACATGCCCAAACTTGGCAAGTTTGACTATTCTTTCGCGAATTTCGCGGACGTGATCGATACTTTTCTGACTGCAAAAAAAGTGAAGAGCTACGTTCTTTATGTGATGGATTATGGTGCGCCGGTTGGCTATCGCCTGTTTGCCAAACATCCCGAACGCGTCAAGGGCTTCGTTATACAGAATGGCAATGCCTATGAAGAAGGTCTGAAGAAATTCTGGGACCCGATCCGCGCATTGTGGGCGAACCGCTCCAAGGCGAATGAAGATGCGCTGCGCCCATTCTTCACACTTCAGACAACGAAATGGCAATATATCCACGGCGTCAAGAATGTAGCGTTGATCAGCCCCGATAACTGGATTCACGATCAATATCTCCTGGATCGTCCCGGCAACCAGGATATCCAGATCGAACTGTTCCACAACTATGGCACAAATATCAGTCAGTACGCCAAATGGCAGCAGTTATTCCGCAAGTACCAGCCGCCGGCGCTGCTGGTTTGGGGCAAAAACGATGTCATCTTTCCAGAAGCAGGTGCGCATCCCTATAAGCGTGATCTGAAAACCATCGAATTCCACCTTCTAGATGCCGGGCACTTCGCACTCGAATCGCATGGCGACTTTATCGCCACCCGCATGCTTTCCTTCCTTGATCGTGTCGGCAAAAACTGAAATTAGACCGATATCTCGCCGCCCGATCCTTCTAAGACATCTGGTCCAAATGTTTGGCCCAGATGTCAGACTCAGATGTTAGACAATGTGCATCGACAGCAGTGGCCGTTGTTCTCGTCAATGTAGCATACTAACTGATCTAGCTTTTCGCGCCTTTCTTGGCCCAGTTCTTGTACATATCTTGAAGTGCTACGATGTCCTGGCCACGATACCCTTCGACAAGCGCGGTTGCCATCAACTCGCGTACCATTGATGCAGCCGGCGTCGGCACGCGTGTGGAACGGCCAAACTCAATGGCAAGAGCAAGGTCTTTCTCACCCAACTCCATCTTGAAGCCTGGCCTATAATCCTCAGTAAGGACGTTTGGGAAACGTTTCAGAAAATGAAATGACCGCCCCCCGCTGACAGACAGCACGTCGAACAGCTTGTCGGGCTCGACACCTGCCGCAACGCCCAATGCGAATGCTTCAGAGGCGACCAGCACGTTGCCCATGGACATCATGTTATTGACGAGCTTGACGACTTTGGCTGTGCCAACAGGTCCCGTGCGGCACCACTTCTCGCCTAATAGTTTAAGAACCGGCTCAGCTCGACTAATGGTGGCTTCCGGACCGCCAACGATCAACACCATCTTGCCTTCCGATGCCTCGACAGGACCACCGCTCACTGGGCAGTCGACCACTTCAAGACCGCGCGCCACTGCCGCCTCGCCAACTTCCTTCATGGTGGCCGGATCGATTGTGCTTAGCTCGATTATGAGGCTGCCTTCCTCGGCATTCGCAATCAACCCGTCTTCATCGAGCCAGGCTGCGCGAATTGCTTTTGGGTCGGGCAGGCTGGTCATAATGATTTGGCGACCTGCAACCGCTTCCGCCAAGCTGTCGGCAATGATTAGGCCTTCCTTGCGCAGCGCTTGCCGCGTCTGAGTATTTAGATCGTAGCCAACGACGTCACGCCCCTGCCCCACGAGCCGCCGAGCCATGCCGGAACCCATCTGTCCCATACCGAGAACAGCAATTTTATTGTCCATGTCTGCTTGCCTTCCAGCCAAATATGATTGTGCCAAGTTGTGTATCGTCTGTGTTACGGAAACCTAGAGCTGATAGAGCTCGGTGTCGACTAATCGATCAGCAAGTCAGGATCGTAAGATGTCAAGCCGAAGGCGAGCCAATCGATAAAGACAAACCCCGGCACTGAAACCAAATCAGTACCGATGGTGGCGCTCGTTTTAAGGATGTCAGAAATATAAACGCATATCGCTAGGTGGGGATTATGCCTCACGTTTCGCGGAATGCGCGCGCAAAACTGTCGAGAACAGGCCGCACAATATATTGAAGCAGTGTTTGTTCGCCGGTTCGAACAAATACTTCTGTCGGCATCCCCGGAGAAATATTGGCTCCACCAAGGCGTTTGAATTGATCCTCGCCGACGCGAATTCGAGCCACGTAATAGACTTGACCCGGAGATTTTCCTTTGATGGTATCGGCTGACACATAAATCACATCGCCCGAAATCGTCGGCGTCGTTCGTGCGCTTAGAGATGTCAGGCGTAACTCTGCCGAAAGCCCGACATAGACGGAATCTTTGTCCCGAGGTCTCACATAGGCTTCGACAATCAGCTTCTCGTCGGCTGGCAATAGTTCGAGAATTTCCTTGCCCGGAACGACAACTCCACCAGTCGTATGGTAGTTCAGCTTCACAACAGTTCCACGCACCGGCGCAATAATTTCCAGCCTCCGCTTGATGTCGCGCGAGGCCTTGATTCTCTCATCTACGTCGTCAAGCTCGCTCTGCACCGTGCGGTACTCACTGACAATCTCCTGGAGGAACTTTGCGCCAAGGTGGTTGATCTGTGATTTCGTCTCGAGAATACGTTGCCTGGCCTTGGCTGTTTGAGCAATAAACTCGCCGATATCACCCTCAAGCTTATATTGTGCGCGCTTGAGTTGCAGCAGATGCGGCAGTCGTATCAGGCCCTTCTTGAGGAGTGCTTCGTTCGATGCAACTTCCCGTTCGATTAGCGCCAGTTGTCGCTTGGCGGAGGTTTTTCGTGCGTCAAGTCCCGAAATTTCTTCTCTAACTGCGGCCGCCCGCTTCGAGAGCGTTATCTTTTCATTTTTCACGCGCGCAGCTCTGGCGGAGAATATGGCGTGCTGGGATTTTACAATGTTTGGGATCCCAGGGTCTGCTGCGTCGGCTGGAGGCTTGAACAGGAATGAGCTTGAACCGTTACGTTCAGCATTCAGCCGCGCGCGTGTAACTAGAAGTGTGAGCCGACGAAGAACCAAGCGCCGCAGTTGCGCCCCCACCGCTGTCTCTGAAAGCTTCACAAGAACCTGCTCTGGCTGAACCGTGTCGCCTTCGCGAACGAGAATATTCTCAATTATGCCGCCCTCGAGATGCTGAATTTTTCGGTTGGCTCCCGTTGCGACAAACGTTCCACGGATTACAGTGGCGCTAGCCAGCGGTGCGGTCGCAGCCCAAAGCCCAAACCCGCCACCAAACAGCGCAACAAACAACACGCCAAGGCAGGCAGGCCACCAAATGCTTTTGCGGAGTGGCTGATGCCATTGATCGATCTGATGATTGGCTGACATGCGAACAACTCTCTTTAACTATAATGCTAAACGTGGGTTATCTTGCGGTTGGGGCACGAAAGATTTCTTAGTATTCATAGGAGCGCCCTTTGTCGTTTCTTTCGTGGCTTGCGAACGTCGAGAGTTCGCTTTTTTCACAAATGCTTCCCGAGGGCTATAGGCTTCAATCATGCCGTCGGTTACTGCCAGGATACGATCGACATAGCGCAGCATTGCTGAGCGTTGAGTGACCATTACAACGGTTATTCCGGCTTCCTTGGTACGCAAAAGGGTGTCGAGAAGCGCCTTCTCACCAGCCCGATCTAGGTTGGCATCAGGTTCATCCAACACGACCACCCGCGGAGAGCCAAAGAACGCCCGGGCAAGCCCTACACGTTGCCGCTGCCCACCGGATAACGGTGTGCCATCGACATGAATCTCTGTTTCATAACCGTTGGGGAGGTTCAGGATCAGCTCATGTGCTCCCGCGAAAGTCGCTGCCTCAACTACTTGCTGCGATGTTGCGCCGACACGCATACGCGCAATGTTTTGCGCCACCGTGCCAGGGAACAGCTGCACGCCTTGCGGTAGAAACCCAACGTAGTCGCCCAATTGCAAGGGATCCCACGTTCGTAGGTCAGCTCCATCCAGCTTGATGCCGCCAGACACGGGTTGAATGGCGCCTGCAAGTAATCGCGCCAAGGTTGATTTTCCGGCTCCGGTCGCGCCAATCATTGCCACGGAAGTCCCCGCCGGAATTTCAAATGAGACACCTTTGACAATTAGCTCACGTGACTCTGCTGGATGATAGATTAGCTTATCAATACTGATATCGCCCTTCGGCGGAGGTAGCAGTGTCCGCTCCCCAAAGTCAGAAATTTTAGCCAGCACGTGCTTTATCCGAATGTAAGCCTGGCGCGTACTAACAAAGCCGCGCCATCCCTCAATTGTTCCTTCGATGGGCGCTAATGCCCGGCTGGCGATGATTGATGCTGCAATCGCGATGCCGGCGGTCAACTGGCCTTCAAGGCTCAGATAGGCACCCCATCCAAGGACCGCTATCTGCAATAGAAACCGCACTAGTTTTGACAGGCTGGAAATCAGCGTGTTTCTGTCGTTTGCAGTCCGAAAAGCAGTAACTGCCTCACGGTTGGAATCCCCCCACATATTCAGACAATCAACGAGCATTCCCATCGATCGCACAGAGTCAGCATTGCGAACCTGTGCCTCTGCATGCGCCAACGCAGTGGTCGAGTGCTGATAACCCTGACCTAGGACGCGGCTTGTAGCGGTTTGGTTGATTAGTGCGAAAATGAACAGCAGCAAGATTCCCGCAATAACGATGTAGCCAAGCTGCGGATGAATAAGAAATACAATCGCCGTATAAAGCGGCATAGTCAGTAAATCGAAGAACTGCGGAACCACTGGGCCACTTAGAAAGCTGCGGACACTGGCGAGATCGCGCAGAGGCTGCACATCAGACTGGCCTTTTTGGATGCCAAGCTGCACCCCCGCAACCAACAATGGCCCCCCTAGCTTCGCTTCGAGTTTCATTCCAATTCTCGTCAAGATCAGACGTCGCACGACATCAAACAACGCCAGCGCGATCAAAGCACCAACAGCCCCAATCGTCAGCATGTAGAGTGTGTCTCGGCTCTGGCTAACCAGAATCCTGTCTGAAAGCTGCATGAGATAAACGGGCACGGTCAACATCAAGATGTTGGCCAGTAAAGAGAACAGGCCGACCAGCCAAAGCCCGCGCCGCCACGACCTCAGGCGCCGTAAAACATCCCTTTGCGCCAGTCCTTCCCAGTGCCTTGGGGCATTCGTGGGCGCTGGTGCTGCTCTGGACGGCAGCGACTTCTCAGCCCCCCAGGTGGCCGTAGCTAGATTATCCCTACTCATGATGCCCCGAGAATAAACTGACAAATAAAACTTCAGAACGCGTTCTCAATGGCGTGCCAGAAGACTCTTTCGCCAGAGCCTTGGTCAAATTACCCGCACACCCTAGGAATATAACTCAAACTAGGTTAATGTTGCGGTAATCTCAGTGAGAATTCATCTAATGACAGCTAAAATAATAATTTCTTTGTCGGGGTTACTAATAAACATCTGAATAGTTAAGGGTTTTCCGGGAATGCGGCGAGTTCCATCGAGGGGTAGGGTATCAAAAACTCCTAAATAGATGCTGTGCGTCAATATCTATTTTCCAGAGGATCAGTTGTCAGTACTTGCCCCCCAATATTTGCCTCCTGCGGAGGGCAAGCTTCGTGCGCTTCTTCGGCAATGCATAGTTCAATATCGCAAAGTTCAAAAGGCCACGAGCTTCATCCGGTGAACCGTGGCAACGCCGATGCGAATCATGATGGTAGTAGATTGCGTCAGAGGCAGCTTGCAGGGATTAACCCGAGTATAGCGTCCCAATCAGTTGATTGAAGGTGTCAGTCTGGATTGTTGATCTATTGCTAGTCGGGCGTATTCAGCGAATTAAGGATTTGTTATGAACCACAAACCTGTTTGGGAACGTCGTGGCGAACGAATATCCCCTGCGCCTCCACCTGAGGAAAGTCGGTTGCTAAATCGGGTCTTGAGTGACTTGCCGCGTAATGTCGCCCAGTCTTTTACCGATGAGCAACTCAATCATTTATCACTGGCGCTCAAGGCTCGGTCAACGAAGGCTGCCATTGATTATCGCGTTAGCATTCCATTTTTCGGGAAACGGTTCTTTGTAGCGTTTATATGTGGCAAAGAGCGTAGAACGCTCGCCCGTCTTAATGATGAAGGACAGGTTAGTGTGTCGCGTATTTCATTTGTTTATACTTTAGCCATGTGGTTCCTTTTAACGTCGATTATAATCGTGGCATTTGTTGTTCTATATATTCTGAAATCTGCATTGGGGATAGATCTTTTTGAGGGCCCATCTTTTATGCATAACCTTGCATATTTTCAAAATTTTAGTGTGGACCTGGGCATTAGAAAATAAAAGAAGCTAACCCCGCCGGCCTTCCAGCGCCTTGGGCTTCGGCCCTCCGGTCGCCCAGTCGATTAGTTCAACAGTATGAACCACCGGGATGTGGGTGCCGCCGGCAATCTGCGTCATGCAGCCGATGTTGCCCGCTGCAATCACTTGCGGTGTCATAGAATGTATGTTGGAGATTTTGCGCTCGCGCAATTGGGTGGCGAGTGTCGGCTGTAGTAAATTGTAAGTACCTGCTGATCCGCAACAGATGTGGCCTTCAGGAATGGAAACGATATCAAAGCCAGTTTCTTTCAATAGATCGTAAGGCAGCTTCGTAATTTTCTGGCCATGCTGCATTGAACATGCGGAGTGATATGCAACTTTCAGTGGCGGCACATCCCCTGTCGGTTTGAGGTTAAGTTCTGCCAATACTTCAGTAACATCGCGCGCAATCGAAGAGATGTGTTGGGCAGCCGTGGCCAGATTTGGATCGTCCCCAAACATAAATCCATAATCTTTCACCGTGGTGCCGCAGCCCGAAGTATTGATGACTACCCGGTCAAGCCCCTGATCAGCAATCTCGGCCCCCCACGCGCGAATGTTCGCTGCTGCAGACCTGTGCGAGGCATCCGTTTTTCCCATGTGATGTGTCAGCGCTCCGCAACACCCAGCCCCCCGTGCAACAACGACCTCAACGCCGTGCCGTGTGAGCAGCTGAATAGTTGCTTCATTGATGTTTGGATCGAGCACTTTTTGCGCACATCCATTCATGAGTGCAACGCGCATGCGCTGAGCCCCAAGTGCTGGAAAAACCTGAGGCCGGTCGACTGGAGATGGGCTTGGTATCGTGCGTGGCGCCATCCCCAACAGCCCTTTGAGGCGTCCGGGCATCCATCGTTTGAGCGGTCGTGCTAGCCCAGCACCTGCCAGAGCAAATCGAAATACCATTGGGCGCGGCAGCGCAAACGCCAATAACCCGCGCAGCAACCGGTCCGGCAGTGCGCGCGTGTAGGTTTTGGCAATATAGCTGCGGGCATGATCAACAAGATGCATGTAATGGACGCCTGACGGGCAGGTCGTCATGCATGATAAACACGATAAACACCGGTCGATATGCTTGACCGTTTTTGCATCTGCTGGGCGGTCATTTTCCAGCATTTCCTTGATTAGATAGATCCGGCCTCGTGGGCTATCGAGCTCGTCACCAAGCAGGAGATAAGTCGGGCATGTGGCCGTGCAAAACCCGCAGTGCACACAGTTGCGCAGGATTTTCTCAGATTGTGCGGTGTTGCTATCGGCTAGTTGTGTGAGAGAAAAATTAGTCTGCATTAAAGGTCCCCCCGCATCCGGCCGCGATTGAGAATAAGCTCCGGATCAAAGCCACGGCGAAGGCGCGCAGAAAGCCCCGCTAGCGCGTCGGGCTGCGGTTGAAAAACCTCCACCAGATTTCGCACGCTGTCGTCTGCACGCACCAATGTGGCATGTCCACCATAAGCAGCAATAGTCTCTCGAACAGGGATGGCGTGTGCATTTGGTGCCGGCTCAACCGCCAGCCAAATCAATCCACCAGCCCAATCATAAAAATACCCGGCAATCGGGGCGCCACGTGCTCTTAGCGCTTCGATCAATTTGGCGCCTTCGCTCGGCGCTGTCGAAATGCGCCACACCTGATGCGACGTCTCGGCAAAATAAGCGACATCTCGCAATGCTTTCCAGAATTTGACGGATGCCGGGCCTTCCAGAACATCAAATCTCGCGCGGGTGCCATCAATCAGTGCTGCTAGATCTGACTTTAAATCATTTATGCGCTGTCTCACGGACACTTCCGGTCCCTCGACGCGCAGCGCGGTCTGCGGCCGGTCAGCCAGTTCGCTAGATTCAACATCTTGGGAGCCAGATTTTGAAGAAGGTGGCGCAAACTCAGCTCCAAGTCGCGGAACATGCGCCAGTCCTGAAACTTCATGGGGCAAGCCGGAAGCAAACGTCATCACCCGTACTGCGGTCTGCTCATTAAGATCAGAAATAATCACCGTCGCCTGCATTTCGGCCTTGGGCATCACCTTGATCGTGATTTCACTCAGAACACCTAACGTGCCAAACGAACCAGCCATCACCTTGCACATGTCATAGCCGGTCACGTTCTTCATTACGCGTCCGCCAGATTGGAAAATTTCCGCCCGGCCATTGATGGCACGAAATCCCAGTAGATGATCGCGCGCGCCCCCAACCTTGATCCGCCGCGGGCCACTGGCATTCACTCCAATCAGTCCGCCAATGGTGCCAGCCTGGTTCGGCCCGCCATAGAGTGCCGCATGGTCAATCGGCTCGAACGCAAGTTCCTGGTTCTGCTCATCAAGCAATGCCGTGATGGTTTGAATTGGCGTACCAGCTTTCGCTCTTAGAACCAGCTCCGAAGGCTCATAAAGTGTCACACCAACGAGCCCTGATGTAGAAAGTTGAACACCGGCACGCGTCGGCCTGCCAAGTCCGCATCGACTTCCCGAACCAACCACATCAACCGGCGTTGCATTTGCGAGCGCTGCGCGAACGACATCAACAGTCTCATTTTCGTCTCTGGGAGCGAGAGTCTTCATGGGGTCTAAAACCTTGGGATGTCTGAGTCTGGAACCTTGGAGTATCCAGGCTTAAAACCTTGGAATATCTGGGAATGGCAACTTGCCATGATGGACATGCATTTTGCCAAGCTCGGCGCAGCGGTGAAGCGTTGGAAACACCTTGCCAGGGTTCAGTCGATGGTTGGGATCGAAGGCGCACTTCACCCGCTGCTGCTGTTCCAGATCGGTCTCGCTGAACATCGTGTGCATCAAGTCTCGCTTTTCAACGCCCACACCATGTTCACCCGTCAACACCCCACCAACCTCGACGCAAAGCTTGAGAATGTCACTGCCAAATGCCTCTGCTTTTTCGATGTCACCGGGTTTGTTGGCATCATAAAGGATTAACGGATGTAGATTTCCGTCACCGGCATGAAATACATTGGCAACCCGCAGTCCGTGCTTCTTTGAGAAGGCTTGCATCGATTCTAAAACGTAACTGAGTTGATTGCGCGGGATTGTTCCATCCATGCACATATAATCGGGGCCAATGGCACCCACTGCCGGAAAGGCATTTTTTCGACCGGCCCAAAATTGCAGCCGCTCCTCATCGCTTTCCGAAACCTTGAGAAAGTTTACCCCATGCGTGGACGCAATGTCCGATACCCGTGCAATCAGATGGTCTACCTCGGACTGAGTGCCATCAAGTTCGCAAATGATAAGGGTCTCGGCATCGCGCGGATAACCGCAGGCCTGGAAATCATCTGCCGCAATGATCGCCGGGTGATCCATCATCTCAAGTCCACCAGGAATGATGCCATTAGCAACGATGGCTGCCACGCAGTCTGCCCCCGATTTAATCGAAGGGAACCCCATCAGAAGCCCGCGCGCCGTCTGCGGGTTACGCAATATACGAACCCAAACCTCTGTAATAACCCCAAGCAACCCTTCGGAACCGGTCATTAATCCCATCACATCGTAGAATTCTGAATCGAGATGTTTGCCACCCAGTTGCACCACAGAGCCATCCATCAGAACCATTTCAAGCCCGAGCAGGTTGTTGGTCGTCAGCCCATACTTGAGGCAATGTACGCCGCCGGAATTCTCTCCTACATTGCCACCAATCGAACACGCGATTTGCGACGATGGATCAGGTGCATAATAAAAGTCATCGTTCTCAACCGCCGTTGTGATGGCTAGGTTGGTTACACCAGGTTGGACCCGCACGCAGCGATTGGCGTAATCGATCTCTAATACCCGGTTGAATTTGCCCATCCCCAAAAGAATACCGTCACCCAGCGGCAGTGAGCCTCCGGAAAGCGATGTACCCGCACCACGCGGCACCACTTTGACATTCATCTCATTGGCGAGCACCATGATTTTCGAGACGTGCTCCACTGTCTCAGGCAACACCACCACCAGAGGAAGCTGGCGATACATCGTCAGCGCATCGCATTCGTAGGCCCGCAGCTCGGTTTCCTCAACGATTACATTATCGG
>Ga0209345_10005648_pt1 | contig 11539 bp, 11 predicted proteins | sample Cruoilmetagenom7_FD_187294 | JGI IMG/M metagenome (GOLD analysis project Ga0209345, IMG submission 187294) | Oil polluted marine microbial communities from Coal Oil Point, Santa Barbara, California, USA - Sample 7 (SPAdes) (version 2) | ecosystem: Environmental > Aquatic > Marine > Oil seeps ...
TCGGCCAGATGCTCTATACCGTCATTTTCAAATCTCGCTGGCTGGGCGGTGATGATGGTATGGGCGGCATTCCAAGGTTTGACGCCTCGTGGATCGGGCTGGATTTCAACGATTCACTGCAATTTGCCATTTTCGCGGTCTTTGGGATCGCAGTTTGCTATGGGGTCGCGGCACTGCTGCTGCGTTCGGCATTTGGGCGCACGATGTGCGGCATCCACGGGAACGAACCCAGAATGCGTGCACTTGGGGTTTCCACATGGAAGCACAAGACAGCTGCCTTTGCGATTTCATCGGCGATTGCTGGTATCGCGGGCATCTTTGCAGCCCAGCATACACAGTACATTTCACCCGAGTTGTTGTTCTGGACCGTATCGGGCGAGGTGCTGATCGTAGTCATCCTTGGCGGGCTTGGCACGCTGGTTGGCCCGGTCGCGGGTGCCGCAATATTCGTGTTGCTGAAACATGAAGTCGGCAATTACACTGATCATTGGCATATCGTTATCGGGCTGCTTCTGATCGTCACTGTCATGGCCGGGGGGCGTGGCATTTACGGTCAGCTGGAACATTGGTTGGCGGGACGGTCAGGCAAGAGGCGGGACGGTCTGAATGCTTGAAGTCAGAAACCTCTGTAAATCCTTCGGCGGGCTTGAGGTGACTAAAAACGTGTCGTTTGCACTGGAACCCGGTGAGCGCCGTGTCGTGTTGGGCCCCAACGGTGCGGGCAAAACAACGCTGTTCAATCTGCTCGTCGGAGAATTGTTACCATCGTCGGGCGATATCCTAATTGATGGTGCATCCATAACTGGCCTTTCGGTGGACCAGCGCGCGCTGGCAGGCATGTCGCGCAGCTACCAGAAAAACAACCTGTTCGAAGATCTGACCGTGCGCGAAAACTTGGCGCTTGCAGCCGCTGCGGGATTATCAAAAACCAGATGGCTGGCGCGCGATAGTTTTCGTGACCCGGAGGTTCGCGACATTGTTCAAGATGTTGCCGAACAGGTGGCCATAACAGATATCCTTGACGCTCCGGTGCACAGCGCGTCTTATGGCAACCGGCGGCAGTTGGAAGTCGGTCTGGCACTGGCGACCCGCCCAAAAATTTTGCTGATGGACGAACCGACATCCGGCGTCGGGCCGGGCATGATATCTGCGTTCAACCAACTAATATCCGGACTGCCGCGTGAACTGACTGTGGTTATCATCGAACATGACCTTGATCTGGCTTTTGATGTGGCCGATCGGATTACGGTGCTGAATTACGGCGACGTGGTGTTCGAAGGAACGCCCGATGAAACCCGCGGCAACCAAATTGTCCGTGACATCTATCTTGGCGATTGGCAGGCCGATGCTTGATCTGAAAGGCATCCAAAGCGGTTATGGCGAAACGCGGGTTATACACGGGCTTGATCTGACGGTCGAACCAGGCAGCGTTCATGCTTTGTTGGGGCGCAACGGCGTTGGCAAATCCACTACCCTCAAGACGATTATCGGGCAATTGGCGCTAACCGCCGGTCAGATCAGTTTTGGTGGAACAAACATCAGCGCGATGACCCCCTATGACATCGCCCGGCTTGGCATTGCCTACGTGCCGGAAACCCGCGATATATTCGGGGCGCTTTCGGTGCGTGAAAACCTTGAACTGGCCGGTCGCCTTGCACCGCCCGAAGGTGCAAGCTGGACTGTCGAGCGCATCATCGATTTTTTCCCGAATCTGGCAGATCGACTTTCCAACGGCGGGCATGAATTGTCTGGCGGCGAGCAACAGATGCTGGCCATCGGGCGCGCCCTGATGATGGAACCGCGGATTTTGTTGCTCGACGAGCCGACCGAAGGTCTTGCACCGATCATCATCCAGCAAATTTTCGGCAAGCTGAAGCAGCTGAAAAACGAAGGTATGACCATCCTGCTTGTCGAACAGAACTTCAGTTTTGCGACCGGGCTTGCGGATGCAATCAGCCTGGTTGGGCGCGGACAAATCGTGTGGCAAGGCACAGCAGAAGAGCTTAAGAAAGACAACGAAACCCACGAAAAATGGCTGGGCGTGTAAAAAAAGGATTCCAAAATGACCGATGCTTACATCTGCGATTATATCCGCACCCCAATAGGTCGTTTCGGCGGTTCTTTGTCTTCGGTTCGTACCGACGATCTGGGCGCCGTGCCCCTGCGAGCACTGGCGGAACGCAATCCGGAAATGGATCTGGCTGCAATTGACGAAGTTATCTTTGGCTGCGCCAATCAGGCGGGTGAGGATAACCGCAACGTGGCGCGCATGTGCCTGCTTCTGGCCGGATACCCTGACGCTGTTCCCGGCGCGACGATTAACCGTTTGTGCGGCTCGGGTATGGACGCGATTATTGCCGCTGCCAGAACGATCCGCGCCGGCGAGGCCGATCTGATCGTCGCCGGTGGTGTCGAAAGTATGTCGCGCGCGCCTTTCGTCATGCCCAAGGCAACCAGCGCCTTTTCCCGCCAAAACGAAGTGCATGACACCACGCTCGGCTGGCGTTTCGTTAATCCGGCAATGAAGGCGCAATACGGTGTGGAATCGATGCCCGAGACAGGCGAAAATGTGGCAGCCGATTTTGGCATTTCCCGCGAAGATCAGGATGCTTTCGCTTTGCGATCTCAGGAATGCGCGGCGGATGCGATTTCAAGCGGACGTCTGAGCGAAGAAATTGTACCGGTTTCGATCCCGCAACGCCGGGGCGACCCGGTTATTTTCGATACCGATGAGCACCCGCGTGCGACAACGGCAGACAAACTTGCCAGCCTTTCGACGCCATTTCGTAAGGGCGGCACGGTCACGGCTGGTAACGCCTCTGGCGTTAACGATGGCGCGGCGGCGTTGGTTATTGCATCTGAAGCAGCAGCTAAAAAGCACGGCCTGACACCTCGGGCGCGCATTCTGGGTGGCGCAACCGCCGGTGTTGCGCCCCGAATTATGGGAATTGGCCCGGTTCCGGCCACGCAAAAGCTCTGCGCCCGTTTGGGTATATCACCGTCCGATTTTGATGTCGTCGAACTGAACGAAGCCTTCGCCAGTCAGGGCATCGCGGTACTGCGCGGCCTTGGGCTGGACGAAGGAGCAGACCATATCAATCCGAACGGCGGTGCCATCGCTTTGGGGCATCCACTTGGCATGTCCGGCGCACGTATTACCGGGACTGCGATGATGGAACTTGCTCGGCGTGAAAAGAAATTAGCGCTGGCAACGATGTGTGTCGGCGTTGGTCAGGGGATCGCAATTGCTCTTGAAAGGGCATAATACAGCCGGATTGAGCTGAAACACCCAAAATTGTTGCCAAATCATGTTCAAACAACACCGAATGCGGCGTCTGCTGGTCGTATCCGGGCATTTGGGCCCTTTTCGTTGACATGGCAGGCCCGATCACGCATCCCACGCCCCAGTGTATCAGTGAGGCGTTGAGATGAAGATTGCGATGATCGGAACAGGGTATGTGGGGCTGGTTTCCGGTGTGTGTTTCTCGGATTTCGGGCACGAAGTCGTCTGTGTCGACAACAATCCTGACAAAATTGCCATGCTGGAACGCCATGAGGTTCCGATTTATGAGCCCGGCCTGGAAGATTTGCTGGCCAAGAACGTTGCCGCAGGGCGGCTTGCCTTTTCAGGCGACCTTGCCGGCGCCGTATCTGGCGCAGGCGCGGTTTTCATCGCTGTGGGAACACCTACAAGGCGCGGTGATGGCCACGCGGACCTGACGTATGTATTCGCCGCAGCCGAGCAAATAGCCAAGTCGATAACCTGCTATACCGTCGTTGTAACCAAATCGACGGTTCCCGTGGGGACAAACCGGCGGGTCAAAGAGATTATCGCCAAAGCAAACCCGGCCGCAAAATTCGACGTGGTTTCAAACCCGGAGTTTTTGCGCGAAGGGGCAGCGATCGACGATTTCATGCGCCCGGATCGGGTGGTTGTGGGTGTCGAAACGGATGAAGCCGAAGCGGTGATGCGTGATATCTATCGCCCGTTGTTCCTGCGCGATTTTCCGGTCGTCATCACCGATCTGGAAAGCGCTGAGATGATAAAATACGCAGCCAACGCTTTTCTGGCCACAAAGATAACTTTTATCAACGAAATAGCGTCGCTTTGCGAAAAGGTCGGCGCGGATGTAAAGCAGGTGTCTAAGGGCATGGGGCTGGACGGACGCATCGGCAATAAATTCTTGCATGCAGGCCCCGGTTACGGCGGGTCTTGTTTTCCCAAAGATACCAGCGCGCTTGCGCGGATCGGGCAGGAACACGCTATTCCAATGCAAATCACCGAGGCCGTTATCAAGGTAAACGAAGAAGTAAAACGCCGTATGGTCGACAAAATTCAGGATCTCTGCGAGGGCTCGTTCAATGGCAGGACGATCGCGGTGTTGGGTGTGGCCTTTAAGCCCAACACGGACGACATGCGCGACGCACCCTCGCTGACAATTGTTCCCGCCATGATCGGTGGCGGTGCGAAGGTCCGGGTGGTTGATCCGCAGGGCCGTCGTGAGGGCGAAGCCCTGCTGCCGGGCGCACAGTGGTGTGACGACGCCTACGAGGCTGCACAGGATGCGGATGCCGTTATAATTCTGACCGAATGGAATGAATTCAGGGCTTTGGATCTGAAACGGCTGGCCAAAGGAATGTCGCGCGCGCGGATGGCCGACTTGCGCAACATATATTCGGAATCCGAAGTTACACGAGCTGGATTTGAGACATATATTGCCGTCGGGCGCCAGGCAGTGTCCGGTTCAGTAATTGTGTAAATTTTCACCCGCCCAGAGGCGGTCATATACTTTCGAGATTTTTGCAGCTTCCTGGCGCACATCGAATTTATCGCGCGCACGCGTGCTCAGGCGAACGGAGTAATCGGACCATTGCGACGGATCGCTCAACAATCTTTTTAGCCCCGTCAAAGCGGCGGCACTCTCGCCCGTTGGCACAATATATTCCGCGGCATCCACCCCCAGAAATTCACGGAAATGACCTGTATCTGAGGCAATGATGGGCACACCCGACGCCATCGCCTCTAACGGTGTCATTCCATAGCCCTCGTAGCGCGGCAAAGCGACGAGCATGTCCATTGTGCGCAAAAGCTCCGGAAATTTATCAGGCGAGACCTCACCGACAAATAGTATGCGCCCGCTCAGCCCGGCTGCCGCAACCTTGCGTATTTGTTCTTCTAGGAATGCATGGTTATTGCCTTTGGCCGCGCCAATAACCAGCGCCGTCGCTTCGGGGAAATCGGGCAGGGTCGAGATCATCGTGTCGACAAACAAATCCGTGCCCTTTTCGGGCCGCACGCGCCCGACGCAAGCAATGCCCCGTTGGCCGGGATACCCAGTGTTCGCCCAAGCCTCGGCGCGGTTTTCTGCCGGGTGGAAAAGCGATGTATCGACGCCATGCGGTGCAACCGTCCAGACATTGCCGGCGAAATTCGCAGCGTCGTCGGTCGTTGCGATAATCGCATCCATTCGTGAAATCAGAAAGCGCGGCCAAGCAGAATGGCGGCGTTGCGCGGCCGAGGTAAATACGATTTTAATTGGCAGTTTCAGGACGTCCCGAACCCAGAGAGCCGTTTGCATTTCGGTGTTGCGCCGCACATGCCAGATCTGAAACGGCTTGTCATCGACCCCCTCGATGGTCAGCCGGATTGCCTCTTTTTTCGTGATAGGGTCCGGGCACCCCGGTAGCGGATAACCAACAAGTTTTACATTGCCACGGTCGCGTTGAATTCGCAGCACAGCCGCCGCCGTCGCAGACACGCCGGTGAAATTCCGGTTAAAGTTTGTGACGAAAACCTTTGGTCGCGACATGCTCGGCCTCTTTCAGCAACAGCGATGATCCTATAAAGGACGGGCTGTAGCATTGAAAGCCAGAGACGCAGAAAGGTTTCGCGCAGATGGTCGGTATCTTTCGGTTCAATTTGGCCCGGTTGTTTCGAAGCGAGCGAAAAATTGCTGCGATGTCGTGCAGCAGGGACGAACTGCTGGGCATATTGCAGGGCAAAACCGTGGCTTTGGTTGGCAATTCGCGGGCTCTGGCGCAGACTGAATTTGGCGAGCAGATTGACCACGCCGATGTCGTGATACGGATAAACGGCGCGCCGATGCCATCGCCAAAATCGCATGGATCGCGAACTACCTGGCTGGCACTGGCCATTTCGATCGACAGGCCAACCGAGGCCCGCATCGCTGCGGATCGGATATTGTGGATGTCACACAAGCGTAAAAGGTTGCCCTACCGGATCGCCACTCGATCGGGGTTCTTCCTGTTCAACCTTGCCAACTGGGCCGCGCTGAAGACCAATTTGGGCGCGCCGCCGTCAACCGGGATCATGGCAATTTCACTGTTGGCCGATTCCCAAGCTTCCCGGATCGACCTGTTTGGGTTTGACTTCTTTGACACAAAATCATTGTCGGGGCGGCGCGAAGCCGCACAAGTACCCCATGATTTTGCCGCAGAAAAGGATTTCGTCGAAGCATTGGTGACGTCCGACCAGCGGTTTCATATCAACTGAGGCGCTGCTCAAGCAAGAATATTGCCCTTCCAACCCGACTAGGTTTGGGCTATTCACCGCCTCCGTTACCAGACCTAAGGAGACCCTGATGGGCTATCGCGTCGTAGTTGTTGGCGGCACCGGAAATGTGGGCCGCGAAATGCTGAATATTCTGGCTGAACGCCAGTTTCCTGTTGATGAACTGGCGGTGCTTGCATCGCGTAAGTCCATTGGGACAGAGGTCAGCTTTGGCGATACGACTCATAAGACAAAAGATCTGGATGTATTTGATTTTTCCGGCTGGGATATTGCATTCTTTGCCGTCGGCTCTGAGGCCACAAAGAAATATGCACCGGGCGCGGCCGAGTCTGGCTGTGTGGTGATCGATAACTCGTCGCTTTATCGCTATGACCCTGATGTTCCGCTAATCGTGCCAGAAGTGAACGCAGATGCGATTTTCGGGTATTCCAAGAAAAACATCATCGCCAACCCGAATTGTTCGACCGCCCAGATGGTCGTAGCACTTAAACCTTTGCACGACCGGGCGCGGATCAAGCGTGTGGTTGTATCCACCTATCAGGCTGTTTCCGGCACCGGGAAGGCTGCGATTGATGAGCTTTGGAACCAGACCAAGGGTATGTATGTGCCCGGACAAGAGGTTGCGCCGTCGATTTACCCAAAGCAGGTTGCCTTTAACGTGATCCCGCAATGCGATGTATTCATGGAAGACGGCACCACCAAAGAAGAATGGAAAATGGTCGCCGAAACCAAGAAGATCGTCGATCCGGCAATTAAGGTCACGGCGACCTGCGTGCGGGTTCCGGTATTTGTCGGACACTCCGAAGCCGTCAATATCGAGTTTGAGGATTTTCTGGACGAAGACGAGGCCCGGGAAATTCTGCGTCAGGCACCGGGAATTCTGGTGGTCGATAAACGCGAGGATGGTGGCTACGTCACGCCTGTTGAATGTGTCGGAGATTTTGCGACATTCATCAGCCGCATTCGTCAGGATTCAACGATCGAGAACGGCCTGAACCTGTGGTGCGTATCTGACAACCTGCGCAAAGGGGCCGCGCTGAACGCCGTGCAGATCGCCGAAGTGCTTGGTAATCGGGTGTTGAAAAAAGGCTAAGGCAATCCGCGCCGCCATAGCCGAGGGTTTTCACCAAGCATTTGCGTTTCCTGAACCAAACAGGAACTGTCGGCTTGCGCCAATACGGCCTGTTCGCAACGCTGCGGCGAATGACGGCTTTTTTGACAGCGCTTCGCGGACCAATACTTCTGTAGTAGTTGGACGCGATAGAAGCTCAAACCGTTTCGCCTATGCAGCGGTAAGACATCTGCGAGGAATTGATATGAAGTGCTCTGTTTTCATTGCGGTCAGCGTTGACGGCTTCATCGCCAGAGCCGATGGCAGTGTCGATTGGTTGGAGACTGCCGGTAAACCTGAAGCGGGCATGGGGGGCGCCCCCTACGTCGATTTTGCCTCTTACATGGCAACTGTCGATTGCATGATAATGGGCCGAAAATGCATGGAGATGATAAGCAGCTTTAACCTTAGACCAGACCAGTGGCCTTATGGATCGACGCGTATCATCGTCCTGAGCAGAACGGCGAAAGAACCGCCAGAGAACCTAACGGGCAAGGTGGAAATGTACTCCGGCAGCCTTCCTGAACTTGTCACACAACTCGATAATGAAGGGTATTTGCATGCTTACATTGACGGTGGCACGACAATTCAATCCTTTATAAATCTCCGGTTGATTGACGAGATGACGATAACACAGATTCCGATTTTACTGGGTGAAGGGAAGCCTTTATTTGGCCGGTTAGAAAAAGACGTCAGGCTTGAGAACGTAACCTCTGTCACATGTCCAAGTGACTATGTGCAGATTCATTACAAAGTGCGATACAACTAGACCACTTTAAGTGCTGGGGCGCACTCGGGGAAAACACGCTTCGGCCGACGGTCCCATTTCAGATTTTCAAAAACGTATCGGTTGCAGAATCGTATTGCTCCAGCCCGCCTTCGCCAATGTCGGTCCACAACCCGTGCAACGTCATGCGTTCTTCTGCTACAGCATCGCGCACAAACGGGAACCCCATCAGGTTTTCAAGTGATATCAGGATGGCCTGTTTTTCCAGCGCGCCACGCTGCTCATCCGCGTCCTCGATTGATGCCACACGTTCATACCCCGGGCGTAGTATGTCCATCCAGCGGCCAATAAAACTGGTCTTTTCTTCCAGATCCGGTGCCGCACCTGTGCACATATCCAGGCAGCCGTTCACACCACCGCAGTTGGAATGACCAAGCACGATAATATGTGCTACTTTCAAGGCCTTAACCGCATATTCAACGGCTGCAGATGTTCCGTGGTGATCACCATCGGGCGAAAACGGTGGCACCAGATTGGCGATGTTGCGGTGGATGAAAAATTCACCCTGGTCTGCCCCAAATATTGACGTCACATGCACGCGGCTGTCGCAGCACGAAATCACCATCGCGCGCGGATGTTGCCCTTCATCGGCAAGCCGGTGGTACCAAGCCTTGTTTTCGGCATAGGTCGTGGCCTTCCAGCCATGATAACGCTGGACCAGGTAGGAAGGCAGAGGTTTCGTGAATTCCATATCGCTTGCCGGTTCCTGATTATTGTCTGTCTGTCTGTTTACGGCGCATTTTACTGCAATTCGAGCGATTTCGCTCGACCACCTCAACCTTTTCTTGAGCCTGTTGAACGAGGGTCCGCGCTGGCGGGGTGCAAACATTTGGGGTAGGCAATCGTGATAATCAGGCCAGCATATGCTGAAGTGGTGCAAATAGACAGAAACAGAATGACAGAATTAACCGTCAGACTTGGGCCTGTCGGGGCCGATAACTTAGTTTCCCGCGCGATGGAAGAACTGGCGGTTCAGATGGCAAAGGCCCATAAATCATTTTTGCGCACCAACATGAATGAACTGCGCGCCGCGGCCGGGAAGGTGGCAGAAGTGTCCGACCACATCGGTATGGTCAGCCTGTCCATTGTCGCCAAACACGTGACATATTTAGCCAAGAATGGTGATTCCACAGCGCTTGCTGCCGTCATCGCCCGACTGACCCGTATCGGTGAAATATCGCTGATGCAGGTTTGGGATCTTGAGGATTTGTCGGTCTAGCACTTGCAGGTCTTAACGTTGCCACTAGTCTGGGTTCAGACAACAGGCAGGACCGGCGCATGAGTTTAAAATTTTCCACCAATAAAAACCCCGGAGTTCCGTTGATCCCAGTTAGAAAGGCCAACCTGAACGCATGGCTGGCGGGTTTGAATGATGCTCAGCGCAGTTGGGCGGAGGGTGCCGGGTTCAAAGCTGTTGCAGGTGAAGTGCTAACTGTTCCACAGGCGGATGGTCAGGTTGCGCTGGCCGCAGTTGGGCTTGGTGATGAAAAAACAGCCCGCCGCCACAGGTTCGTCATTTCTGCAGCACGTGGGAAAGTACCGGAAGGAACCTATGATCTGACCACCGACCAACTTGACGCCGATGAATTGACAGAAGCGTCGCTCGGTTGGCTGTTGGCAGGCTATCGGTTTGATCGTTATGCGAAGGCGCCCCGCCCCAAGGCCCAGTTGAAACCCCCGGCGGGTGTCGATGTGAAAAGGCTCGAGGCAATCGCAGCAGGCGAAGCTTTGACGCGCGATCTGATCAACACGCCCGCATCAGACATGGGTCCCGCAGAATTGGAAGACATTGCACTGGCTTTGGCGGCAGAGTTTGGGGCGGTTTCCAAGGTGGTGACGGGTGATGACCTGATTGGTGCAAACCTTCCGATGATTCATGCGGTTGGCCGCGCGTCTGATCGCGCACCTCGCCTGATTGATTTCACATGGGGGACGACGGGGCCAAATCTGACGCTGGTCGGCAAAGGGGTTTGCTTTGATACCGGCGGCCTGAACATCAAACCCGGCGCGTCCATGGGGTTGATGAAAAAAGACATGGGCGGCGGCGCAACTGTGCTTGGGCTGGCGCGGATGATAATGTCGCTGGATTTACCTGTCCGGCTGCGGGTTCTGCTTCCAGCGGTCGAAAACGCGATTAACGGCAGCGCCTTTCGCCCGAGTGACATTTTGACCTCGCGCAAAGGTTTGACCGTGGAAATCAATAACACGGACGCCGAAGGGCGGTTGGTTTTGGCTGACGCACTGGCACTGGCTGACGAAGAAAAGCCGGACCTGATCCTGTCGATGGCGACGCTGACGGGTGCGGCGCGCGTCGCTGTTGGCCCCGATCTGGTGCCATTCTACGCGACCGAACAAGGCGATGCTGCTGCGGTGATGTTGGCGGCGCAGCGGGTGCGCGACCCGGTCTGGCAATTGCCGTTTTGGGATCCTTACGAAACGATGATCGAACCCGGTATCGCCGATTTGGACAACGCGCCAAAAGGCGCATTCGCGGGGTCAATCGCGGCTGCATTATTCCTGCGCCGGTTTGTGACAGAAACGCCTCGCTACATGCATTTTGACATTTACGGCTGGCAGCCGACAGCCGCGCCAGCACGCCCAAAAGGTGGCATTGGTCAGGGCGCAAGGGCCCTGCTCGACGCACTGCCAGAATTGCTCGGGATATGACGGATTCTCGGTTGATGCCGGCCAATGGGCGCGTGGCGGCGGCTCATCTGAAAGGTAAGGTTGAGGCCACAACTTTCCTCAATGGGGCAGCGGCCCAGATCTGTGTTCCTGTGGCGGATCTGCGCAGTGATCCCGCGATGCAGGGGCGCGATCGGCAATTGCTTTTTGGCGAAACACTCACGGTCTATGAAACCCGCGACGGAAAAGCATTCATTCAAACAGATCGTGACGGCTATGTCGGTTATGTTTCCCAAACCGATCTGAGTGATGCGGTTGAGGCGACCCATTTCGTCTCTGCCCGCTCGGCACATCTTTTTGCAGCGCCGGGACTAAAGGGTGCGCTGGTCAGTGATCTTTCCTTTGGTTCACGGCTGCGGATTGTCAGCGGGCATGGAAGCTACAGTGAAACCCATGACGGGCATTTTATCTGGCGCGATCATAT
>Ga0209345_10005649_pt1 | contig 11537 bp, 12 predicted proteins | sample Cruoilmetagenom7_FD_187294 | JGI IMG/M metagenome (GOLD analysis project Ga0209345, IMG submission 187294) | Oil polluted marine microbial communities from Coal Oil Point, Santa Barbara, California, USA - Sample 7 (SPAdes) (version 2) | ecosystem: Environmental > Aquatic > Marine > Oil seeps ...
CGGCGATTATTCCCGTGGGGCGGCGGGCTTTTGGGTGGAAAATGGCGAAATCCAGTATCCGGTGAATGAATGCACCATCGCGGGTAACCTGCGCGATATGCTGGCCACATTGGTCCCCGCAAATGATGCCCGCCACCACCTGAGCCGCGTTGTGCCGTCCTTGCTGGTCGAGGGGTTGATCCTTGCCTGACAACAATGACCTGATGCTGCTGATTGGGGCAGCGCACGCCAGTGGTGATATTGCGCGTAAATTCTGGCAGCAATCGCCCGAGGTTTGGGACAAAGACGCAAATGCCGGTCCCGTCACCGAGGCCGATATTGCCATTGACCGAATGCTGCACAGCGACTTGCGCACAGCAAGGCCCGACTATGGCTGGCTATCCGAGGAATCCGAGGACAGCGATGTGCGCCAATCACATGACCATGTCTTTATCATTGACCCGATCGACGGCACCCGTTCCTTTATTGAAGGCTCCAAAACCTTCGCCCATTCGCTGGCTATTGCCCACAAAGGCCACGTCACAGCGGCTGTCGTGTTCCTGCCGATGCTGGATATGCTCTATGTTGCGACCAGCACCATGCCCGCCTCGCTAAATGGCCGCCCCATAGGGGTCAACACGCCAAAACCTGACCAATCGCCAACCGTACTTGCCACCAAAAACAACTTTGATGCAAGCCACTGGAAAGCTGGGGCACCCCCCTTTGATCGCCACTTTCGCTCGTCCTTGGCGTATCGTCTGTGCCTTGTGGCCGAGGGGCGCTTTGACGCAATGCTGACCCTGCGCCCGACATGGGAATGGGATGTGGCCGCCGGCGCCCTGATCGCCCAGCGCGCCGGCGCAACAGTAACCGACACACACGGGGCCGAACCTGTGTTCAACAACCCGACCCCGCTGCTCGGTGGCATGATCGCAGCAGGTCCGGGTTTGCACAAAACCATTCACAGAAAACTCGCCGCCCCCATTTCTGTTCCATAAATATCCGTGCCACAGGCATCGAACCCCTTTCTCCGACCTCGCCGATCCCCTATAATCGCGGGAAACGTTTAACCCGCACAGGAGCCCCGCATGACCCAGCGCCTACACCTCGTCTTTGGCGGCGAATTGATTGACCCCACGAAAAACGCCTTCAAAGATGTTGATGCCATTGATGTCATTGGCATGTTCCCCAACTACGAGGCCGCATATAACGCATGGAAAGGCGCAGCCCATCGCACCGTCGATAACGCCCATATGCGCTATTTCATCGCCCATATTCACCGCCTTCGCGACGAAGAGGTCGAAGCCTCTCCTACCGAAGAGCTGGGCAACTAGACTTCCATGTCGCTTGGTCTGCGCCTTTATCTGGCCGCAGCTAGACGCACCCGAAGGGCGCAAGGTCCGGAGTCTGTAAAGCGTCTGGCACGCCCCGCCGGAAAACTGGTGTGGTTTCACATTTCAAGCGCATCAGACGTCGCCTTTGTCCAAGGGCTGATCCTGCAATTGGCCGAGGATTTGACTGAAGTCTCGTTTCTGGTCACATCTCCAGAAAGCCTGACAATTGAAACCTCGTTTCAAGAGGGCTGCGATCAACCATGCCTGCATATCGCAGCCCCCGCCGATGCGCCGCAGAGCGCTGCTGCCTTCATTGACCATTGGCAACCGAGCATCGCCATTTGGACCGGATCGGTCTTGCGGCCCGCCCTGCTGCTAAAAACCCACGCGCATTCCATTCCACTGCTGATGATGAACGCCCAAAACCACGCCAGCATTGACGGGAAACCCCGCATGAGCAGGGGGATGATCCGTGACATACTCGAGCTTTTCGACCATATCCTCACAAACCAAGAAAGCACCCAGAAACAACTGGTCAGGCAAGGTGCTAGCCACAGCAAAACATTCATTGGTGAACCGATTGATGACACGTCACCACCCCTGTTTTGGGATGACCGTGATCGGGATGGAATGGCGCAAATCCTCTCTGCCCGCCCAGTATGGCTTGCCGCCTACACCAACGATACCGAAGATGCTCTGATTGCGAACGCCCACCGTGTAGCCATGCGATTGTCGCATCGTTTGCTGCTTGTTATCTCGCCCAAAGACCCTGCGCGCGGCACAGCACTTGCCCAGTCGCTCACCGAGGGGGGCTGGCTGGTTGCACAACGCTCGTTGGGCCAAGAACCTGACGAACACGTACAAATTCTGATTGCGGACGCCAAGGATGAAATCGGCTTGTGGCTGCGCCTTGCCCCAGTGTGTTTCATCGGAAATTCGCTTGGCAATGGGGCGACAGGCTCCGCACCAGGAGCAGCCTCAGCACTTGGGTCAGCCATCCTTCACGGGCCAAATGTACGCGACTTCAAATCTCGATACACCCGACTGGACGCTGCAAATGCCGCCCGCCAAGTCCAGGACGAAGTTGCGCTGGCAAGCGCCGTTCAAGACCTGTTGGCACCAGACAAAGCCGCCGCAATGGCCCATGCGGGATGGGAATTATCCACCAGCGGCGCCGAAGCGATGGAGCGCACAATGGCACTGGTATACGACACCCTGAAACAGAGAGAGGCCTCATGATGCAGCCCCCCCGTTTTTGGTTTCGCCCCCCGAACCGCCCCGGTATTCTGTCGCGCCTGATGACCCCGTTGGCCGCCCTTTATGCCAATGCAACCGCGCGTCGCGTCGCCAAACCGCCCAGTTACACAGCCCCCGTTCCGGTGATCTGTATTGGCAATATCAACGCAGGCGGCACCGGCAAAACCCCCACTGCCATTGCGCTCGCTCAACATCTGCAAGAGGCAGGCCACACCCCGCATGTTGTGACCCGTGGCTATGGCGGGTCACTCGAGGGGCCCGTTCAGGTGGACGAGACCGCCCACAACGCCGATCAAACCGGCGACGAGCCTTTGCTGCTGGCTGCTTTTGCCCCAACGTGGGTTGCCAAAGACCGCGCCGCTGGTGCCAAAGCAGCCGTTGCAGCCGGAGCCGATATGATCGTGCTGGATGACGGGTTCCAGAACCCAACCCTGCACAAGGATATTTCAATCGTGGTAGTGGACGGGGTCATCGGGTTTGGCAATGGCCGCGTGCTGCCCGCTGGCCCGTTGCGCGAACCCGTCAACACCGGTCTAGCCCGCGCCGACATGTTGCTGTCGATTGGCGAGACCAAACAGCAGGGCCTGTTTATGCAAAACTGGGGCGGGGATATAAAGCTGCCGCATATCACCGGGCGTCTGGCCCCGCTGCAAACCGGCATTGACTGGCAGGATCAGCCCGTGCTGGCCTTTGCCGGTATAGGTCATCCCGAAAAATTCTTTGCCACCCTGCGCGCGCTTGGCGCTGATCTACTACACGCCGAAGCGCTCAGCGATCATCAACCGCTTACGACTGCCCTGATGAAACGTCTATCGTTCGAGGCCAAAGCCTTGGGGGCGATCATGGTCACCACCGAAAAGGATGCAGTGCGCCTGCCCGCCGATTTTCGCGCCGAGGTTCTGACATTGCCTGTGCGCTTGGAGGTCACGGACTGGAGCGCCTTTGATACGGCGCTCGCAGCCAATACCTAACCGTTACTCGGCCAGCTTTTCATCCAGAGTTTCCGCAAAGCTATCATAGCTCATGTTGGAATACTTCTGACCGTTGATCAGAAACGACGGGGTTGAATCCATGTTGTCCCGGGTGAAATTCTGTTGGTACCACGCCACCAGTGCCTGCACCTGATCGCCGTCACTAAAACAGGCATCCAGTTCTTCGTTGGTGATACCGGTGGTCAGACCAACACGGCGCAGGTTTTCAACCACGGTGGCTGGATCGCCTTCGCCCAGCCATGCCCCTTGGTCTTTCATCAGAATATCAGCGATCCCGAAATAGCGCATCTCGCCACCGCACCGCGCCATCAGGCTGGCCCATAGGCCGAATTTATCGAAATAGGCCTCGCGGAAAATGAACCGGACCTTGCCGTTATCAATATAGTTTTTCTCAATTTGCGGCAAAACATCTGTATGGAATTTGGAACAATGCGGGCAGGTGAAGGACGCATATTCAACAACCGTCACAGGCGCGTCTACGTCTCCGAGCGCCATTTCGATAATACCACTGATGTCGATCTCGTCTGTCGACTGCGCCATTGCAGCCCCGAAACCTGCACGGCTGGAACTGCCCACAGCTGTGTCAGATGCGTTCAACCAGTATGCACCACCGCCCGCCAATGTGAGCGCGCCTGCACCGATGAATAATCTGCGTTTCATGTTGTATTCCTCTTTCAGTGTCTGGATTTAGAGATAACGTTTTCGCCCAAGGCTTCAAGGGCATCTCGTAGCCCTTGATCTACAATCGGCGCGACTGCTTTGGTGGCAGCCTTTTTGGTTTCGGGGCTGACGGCGGCCAGTTTTTCCTTAGGCGCTGCGGTAAACTGCGCTTGCCCTTCGGCAAACCCTGTGGCCGCTGTCTGGGTGATGCGGATGCGCGAAATCGCGGTGTAGCCGTAGCAGGCATTCACCCGCGCGCGCAGGGTTTCCTTTTGCATTTCCAACATCGGTGCCTGTGCGCCCGTGGTCAACAGGGTCAGCGTTGCGCCAAACCCTTCGCGTCCATATTTCACATCCACGGGGCGGGCGATGCTGGCGGTTTGTTCGCCGGCAATTTCGGCCCAGTGGGTCAACAAACGGGTCACTGCAAAGCCACGGGTTTCGCCAACCGCGCGAATACGCTTTTGCAACAGGTTAGACGTGCGTCTAAACCCGCGACTGGTGCGTTTGCGTTGTTTAAAGGCGTCTGTTTGTTTCATCTGTCTTTCCGTCAGCTGTGCGCTATTCTAAACAGGTTCCCGCAGGGTGCCAGAACAATAACACATCGAGGTAGATAAAGATTGCGTGATTTGTGTCCAAGCGACGTTCTGTTGGGTTGGTATGACCTCCATGCCCGCGATTTACCGTGGCGTATTCCGCCTGAAAAATCCCGCAATGGAGCGCGGCCCGACCCTTATCGCGTTTGGCTGTCCGAGGTCATGCTCCAACAAACCACCGTCGCCGCCGTGATCAAGTATTTCCACACATTTACAACCCGTTGGCCAACTGTTGCGGCACTGGCCGCCGCCTCTGACGACGTCGTGATGGGAGAATGGGCAGGTCTGGGATACTACGCCCGCGCCCGCAACCTGTTGAAATGCGCCCGCATGGTTGTGGACGATTTTGGCGGTGAATTCCCCGATACGCGGGACGAATTGTTAACCCTGCCGGGCATTGGCCCCTATACTGCCGCCGCCATCGCCACCATCGCCTTTGGGCGGGTCGAGACCGTGGTTGACGGCAATGTCGAACGCGTGATGGCGCGAATGTTCGATGTCGCCACCCCCCTGCCTGCCGCTAAACCGGAATTGACAGGCCACGCGGCCAGCTTAACGCCCGTCGCGCGTGCCGGGGATTATGCACAGGCGGTGATGGATTTAGGCGCAACGATCTGCATCCCGAAATCACCAAAATGTGAGCAATGCCCATGGTCCTCCCCTTGCTTGGCGCGGGCCGCTGGACGGGCGGTGGAGCTGCCGTATCGCAGCCCGAAGCCTGTGAAGCCCACCCGTTTGGGTGTCATGTATGTCGCGCGAAACCGGGACGGCGCATGGTTATTGGAGCGACGGCCAGACAAAGGGCTGTTGGGCGGGATGTTGGGTTGGCCGGGGGCCGAATGGGGCGATACCGCAATTGAAAGACCACCATTTTTGGCAGATTGGCTGCAAGTGAGCGGCGAGGTTCGTCACACCTTCACCCATTTTCACCTGCACCTATCGGTGCAAATCGCGACCGTTGGCAATGTAAACCCTGCCCAAGGCATTTTCATTCCACACGACCAGTTTGACCCAACCAATCTACCAACCGTTATGCGCAAAGCCTATAACCTTGCGCACCCTGCGTTTGATAAAGATTGAGTTCTGCCGCAAGCTATGAATACATGGCGACGCGCGCTTTTTGATGGAGACACCTATGACCACTTCAAGTGAGGTCGCAAAGCCCAGTTCCGCATTGCCGTTCTGGATTTCCCTTGGCGCTGTTCCATTGGCCTATATCGGTGCGGTCTATGGCGGCTGGTGGACCATTTTATTGGCGATTTATGGCTGGACGATCGCATCCGCACTGGATGCACTGCTGGGCCTGAACACCAAAAACCCCGATACCGAAACCGATGAGCAGGACCTATTCTGGTATCGGCTGATCACTATGATCTGGTTCCCGATCCAGTTTGTGCTGATCTTCGGGATGATCTGGTGGGTGAGCGTGACCGACCATTTATCATTGCTGGAAAAACTCGTGCTGTTTTACGGCGTTGGCTCGGTTTCGGGCGGCACGGGAATTGTTTATGCGCATGAATTGATGCACCAGAAAAACCGGCTGGAGCGCTGGTTGGCGGACCTGTTGCTGGCCACAGTTCTATACAGCCATTTTCGCACCGAACATCTGTTGGTGCATCACACCTATGTCGGCACCCCACGCGATGCGGTCACGGCGCGCTACAACGAGGGGTTTCATCAGTTTTTCCCGCGGGTTTTGCGGGAATGTCCGGCCTCGGCGTGGGAGGCCGAGAAGAAGATGCTGGCCCGCAAAGGGCTGGGGGTTTTCGATCTGTCCAATCCGTTCTGGAAATACGGATTTTTACAGATCGCCGCGCTGGCGCTGGCATTTTGGCTGGGCGGCTGGTCCGGAGTCGGGTTTTTTGTGTTTCAAGCCTTTATCGCCGTTTGGATGCTGGAACTGACCAACTATGTGGAGCACTACGGGCTGACCCGCAAACATCTGGGCGATGGCAAATATGAACATGTGATGCCGCACCATTCGTGGAATGCCTCGCACGCTGCGTCAAACTGGTTGTTGATCAACCTGCAACGCCATTCCGACCACCACTATAAACCAGCACGCCGGTTTCCGCTGTTGCAGACCTATTCGACATCAGAGGCCCCACAATTGCCGCGCGGCTATCCGTTGATGACAGCACTGGCGATGATGCCGCATTTGTGGCGCCGCCGGATGAACCCCAAGGTGCGGGATTGGCGAGCGACGTATTATCCAGAGATCACGGATTGGGATGCCTATAAGGCGGGGACGACGCCGCTGCCGAGGTAGGCGCGCGCTCGGCAAGCCTTACGGCTTTTCTCGCTGGTGATGAAACGAAAAAACCCCGCCAAATAAATGGCGGGGCAAGTTAGTGCTCTGTAGTCAGGCCACAGGCACCGGCGGTAATTCGTTTATTCAGTGGGAAGCCCTAGTTCGGGCGATCAGCCATTTCAGCGCGGATTTGTTGGCGCAGCAGGTCTATCGGCACCTGTTTGCCATCGCGCTTATAGCTCCAGTAGGTCCAGCCATTGCAGCTGGGTGCGCCCTCGAGCGCTGCCCCGACTTGGTGGATTGACCCTTTCACATCGTGGCCAACCAGCGTGCCGTCGGCGCGCACCTTGGCGGTGTAGCGCCCGTTCAGACTCATCAGTTCTTCGCCCGGTGACAACATGCCACGCTCAACCAACTGGCCAAAAGGCACCCGTGGTTCGGCACGTTTGGCGGTGGTGACTTGCAGGCTTTCCTTATCGAACTTGCGGATTTTCGACAGCCGTTTGGTGGCAACCTTGCGATAAGCCTCTTCGCGCTCGATGCCGATAAAATCACGACCCAGCTTTTTCGCAACAGCACCCGTGGTGCCAGTGCCAAAGAACGGATCCAGAATAACATCGCCCGGGTTGGTGGTGCCAACGATTACACGATGCAGCAGGCTTTCGGGTTTTTGGGTCGGATGGGCCTTGTCGCCCTCTTCATTCTTCAGACGTTCATGCCCGGTGCAGATCGGCAGCACCCAGTCGGAACGCATCTGGATACCCTCGTTCAACGCCTTAAGCGCATCATAGTTGAAGGTATATTTGCTGGCCTCTTCTTTGGAGGCCCAGATCATTGTCTCGTGGGCATTGGTCAAACGCATGCCGCGGAAATTCGGCATCGGGTTGGACTTGCGCCAAACCACGTCGTTCAAAATCCAGAACCCTTGGTTTTGCAACTCGGCGCCAACGCGGAAAATGTTGTGGTAGGATCCTATCACCCAAATCCCGCCGTTGGGTTTCAGCAAACGACGCGCGGCCTTTAGCCAGTCTTTGGTGAATTTGTCATAGGCTTTGAAGCTGGCGAACTGGTCCCACGCATCATCAACCGCATCGACCTTGGAGTTGTCGGGACGGTGCAAATCACCGCGCAGTTGCAAGTTATAGGGAGGATCAGCAAAGATCATATCGATCGAGCCCGCAGGCAGGCTGTTCATCATCTCGACGCAATCGCCATCAAGAATTTGGTTCAGCGGCAATTTGCTTGCCACTTTTGTCTTGGTTTTTGTTGTCATCTTCTGCCTCTGCATCTGCGCATTTTTGCGCTTGTTGTTGAGGACTAAGATGATTCATTGACGATTCGTCGTCAATTTCTTTTTTGAATCAATAGGTTATAAAATTGTCTTGCTACAACATCTTGTATACTGGTTTGAAGGATCGTCTATGGTGTGGGGTCACCCCCAAATTCTGTAGTGCTTTTAAGTGCACAGCTGTGGGGTAACCTGCGTTCTTTTCCCAACCATAGCCCGGATATTGTTGCGACAAATCCACCATCAGCCGGTCGCGGCAGGTTTTGGCCATTATTGATGCCGCCGCAATCGACAGTGATTTGGCGTCGCCTTTGATCACAGCACTTGCGGGAATGGTCAAACCGCGCGGGATCATATTACCGTCAATCAGCACATGATCTGGTGTTTGCGTTAGCCCCGCAACCGCGCGCTCCATTGCAAGGTGCGAGGCGCGCAGGATGTTGATCTGGTCGATTTCCTCGACCGAAGCATGGGCAATCGACACTTGGGCGCATTGCATCAGCGCCTCATACAGCACCTCGCGCCGCTTGGCGGTCAGTTTCTTGGAATCATTCAGACCCTCGGGAATGTTCAAAGGGTCCAGAATAACGGCCGCTGCCGTCACAGGGCCGCACAGCGGGCCGCGCCCGACCTCATCAACACCAGCGACGGTCAGATTGCCGGCGTCAAATGCGGACTGCTCAAGTGTGAAATCTGGGGTCGATTTAGTCATAGGGCTGTGAAACGACAGAATGCAGATATGCGCAAGAGGAAATAAGTTGGTTGTAGGGTTTCGCGGGGTAAACAAAGAGGGCGGGGGATTCACCTAAGAACCCGCCCGCCCCAAAGGTGTGGGGACGCAACTAGACCACACCCTTGTTCGATTGTTCGTAAATGTTACCGACGACCGACAACGACATAACCGTGCCGAGTCAAGCAACCTGAGCGATAGATTTTGCGCATACCGCGGTCTGTAAAAACACGGGCTTTGCATTCACGGGGCAGATCAAGGTGCGGTGCATTGTTGGACATGCATCTCGATGTAAAGCCACGCACCACACCAGCCCGCGTGTGGAATTTTCGAAGGCAGCTCTCGGGCAACCGCCCCGCACGATTGCGCGGCTGAACTTCACGACCGTAACGAGGTTCAACACGGCGGCGAGGTTCGTCACGATAGCGCGGCTCATCACGATAGCGAGGTTGCTCCACATCATGACGGCGGGACGCACGTGGTTGCACAGCCTGCGGCGTATCATTGCTGTTGTCCAGCACACGGCTCACGATATAGAGCGCCGCCAGCCCTTGCAGGATTCGAACGCCATTGCTTGGCTTGGCCATTGCCGGTGCCGCCCCAATAGATGTCAGCGCGATTGTTGCAGCAAGCGCACCTGCCAGAAATTTTGGCGTCGTTCTTTTCTTTGTCATGTCGTTTCCTTTCAAAGTGGAACCGGAACGCAGAATGTGTAACCGGAAGCGATGAAATCAATTTGGCTGGGGTCGGCTGGCTAAACAATAACGCCACTTTGTTATCCAATAACACGCTGGGTGAGCCGCGCTTGTTATTGAATAGCGTCGGGTTTTTCGCCATGTTCGAAAACATGATGAAAAAACTGATCCTGATCTTGGCCCTTTTGGCCGCTTCGCCCGCCAGCGCATCCTGTTATGCTGACTACAAAGCAAAGCAGGACAATCCCCTGCGCCTGCACTATGGCATTATAGAATTGCCCGACACCGCCTGTACGAAACAAGCCGCAAAAGCACAAATCACCCAGCGCATTGCGGCTGATGGCTGGAAATTGCTGCACGTTCTGTCCATATTCGATGCAGATGAACTTGGGGAAAGGAAAAACAGTGCCGGACAATACTTCCTCCGCTACTGAAACGCGGATAACCGGATCAAAGGTGGTTGCCATCGGCATCGCCACGATTGTTCTAATCTTGCTGGTTGCTGCCGTTTTGCTGTTCATGAATTTGCCTGACGCCAATGCGTTTAACGCACGGGTCGAGCAGATATTCATCGAGAACAACGACCTGACCAATCACGCCGAAATCAAACTTCTGGAAATTCTGGCACAATCCGGCACATCTTTTTCCGATACATTGGCCTCCTACCGCACGGTGATTTTCGTGCTGCTGGTGTTCGCCACCGCATTGCTGGTAGCGGCACTGGTGTTTTTGGTCACCATCATTGCACTCAATAAACGCATGGGCGAGATCGAGCGCACAGGCATTCAGGTTTCGTCCCTTTTGATCAGCCGCGAGGAAAACACGGTTTATCTGAACAACATGGAGTTCAGATTGACCGAGGCGGCGATTGAAACCTTGTCGGTTTTGGCTGAGGCACGCATGGATGAAGAGCTGATGTCAGGCTGCCAGATCGAGGGTGTGATATCAGGGCGACCCGCGTCAGATTGTGACGAGGCCGCAGGTGCCACCCGCATCAAACGCCTGCGCGATTCACTGGGCAACCAGATGGTTAGTGAACTGTTGGTCAAAAACATCGCGCGCCGTGGCTACATGCTGGCGATCGATAAAGATGTGATCAAGATGGTCTAGCGACACGAAAGAACCATTTTTCCGCTGCCCGACAGTAGTTTGCTATCCCTCTTCAACCAACTGTTTATAAAGCTTTACAGCGGGGCGCTATTTCACACCGCTTGTGATGTCGCATCAAAGTCAAATTCTTTCCGCATGTGTCATACCTTTTTCAGTTTACAGAAATGACACGGAATTTCTAATGCTCCGATACGTTTTATCTGAGGCGAAAATCTGTCCGAAGAAATAATGGCACTTCGGGTTTAGCACGTCCGACGTCACCTTGGATGGACACTTACGTATTAGATAAGTAGAATACGTGAGTGATAGAGGGGTACGATGGATATCAATCATTCGCCAAGACGGAATTCGACCGCAATTGTTTTGTGGGGGGGCGCTCTTCTGACCGTTTTCCTATTGATATTGCGAGTGATCGTCGTTGCACCGGACTTGAACGGGTTGGGCATTTTCTCAAGTTTTGCGATCTTTCTGGGAAGTTCGGCCGAGGACATAGCATTTGCTCTTACGGTGGTATTTGTGGCCCTTGTGCTATTGCGAAGCCTTCCTCAGGCGACCCATTTCATTGTCGAAACAACCTTCAGTGTTCTTGCAGCCGTAACTGCCGCGATTGGACTTCTGAACCTGATCGCTTTGGGTATGTTAAAT
>Ga0209345_10005650_pt1 | contig 11534 bp, 9 predicted proteins | sample Cruoilmetagenom7_FD_187294 | JGI IMG/M metagenome (GOLD analysis project Ga0209345, IMG submission 187294) | Oil polluted marine microbial communities from Coal Oil Point, Santa Barbara, California, USA - Sample 7 (SPAdes) (version 2) | ecosystem: Environmental > Aquatic > Marine > Oil seeps ...
GTTGCATTTTCAGCACCAAAACCTTGTCCAAATAATGCCCAAAATGCAACCCAAGCAACAATACCACCTTGATATGCTACTGATAATTTAAGAGTATCTTTGTATTGGATATCTTTATATGCTATATTTTGAGGTATTATTTTTTTTGCTAAATAGCTCATCCCAAATAATGGCATAAGTAAAGTTGTTACATTAATACCATACTGAGGTAAATCAAATTGTGCAAAAAACAACCCTTGAACTAAAAGACCAAGTGCCAAACCAAATGCTGCTGGTGCTGCTCCAAATATTAAAAATATTGTAGAACCTAAGATTAGATGAACTTCTGATACACCTATTGGATGATGAGGAAATACCTCAAAAAATATAAATACTAATATTGCAGAGATTAATGTTTTTACACCAAATGAAACTACTCCATTATTCTTAATTGTATCTAATGCCAGTTTCCCCGCAATTCCAAATGAAACAGCAGCTGTCCCATAACTAAATAACATTTTTACCCCTTGTACTACGCCTGCTTCTATATGCATAATGTGTCCTTCTTTATTGAATAGTTATTTAAACTATATAAAATGGTTTATAGATCTATTTATCTATAACTAAAATTGTGTTGTGATTTTTTTGTTAATTAAAAATTGAAGTTTAAATAGGGTGGAGAAGTTTTGTATTCTTGATACTCAAAAGCTTTAAGGTGATACTGAAATTTACTATCTATTGTACATAATTTATGAACAGTAGAATACATAGCAATAATTGCTAAAGAAAAGTATCGTTTTAAATAACCTCGTAAATGTTTCATAAGGGAAGTATACTCAAAAACACTTTATTTTTTTCTTTTTATAATCAAATAGATAAAAAATGGTGCACCTAAAAATGAGGTCACTACACCTATTGGTATATCTGAAGTTGTTCCTAAATTTCTGGCAATTAAATCACATAATACTAAGAAAATTCCACCATAAAAGAAAATTGGTAGAATAAGTGTATGAGCACTTTTTTGTGTGATTGTTTTTATTATATGTGGCACTATTAAGCCTACAAATCCTATAGGTCCAGTAATACTGACACAAATACCAACAGCAATTGATACAGATATAAGAAGTATATAGTTTGTTTGTTTTACATTACACCCTTTTAAGTGTGCAAATTGATAAGATACAAGAAGTAGTTTGATACTATTTTGATAATACTTCACCATAAAAAGTATAAAAATACCTGCTAATATCACCAAATAAGTATCTTTAAAACCTACTATATCTAAGCTTCCCATTGTAAATCGCACTATCTCATAACTCTCTTGAAGATTACTGATAAAAAATAGTACCATCAAACTAGCACTATAAAAAAATGACAATGCAATACCAACTAAAAGCAACGATGAAGTTTCACTACTATGAAATCTTGAAGCTATGATAAAAAGTATAACAATAGTAGCTAAACTCCCTAAAAAGGCAAAGAAAGAGACAAAAGAGCTAAGTCCCAATACTATAGCAATAGCTGTAAAAAGAGTAGCTCCACTGGCAACTCCTAGAGTAAAAGGACTACTCATAGGATTTCTAAAAATAGTTTGAAATACCAAACCACTTAAAGCTAAAATTGCACCCACAAAAAAGGCAAGTATAGTTCTTGGAAGTCGTATATCCCAAAAGATTTGATAATCCATTTTTGTAGTATCAAATATATTTGCAAAGGATATATCTATTTGTCCAAAAAATGGAGAGATTAAAAGGATAAGAAGAGATAAAAAAACTAGAAAATATCTCATAAATTCACCACTATATTATCATCATGTTTTTTTACACTATCACTAAAAAAAAGCTGTAAATTTGCATCACTAAAAAACTGTTCACTACTATCATTAAAGGCTATTCTCCCATCTTTGATAAATAAAATATCAAATCCAAGTTTATAAGCTAAATTAAGATTATGTGTGATGATAATTTTGTTTTGTAATATATCTTCATCTTGTAAAATGTGAAAACTATTTTTGATCTTTTGAGGATCAAGATTTGATGTTGGTTCATCAAAGATAGTATATTTAGCATTGTGTAAAATAGCACTTGATAGAAGTAAGAGTTGTGATTCACCGCTACTTAAGTTTTTGCATTTTTTATTTTTTATATACTCACAGTTTACTAATCTTAACACTTCATCGATGCTTTTATAGCTATAGAGTTTATTTATCTCTAAAAACTCCTCTACACTCATAAAATCATCATACACTTCTAATTTTGGTGGAATATAATTAATAAGTTTGGCTCTCTCATCACCATAAATACCACTGGGATTCTTTTCTTCTATAAAGACATTTAAAGAGGGGATAATACCACATAGTACTTTTGCTAATGTGGTTTTCCCAGCACCATTTGAACCTAAAATAATAAGATTTTTATTTTGAAGTTCAAAAGATATATTGCGTAATATCAAACTATCATAGTTATTTATTTTTAGCATCTTGCAAAAATCCTTTAAAATCTTCTAAAAAATAGATAAGTCGATGACTGCTTATCCCTGCATACTCTTTATCTAATACATAGATAGCTTTTGTTTTTGCTGCATTTATAGGGAGTTTGAGCCATGGTTGTATTAATTGTTCTTTTGTAAGTTGTTTTTGTTTTGTAAATGGAGCTAAAAGTATCACTATATCTGCATTGGTTGCAATGAGATTTTCCATATTTAAAATAGGTTGTCCAGAACGCTCACTTTTAAAAGCATTTGTATTTCCACTTTGATTTATAATATCATCAAAATAAAGGTTTTGACCTGCTACAAAGATTCTACTGTCAAGTTTTAAATTATGCCCAATAACAAATAATATCTTTTTGTCTTTGAGTATATTTTGAGTTTGAGTGAGTTTTTCTTCAAGAGTTGTTAATATCTCTTGTGCTTTTGTTTGCTTATTTAAGATATTCCCTATTTGATAAATAGAGTCTTTTATATCTTCTAAAGTTGTAAGCTGTACAACTTTTGTTTCAATCCCTAAAGATTCCAGTTTAGAAGCTAATTTTATACTACTTTTTTGCAAAATAACAATATCTGGTTTGAGGGAGAGTATTTTTTCTATAGAAGGGGAAAAGTATCCCCCAACTTTTGGTTTTGATTGTGCTTCTATTGGAAATGTACAATAAGTTGTATTCCCCACTATTTTTTTACCATCTCCCAACGCATATATGATTTCATTGATTGATGGGCTTAAAGCTATGATTCTATCATAACTAAAAAGATTAATGGTAAATAGTAATAGTAGTAAGAATTTCATTAGAAACTATATTTAACTCCCGCATAAAAAGCTCTTGGACTTGAAGTAAATCCATCAATAGTTTGATAGTATTTATCTGTAATATTTTCTATTTTACCATAGATTTTAACTTCTTTAGTTAAATCATAATTGATGTTTAGGTGTGCAATAGTATATTTTCCCGTTTGCGCTTTAAAACTACCATCAAAATTATACTCTTTTCTTTCACCTACATATTCTCCATTTAGTCCTATATGCAATTTTGATATAACATAATAATCTAATCCAAATTTAAATGTTTGTTTTGCCCTTCCTGCTAAATCTTTTTTTTCATTATCTTTAGCACGTAATCTTGTATAATTTAACGAAATAAGAATATTGTCTATAATAGTTTTTTTATAATCTAACTCAATACCTTGAAAGAGATTTATCTTTTAAATTTTCATATCTATTATTATTCCAATCAATTAAATCTTTAATTTGTGTGTAAAAATATGTAACTTTAAAATCTTTATATCCTAGACTTATATCTCCACTTTTACTATTTTCTGGATTTAAATCTTCATTCACTGTACCCCATGGATTAAGTTCTTCCATAATGTTTGGTACATTGTATGCAGTTCCTATATTTGAAGATATAAATAAATCTTGGTTATAGTTATGTTTAATCCCTATTTTTCCTGTAAATTTATTATCAAAATTATTATATTGATCATATCGTAAGCTTTGTGTTAAAATTGTTTTGTCAAAACTATTTGAATTTGTTAAGTATCCAAATTTATTTTTATTTTCTCTTTTATTAGTTGTTGCATCTGTCTTTTTGTAATCAACTTCATCACTACTACTTCCTAGTCCAATAAGTAAAAAACTATCATTATTGTACTTAAAATTATCATTTATCTCTATATTTGTAGTTTCTCCATTGAAGTTTTTTACAGCAGCTCCAAACATTGTGCTTACTGTACCAATTTCATCTCTTTTAAAATCACTTTTTTCAACTTTAAAAGTAAGATTATGTTTATCTAAAATTTGATTGTAAGATACTCCATAAAGTGTTGTATCAATATCACTTTTTATAGTAGTATCATTTGGTGTATTAAAACTATCATACTCTTTTAATGCATCAATATCAGTAATATTTATACCAACTTTTGAGTTATCATTTATATAATAGTTTCCTTGAAGATTTAAAGTAGTATTTTCATAGCCATCATCTTCATAATTATCAATATTTTTTCCTTTTGGTGCTTGAGTAGTAAATCCATCACTTTTAATATTTGATGCAGATATTTTTGTATCAAACTTATTATTCTTATAAGAAACAACTGCCCCAATTTTTTTTGTTTTGAAACTACCTGCTTCTACTAATATGTTACCATGAAAGCCATCTTTTGCTTTTTTTGTAATAATATTTATAACACCAGCAGTAGCATTAGATCCCCAAATACCACTTTGTGCGCCTTTTATGATTTCTATTTTTTCAATATTATTTACCATAAGATGAGCAATATTTGCACCACCTGTATTTGATGGGTCTTGAAACTTTATACCATCTATTAGTATTAAAATATTATCTCCGTTCATACCTCTCAGACTTAAAGATGTTGTAGCACCTATACCACCATTTGAAGTAAAACTTACTCCACTTACTAGATTTAAAGCTTCTGTAACAGTTTTTATATTTTTTTCTTCCAGTTCAATACTTGTAATCACTTCAACATTACTTGTTACATCTTTAATTGATTGTTCACTTTTTGTTGCGCTTGAAACTGTTATCGTTCCTAAACCTTCATTCGCATTTATAGTAGCTGTACAGAATAAACTAGCCACTAGGCTGAGTTTTATTGTATTTGTCATTATTTTCCCTTAATTTTAATTCTGTTTTGTGATTAGTAATTAAAAGTTAAAAAGGGAGGGGAAGTCTTATATTCTTGATATTCGAAGGCTTTAAGATGGTATTGATGATTTGCATCTATTGTACACAGTTTGTACATTGTAGAATACATCGCAATAATTGCTAGTGAAAAGTACCGTTTACCATAACCTCTTAAATGTCTCATAAAGCAGATTTTACCCAATAGTTACTTATTTTTAGATACAATAACATCATGATAAACGAACATATACAATTAGGTGAGATGAACACCCTAAAAATCAACAGAATAACAGAACCAGGTATTTACTTAGAAGCACAAGATGAAGAGGTGGTGCTTTTACCAAATGCCTATATTACAAAAGATATGCAAATAGATGACGAACTTGAAGTTTTTATATATACAGATAGTGAAGACAGACTTGTAGCAACTACACAAACACCATATGGTATGAGAAATCAATTTATGTTTACAAAAGTTATAGATACTACCTCTTTTGGTGCTTTTGTGGATTGGGGTCTTTTAAAAGATTTATTTGTACCTAAGAATAGACAAAAGAATCCTTTTAGAGTAGGGGAATCAAGAATAGTACGAATTATAGAAGATGATGAAACATCAAGACTTATTGGTGTTGAGAAGATCACTTCATTTTTAAGTTCAGACACACAAAACCTGGCTAAAAACCAAGAAGTAGAGATACTTCTTTTTGCTAAAACTCCTATGGGATATAAAGTAATCATTAATGATACTTATGAGGGTATGATATATAAAAATGAAATCTTTAGTGATGTAAATGTTGGTGAAAAGATGACTGCCTATATTAAAAATATAAGAGATGACAAAAAAGTAGATGTATCACTACAACCTATAGGAAAAAACAATGCTGATGATATCAATACAAAAAAAGTCTTAGATGTACTGGCACAAAACTTCAATGACTTACCATATAACTACAAAACAGATGCAGACACTATCAAAGAATTATTTGGTATCAGTAAAAAGGCTTACAAAAGAGCTTTGACAAAACTTGTAGAAGATAATATAATAAAAATTGATGATGAGGGAATGAGTAAGATTTAATACACTTTTAAAAATTTAATTTTTGGAGGCTCGCTATGAAATATATAAAGTTTTTTAATCAAATAGATATAAATGATGTATCTTTAGTTGGTGGGAAAAATGCCAGTTTAGGTGAGATGTACAGTTCTTTGGGTAGTCTTGGAGTAAAAGTACCAAATGGTTTTGCAACAACGAGCGAAGCTTATTGGCTTTTAATAGAAGAAAATAATTTAAAAGATAAAATTAAAGCTATTTTATCAGATTTAGATATAAGTGATATCAAAAGTTTAGAAAAAAAAGGCAGTAAGATAAGAAAGCTTATCTTAAATGCCAAACTCCCTTTAATCTTAGAAAATGAGATAAAAAAATCCTATAAAACTTTATCAAAAGAATATAAAACAAAAGCGATAGATGTAGCAGTACGATCTTCTGGAACTGCTGAAAATCTTCCTGATGCCAGTTTTGCTGGTCAACAAGATACTTTTTTGAATATCAACAATGAAAAAGCATTTTTAGAAGCAGTTAAAAAATGTTTTGCTTCACTTTTTAACAATAGAGCCATAAGCTATAGACAAAGTAGGGGATATGATCATCTTAAAGTTGCTTTATCTGTAGGTGTGCAAAAGATGGTGAGAAGTGATGAATCAAGTAGTGGAATAATGTTCACAATCGATACAGAATCAGGCTCACAAAATTTAATCATGATAAATTCTATTTATGGTTTAGGTGAAAATATCGTAGGTGGAAAAGTTATCCCTGATGAGTTTTTTGTTTTTAAACCAACACTTAAAAAAGGCATCTCTACTATACTAAAAAAACAGCTGGGTTCAAAAGCAAAAAAGATGATATACAGTGGTAAAAAATTGGACAAAACCAAAAATATCTCTATCACAAAAAAAGAACAAAACAGTTTTTCACTTAGTGATGAAGAGATTATTACTCTGGCTTCTTATGGGCTTAAAATAGAGGAACACTACTCAAAACTTTCCGGTATTTATCGGGCTATGGATATAGAGTGGGCAAAAGACGCTAAAAGCGGGGAACTTTTTATAGTACAAGCGCGACCAGAAACTGTACAAAGTAAAAAAGAAAAGTATATACTTCAAAACTATAATCTGTTAGTAAAAGAGAATGAGAGAAAAACTATTCTTACAGGGCAGGCGATTGGAGATAAGATTGGTGCAGGTGTTGTTAAAATCATCACTAAATTGTCTGATTCTCATATCTTTAAAGAGGGAGATATTTTAGTCGCTGATACAACTGATCCAGATTGGGAACCTTTGATGAAAAAAGCAGCAGCAGTTATAACAAACAAAGGTGGACGAACTTGCCATGCAGCTATTGTTGCAAGAGAGATAGGTGTTCCTGCTATAGTAGGGTGTATAAATGCTACAAAGCTTCTAAAAGATGGAGACAAAGTGACAGTTAGCTGTGCTGGTGGAGAAAATGGTTATGTATATAAAGGGATTTTAAAGTATGAGATTCAAAAGATAGATATTGATAATCTGCAAGAACCTAAAACGAAACTTTTTATGAATGTAGGTGATCCACATAAAGCTTTCTTGTTTGCAAAACTTCCAAATCAAGGAGTTGGGTTGGCACGGATGGAGTTTATTATAAATAACTTTATAAAAGCACACCCTATGGCACTTTTTGATATCTACAATGGAAAAAAAGTAGAAGATGAAAAAGAGATAAAAAATTTTATAAAAGGGTATAAAGACCCCAAAAGTTTTTTTATAGAGAAACTATCCCAAGGGATAGGGATGATTGGGGCTGCTTTTTATCCAAAACCTGTGATTGTACGAACCAGTGATTTTAAATCAAATGAATACAAAAATATGCCCGGTGGTAAAGCGTACGAACAAGATGAAGAAAATCCTATGATAGGTTTTAGAGGAGCTAGCAGATACTATTCAAAAGAGTATCAAAAAGCTTTTGAGTGGGAATGTGAAGCTTTAAAAAAAGTAAGAGATGAGATGGGGCTTACAAATGTCAAAATAATGCTTCCTTTTGTAAGAACACCTGTTGAGGGTCAAAAAGTTATCAACATTATGAATAAAAAAGGACTTGTACAAGGTGAAAATTCACTTGAAATTTACACAATGTGTGAAATACCAAGTAATGTAATCTTTGCAGATGAGTTCCTAAAAATATTTGATGGCTATAGTATAGGTTCCAATGATTTAACACAATTAACTTTAGGAGTTGATAGAGATAGTGCTTTAATAGCGCATATCTTTGATGAGAGAAATAAAGCTGTAACAAGAATGATAGCGATGGTGATAGAGCAGTGTAAAAAACAAAATAAATATATCGGTATTTGTGGACAAGCACCATCAGATTATCCAGAGATTACAAGATTTTTAGTTCAGAATGGTATAGACTCTATCTCTTTAAATCCTGATTCACTCTTAAAAATGAGACAAGTTGTAGTTGAACTTGAAAACTCTAAGAACTCTTAAGAGTTTTTACGCAGACAGAGATTGATGTTCAAATAAAGCATAATCATCTGTCATACCACTAATATAGTCACATAAAAGTCTTGCTCTATAATACCACTCTAAAAGTTTATAGTTCTCAGTATCACTGATACCACTTACACTTTTTTTATAGGCTACAAGATGTTTTTTTGATAATCTGTAGAGTAAATTTTGACAAATAGCACAATCTACTCTTTTATCAGCTAATAGTGATTCAAATTCTTCAGTAGTAAGTTTTAAAAGCGGCTCATAAATATCAAATAACCCTTGTATGATAGAATATCCTTTTATCTCTAAAGCTTGTACCTGCTTGTGTGTATAAATATATCTATACGAGATATTTTTGAGTACCTCTACAGCTTGTGAACACTCGTGGGCTTTGTCATATTCTAATAAAGCGCTGTTAAAAGAACCATCAAAGATTTGTTTATGATGTTTGATATATAAATCAGACACATAGTTTACAAGTTTAAAGATAAGTTGAGCTCTTGTAAGTGTTAAAAACATATTGAACTGATAAGGTTCATCTTCTCTCTCTTTTGCTTTTTTATAGTTGGCTTCTACTACATCTAAAAGCATAGTTGTATCTGTGCCATATTTTTCATTGATCACTTTGGTTTCAAGAACTATCAGTTCATAAATCTTTTCTAAAGTTAAAATACCTTTATCAACAGCATCTTCCATATCAGCACTCAAATAAGAGATATCATCAGCAGCTTCCATAATATAAGTGATAGGAAACCTATGTCCGTTTTCTATTTGTAAAGTATCTAAAATAGTTTCTACAAACTCTTTCTCACTATAATAATACCCGGCTTTCTTTTTAAGGTATGAAAGGGATTCGTCATTATTCTTATCCTCAAAAGCACCTCTTGTGTATTTTAATACTGAAGCGGTTTGAGTATAGGAAAGGTTAAGGCGTTGTAGTTTATGTATGATTCTTATAGCTTGGGCATTTCCATCATAAGAGGAAAGGTCTTTTTTCAATTGATTTTTAAGAGTTTTGTCACCTTCTATGTTCATAAAGTATTTATCACACACCTTATCCATCCATTCATTAATAGCCGTTTCACCAAAGTGACCAAAAGGTGGATTGCCTATATCATGAAGTAAACTAGCCATCTCAGCAGTTGAAACAAAAGCATTTTCCATCTCTTTAAGGTTTTTATCATCGAGCTTTTTTAAGATAGTCTTAGCGATAAATCGTGATGTTTGAGATACTTCAAGTGAATGAGTAAGCCGACTTCGTATAGCAGCATTTAGCTCTAGTGCAAATACTTGTGTTCGCTTTTGAAGCCGTCTAAAAGAGGGTGAAGAGATGATACGACCTCTATCACTCTCAACAGACCAATCAAGGTCAAGTATTGGATAAAATTCTCTATGTGTTGTTAGTTTTGTTGTATAATCTTGCATATTTATTCTTCTATACTTTCTATTTGATCAACCATAGCACTATCAACAATATCTTGACTTATCTGTTTAGATGGATTTATGCTTGATTTTTCTTTGAAAACCTCTATTTGTCTTACGATATTATCTTTTCCAGATGAGAGTTTTTTGTAGGCATCATCATATGACTTTTGAGCTTGACTCAGATTTTTTCCTACTTTTTCAAAATCTTCTACAAAAGTTCTTACCTTATTATAAAGCTTCTCTGCAAGTCGTATAACCTCTGTTGTACTTTGTGCTTGTTTCTCATATCTCCAACTATTCTCAACTGCTTTTAAAGCTACTAAAAGTGTAGTTGGAGAAACTAGTACAATCTTCTTTTTAAAGGCTTTGTCAAATAGACCTTTATCACTTTCCATAGCTAGCATTAATGCACTCTCAATAGGGATAAACATAAATATGAAGTCTAAAGTATTAACCCCCTTTAACTCTTCATAATTTTTATTTGAAAGGAAATCTATGTGGGTATTTATTGATTTTATGTGTAAATTCAAATAGCCCTTTTTCTCTATTACATCTTGTGTCGATGTATATTGTTCATAATTTGTCAAAGAAGTCTTTGCATCGATGATTACTTGTCTATTAGCAGGGAGATTTACTATCACATCGGGTCTGTATTTTTCTCCATCGTCATTTTTAAGTGTAGTTTCTCTTATATACTCTTCATTGAGTCGTAAACCAGAGCTTTCAAGTACTTTTTCTAATACCATTTCGCCCCAGCTTCCTTGGGTCTTATTTTCCCCTTTTAGGGCAGTTGTGAGGTTTTGTGCATCTTGACTCATCTTTAGATTGAGTTCTTTAAGGGTTTTAAGTTCATGAGACAATAGACTTCTGTCTTTTGCCTCTTTGTCGTATACATCTTCTACTTTTTTCTTGAAATCTTGGAGCTGTTGTTTCATAGGATTAAGTATCAAGCTTAGGTTTTGAGTATTTTGTTCACTAAATTTTTTACTATTATTATCAAGTATCTCATTTGCTAGGTTTTTAAACTGCTCTTTTAGTTTTTCTTCATTTTCTTTAAGGTCTTTTACTCTTTCGTCCATAGCATTTTTTTGTTCACTAAGTTGTGTTTGAAGTTGTGAGATAAGCTCTTTGTCTTTTGTAGAGTTTGATTGCAAGTTTTCAAATGCAGTTTTAAAATTTGAAACTTCTGAGATAATCTCAGCAGCTCTAGTCTCTTTGGCGTTTAAAGATGCTTTATACTGGGAGTTTTCCTCTTTTAAAGTTGTAACATAGCCAGCTTGTTCTTTGTATTCTTGCTCTAGCTGTAAATATTTGTTGTTCAACTGTTCAAGGGTTGCTGTTCTTTCAACTAGTGTGGCTATTTGTAATTCACTATATTGTAGATTTTCTTGTGAGAGTTTATACTCTTTTTGTATTTTTACATTTCTATATATTAAAAATCCAATAATAACAACACTTCCTGCA
>Ga0209345_10005651_pt1 | contig 11534 bp, 12 predicted proteins | sample Cruoilmetagenom7_FD_187294 | JGI IMG/M metagenome (GOLD analysis project Ga0209345, IMG submission 187294) | Oil polluted marine microbial communities from Coal Oil Point, Santa Barbara, California, USA - Sample 7 (SPAdes) (version 2) | ecosystem: Environmental > Aquatic > Marine > Oil seeps ...
ATAAAAATAGTCTAAATTATGAGAATTTTTTTGGTTTCAAATTCTTGCCCTTAAACATAATTATAATTTTTGAGGTATTAGTATTATGAGAGCTAAAAGATTATCTGATGATTTTCATATATATTATGAAACTAATAGATTATGGGGGACAACTTCGTGGTTAGGAGTACCTACTTGGAAACTTCCTTTTGATGCTTGGGTTATACAAGAACTTATCTGTAAGATTAAGCCAGATTATATTATTGAAACAGGTACTTGTTATGGAGGTTCTGCTATGTTCTATGCTTCTATAATGCATCTTATAGATCATGGTAAAGTTATTACTGTTGATACAGAAGATAAGATAAATGTAGATAGCAAAATCGCAGAACATCTGCTCTCTACTAGAATACAATTTTTGCATGGTAGCAGCATAGACCCACTAATTTTTAAGGAGATTCACAGTAAAACCCATTTTTTTAAAAATATGGTTATCCTAGATTCGTGGCATAGCAAGGAACATGTTAAACGAGAACTTGAACTTTATTCCCCAATTGTAACTGTTGGATCCTACTTAATAGTAGAAGATACTCATGTTAACAACCATCCTGTTCCGTGGGATTGGGGGTCAGGGCCATTTGAAGCAGTACAAGAATTTCTAGCTTCTACAGATAAGTTTATTTCTAACGAAGAGTGCGAAAAGCTGATCATGACTTTTAACCCGAATGGTTTTTTATTAAGGGTAAAGTAAACAAGAAAATAAATTTTTATGGAAATTGGGGGGTATGGTTATGCAAATAAGTAATATAGTTAGAGAGTTAGAACGCAAGAACGAATTTGTGCTAGCAAAGAATTAGAGATAGTAACAGCAGAAGATGATTTCGAAAAGTACTTCAAGGTAAAAGGAACTCATACAGTAAGAGACAAAGTTTATTATGTTAAAGGTGACGTCCTCCTACTTAAGAACGTTAAAACTTTACCATTTAAATTCGGTATAGTTACTGGAGATTTTGATTGCAGTGATAATAAGCTCACCTCTCTTAAAGGTACTCCTACAAAAGTAGGAGGAGATTTTGATTGTAACAACAATGAGCTCACCTCCCTCGAAGGTGCTCCTGTTAAAGTGGGAGGAGATTTTTTGTGCGAGGAAAATAAACTTACCTCTCTGGAAGATGCTCCTGCTAAAGTAGGAAGAAATTTTGATTGTAGCGACAATAAGCTCACCTCCTTAAAAGGTGCTCCTATTAAGGTAAGAGAAGGTTTTTATTGTACTAATAATAAACTCACCTCCTTGAAAGGTGCTCCTGTTAAAGTAGGAGGGCGTTTTTGGTGTGGTGGAAACAAGCTCACCTCCTTGAAAGGTGCCCCTAAAGAAGTAGGAGAAAATTTTCATTGTAACAACAATAAGCTCACCTCTCTGAAAGGCGCTCCTGCTAAAGTAGGAGGAAATTTTTATTGTGGTAGCAATGCGAAATTGTTTACTATAGAGGAAGTAAAAGTAGTATCTAGAGTTGGAAAAAGTATTTATGTGGAAGCGTAATAGTGAAGATTAGCTTACATAGGAAGCTGTTCCTTGGGAATGGGGAAAAGGTCCTATGGATTAAGTTGAAAAGTTTGTAAATAAACATAAAGAATTTGTAGTAGATAAAGAATGTGAGAGATTAATTATGACTTTTAACCCACGTGGTTTTTTAAGGAGGATTGCGTAAATGTCTATTAACCATGCTAAAGAACTTTTCTACCTTTTAAAAGGATCAAAGTATGGTAATAACTATGTTGAGAGCTTAATAAAAAAATTAACTAATAAACGCTTGAAGATTGTAGAATTATTAAATACTGGTTTTTATGGTGCTGCGTATTTGTTGTCCGATGGTACTGTTTTGAAAGCAACTACAGATGTTAGTGAAGCTAATTCTTGTGCTGCTCTTATTGGTAAAAAGAATAAGCGTTTAGTTAATATATACCAGGTAGGTAAGCTTAATAAGAAGGCAGACTTTCCTTTTGAATTAAAGGATATATGGTTAATCCGGAGAGAATACGTTAGTGTGATGTTTTCTAGAGAAGAGAAGAAGATTGTTTCCTTTTTAACTAAATTGAGAAATGTATATGAAGTTAGTGATGGAAAGATATTGTTGCGTGGTGAAGCTGGGATAAAAGAAATGATTAGGATTTGGTGCATAAGAGATGCGCCAACCACAAATATTATTTGTGTAAAAGCTATTAGAATTCTTGCTGAAATACTTAAGGAATTAAATGATAAAGGTATTACTAGGTATAAAGATTTTCATAAAAATAATTTAGGGATAAAAAAAGGAAAAATATGTGTTTTTGATTTAGGTTATGATGCTAAAGCACCAAAAGTAAAAATGAAAAGGATAGAAGCCAAAATGAAAAGGTGAATTCATATTAGTGAAGAAGTTGAATAGATAAATTTAGTATTACAGTTTTATGGAGGGTATTATTATGATTCCTTTGTTTAAGGTCTTTATGAGCTCAAAAGTAGATGAACCATTATTAAAGACAATCCATTCAGGTTGGATAGGTCAATGTTCAAATGTTGATGCTTTTGAAGCTGCTTTATCAAAGAAGCTTAACAACCCTTTTTGTCTTTCATTATCTGCTGGTACTCATGGTTTACACATTGCTTTAGAATTATTGAATATATCTAATGGTGATGAGGTTATATCTACCCCATTAACTTGTACAGCAACTAATTGGCCAATACTTTATACTGGAGCAAATATAGTATGGGCTGATATACAAAGAGATAGTTTGAATATTGATCCAGTATCGATAGAAAGTAGAATAACTGGTAAAACTAAAGCTATAGTTTGCGTACATTGGGGAGGATATCCATGTGACATGAAAGAGATTCAAGTTATTGCTAAAAAATATAACTTATTCATTATTGAAGATGCTGCACATGCTTATGGATCTACTTATATTGATACTGTTATAGGTGATTGTGCTTATTCAGATTTTGCTATGATTAGTTTTCAGGCAATCAAAGCATTAACATGTATTGATGGTGGTGTGCTAACTACAAATTTTGAAAATTATTACAAAGAAGGAAAGCTATTAAGGTGGTATGGCATAGATAGGGAAAGTCCGCGAAAAGATATGCGTTGTGAAGAAGATGTACATAGATGGGGTTACAAGTATCACATGAATGATGTGTGTGCAACAGTTGGTCTTGCTAATATGGAAGATGTTGATACTAATATAGAAATTGCAAGATCTAATGCTGCCTATTATAGAGATAACCTCAAAGACGTTGGTGGAGTACATTTAGTTCAAACTAAGACTGATAGAAAGTCTGCTCATTGGTTATTTACAATTCTTGTAGAAGATAGAGCTGGGTTTTGTAGGTTAATGGGGGAAAAAGGAATTCATGTATCTAGAGTTCATGAAAGGAATGATAAACATACATGCGTTAAACATTTAGTTGATGATTATTCTTTCCCTAATTTAGAAACCATAATGCCTTACTATATTTGTATACCTGTAGGTTGGTGGGTTAATAAAGAAGATAGAGAGTATGTTGTAGAATCTATAAAACAAGGTTGGTAAAAATGAAAAATCGTATTTTGAAATATGTGTACTAAAGCAAGTAGTGAAAATAAAATGAAGACGCAGCCTTTGAAATAAAAGGAATAATATTATGAGAAAAGCGAAAATGAAAAACAAAGGAATCAAGTACAGGATGTACCCTACTGAGGAACAGGAGCAACAGCTCAACCAAGAAGTAGGCAACCAGCGGTTCGTTTGGAACACCTTCTCGAGCTAGTCGAAAGCTATGACTTCATAGCGGCAGAGGACTTGAAGGTCAAGAACATGACTAAGTCAGCAAAAGGAACGCTCGCAAAGCCAGGAAAGAACGTCAAGGCCAAATCAGGCTTGAATCGAAGTATTCTTAGTCAAGGTTGGAGCATTTTTCTGAAGATGCTGGAATACAAGAGCGACTGGTACGGTAAGCGATTGGTAAAGGTAGACCCTAGGTATACTAGTCAGACTTGTAACAAATGTGGTTATGTTTCTAAGAAAAACCGAAAGAGTCAAGCTAAGTTCGTTTGCGGTAGCTGTTGGCTGAAAATCAACGCTGACTTGAACGCTGCTAGGGTGATCCTACAAAGAGGATTAGCACTAGTTGCTTGACAACATTAGCTTCTAATGAAGTTATAACAAAAAAAACGGTGTTGGCCTTACACCATGTGGAGGGACTCACAGAGTCCCGACGAAGCAAGAAAAGAAACTCTCTTGGTGGAGAGCGTAGCCTCTAAAGGAGGATGGTCATGAATAAGTATTTTGGTTTTAAATCGGTTATTTTTATTTTCACTACTATTGTTATTAGTGGTTATGTGTTTTTATGCTCTTCTAACAGAGAGTTAATAAGTTTGCAAGGTTTAATGCTTGCTTGGGTTGGTATGGGTGCTACAATAGTAGGTGTACGTGAATATACTAAGAATACTTTTTTAAAAAAACTTAATACGAAGAAAGAATAAAAATGGTTATGAAAATAAGTAATATAGTTATAGAGTTAGAACGCAAGAACGAATTTGTGCTAGCAAAGAATTAGAGATAGTAACAGCCGAATATGACTTCGAATCGTATTTTGATGTAGAGGGAACTTATAAAGTAAGAGACGGAGTTTATGATGTTGAGGGTGACGTCTTCCTTCGTATGGAAGTAGAGTATCTACCGTTTAAGTTTGGTACAGTTACTGGAGATTTTTGGTGCCGTGAAAATAACCTTACTTCCCTTAAAGGAGCTCCTTCAAAAGTAGAGGGAATTTTTGATTGTCAGCTTAACAACCTTTCTTCCCTCAAAGGTGCTCCTATAAAAGTAGGAAGTTTTTGGTGCAATAGAAATAAGCTCACATCTCTCGAAGGAGCCCCTAAAAAAGTAGAAAGAAGTTTTTGGTGCAATAATAATAACCTTACTTCACTCAAAGGCGCACCTAAAGAAGTAGGAGGAGTTTTTCGGTGTGGACTTAACAAACTCACCTCACTCAAAGGTGCTCCTAAAAAAGTAGGAGTTTTTCGGTGCGAGCTTAACAAGCTCACCTCACTTAAAGGTGCTCCTGAAAAAGTAGGAGTTTTTCGGTGCGAGCTTAACAAGCTCACCTCACTTAAAGGTGCTCCTGAAAAAGTAAGAAGAGATTTTTGGTGTGATAAAAACAAGCTCCGCTCTCTCGAAGGTGCACCTAAAGAAGTAGGTGGGAATTTTTATTGTAGGGATAATCCAAAATCGTTTACTGTAGATGAAGTAAAAGCAGTATCTAAAGTGGGGAAAAATATTTATGTGAAAGTGTACTAAGAGTTCGTTTTAGCAAGTGAATTGGGATTTTTTATAGTGTTGCATTGAATTATGTAGGGAGGTAGCATGTTATTTGACGAGAAAAATCGTAACCGCATAAGTGAAGAGATATTAGCTAATCGTAAATTATACAGTGAAGATGGTGAGCATATTCAATCTAAAATTTTATATGATAAGGTTTCTGATTGGCATAATTGTCCATTTCCTTTTTCTAAAAGTTTTGGTTGGGATAGGTGGGGATTACTTGGTACTTTAGGTTCTTTTGTTCTTACATGGACTCCAGTTGGTGATATTCTTGAAATTGGAGTTTGTGAGAGTTCTATTTATTTTACTAAGTTAGGAAAACAGTTTAATAGAAAATGTTTTCATTGTGACATTCAGGGTGGTATAATTTCAAATTGTAATTCTATTAAAAGTTTTCCAGGATATTTTGGGGATGATGCTACAATTTTTGTAGGGAGTTCAGACGATTTTTTTAAAGAGGTAGAGATACCTTCTATAGCTCTCGCTTTCATTGATGGCGAGCATACATACTTGCAAGTCAAAAAAGATTTCTGGAATACTTATGATAAACTTGTAGATGACGGCTATATTTTCTTACATGATACGTATCCTCCTAATGATACATTTTTACATACTTCTTATTGTGGGGATGTTTATAAATTAAGGCATGAGTTGGAAAAAGATGATCGGGTAGATTGTTTTACTTTCACAAAAAGTGCATGGGGAGTAGGTTTAACTATGGTTAGGAAAAGACCAAGTCATAGAAAACATTATCAATAGCGTGGGAAGGAAGTCATGAAATTTCGTAAGACTCAAATGAAACTTTCGAAGAAAGATCAAGTTAAAGCTAATGTAGTTTGGGGTTTAGCTATGTTGAAGAGGTTACATCATAAAAGTTATAATCTTTTAAGAAGAATGTATGATAAAGATTTCTCTATTTTGAAAATCAATGACTTACTATCTAAAAGTTTAAAAGAGGCTTTTAGCACCCTTAGACCATCATCTCGTTTTAAGAGGATAACTTCTTCAACTATGTTAAATCTTATTGAATGTGGCGAAGTTGACTTATTGAATAAGTTTGTATATGGACAAAAGTTAACAAGTGTTGGTCTTATGTTAACAGATGGTGATTTATTTTTAGGTGTTCATCCAACAAAGTCTACGTTTTGGGATATACCAAAAGGTATAAGAGAGAAGGGAGAAAATACAGTACAAACTGTTATTAGGGAAGTAGGGGAAGAATGTGGGATAAATTTAACAAGTGTGAAAAATAAGTTGGAACTAATTGGTAAATTTCCATACTTAAGAAATAAGGATTTAGTTATTTATTTGCTGGAAATAGGAAAGTTGCCGAATACCAGTAGAATGAAATGTCGTTCTTTTTTTGATACACCAAAAGGTGTGACATTACCTGAAGTAGATAGATGGAAATATTTCCGTTTAGGTGATTTTAATAAATTTAGTCCTAATTTGGCTAAAGTTCTTTCTAAGGTAGTTAACATGCTCTGGCTTCCTAATATTTGATAGTAGAAATAAAGGGTGAATTAATAAGTTATAATAAAGCTACATGTTTAGTAGTATTAAAAGGGGATATTATGATATCAGACTTAGAAAAGCGTATGTCAGGTATACTTCCGTGGCAAGGAGAGATTAATCATTCTCACTTAAGTATGAATTTTAATTCAGCACCATTAGATTCGAATATGGTAATATTAGTAACTTCTTTTATAGGACATTTACCATTTTTAGAAGCCACTTTGCGTAATTATAGATTGACTGGTAAATTTGTACTGCTTGCTTATGATCCGCCTTGGAGGGGATGGGGTGTTGCTCCTCTCGATAGAAGTCTGCCTAAAACATCCACTTTGTTATTATCAAATGCTATTGTATTTAAACATGTTACTATTGACTGTGATAAAAGGAATGGGTATTTTTGGGATCTTAAGTATGCTAGTGGAATAATAAAAATGTTTGATAATTTTAAATATGTCTTTTGTGTTAATGGTGATTGTCTTTTTGAAAAGCCTGATGGAGTAGATGAAATTATTAGTCTTTTGGGTGATGGCGATTTAATGTCTAGTTCTAGTTGCGATGTTACTACTCATACTTGTAGTGTTATTTACAAGAGTGATGCTTTTAATGCAGTTATAGATTATATGACTGATGTTATGGAAAAGCCAATATTAGGTTCTCATAGTCCTGAATGTATGTTAAAAGATGCTATTACCGAATTAAATTTGAAAGAAATAAAAGCACCAAAACAACCTATGGAACCAGAAGCAGATTTAGGTATTGATCATTACAATAGATACGGGATTCGCAGTGGACAAGCATCTACATGGGGAGACATTTTAGGATATAGAAATTTAACAGCTGAACAACAAACAGCATCAGTAGAAAGATTAGCACCAGTAGAAGCTGAACTTTGTGATTGGGAGACAGGTAATGGAGCTTTTTTAAATTCACATGAACAAGCCACACTTTATAATTATTATAAAACAGGAGATGCTAGGTGGCTATATGCCTTCTGGGACCAGGGAGAAGAAAGTTGGTTTGATAGACAATATCGTCCTATTGATCATTATGGACCTGAACCTATTTATAATGAACCACCTAATTTCTTCAAGAATGATGGGAATAAAAGGTTTAGAAATTTAGATAGAATCAAATTAGTATAAGTTTATTATAGTGAGAATGAGTTTGTAGATATCATTAATTGTTTAATAGGAGTAAACATCATGAAAAAGATTCTTTCACAGTTAGAAGCTGTTGGGGAATTTGTATTAGCCTCCAAGCTTAAAAAAGTAGTGATTTCAGGCAAGGAGGGAGGCTCTTTAGAAGAGTACTTCCGTATAGAAGGCTCTTACACCGAAAAGGATGGTGTTTATGATGTCAAAGGTGATGTAACGCTAATTAAGCAAAAGAAAGTAAAAATGCTGCCTTTTAAGTTTGGTATAGTTACAGGAGATTTTTGGTGTAATAATAATAAGCTTCGCTCCCTTGAAGGCGCTCCTGTAGAAGTAGGAGGAGATTTTGATTGTAGATTTAACAACCTTGTCTCTCTCGAAGGCGCCCCTGAAGAAGTGAGCGGAGATTTTTGGTGTAGTGGGAATAAGCTTACTTCTCTCAAAGGTTCTCCTAAAGAAGTAGAGAGGGATTTTGATTGTCGGCGCAACGAGCTCAACTCCCTCGAAGGTGCTCCTACAAAAGTAAAGGGGAATTTTTGGTGTAGCTATAATAAGCTCACCTCTCTTAAAGGTGCTCCTACAAAAGTAGGGGAGGATTTTGATTGCAGCGAAAATAAGCTCGCTTCCTTAAAAGGTGCTCCTAAAGAAGTGAAAGGAAGTTTTTGGTGTAGTGATAACAAGCTCGCCTCCTTAAAAGGCGCTCCTGAAGAAGTAGGAGGGGATTTTGATTGCAGCGAAAATAAGCTTATCTCCTTAAAAGGTGTTTCTAAAGAAGTAGGAGGATGTTTTTGGTGTAACAATAACAACCTCACTTCTCTTAAAGGCGCTCTTGCTAAAGTAGGTAGAGATTTTGATTGCAGCGACAATAACCTAGACTCCCTCGAAGGCGCTCCTGAAGAAGTAGGAGAAGATTTTTATTGTGTTAATAATAAAAAACTATTTACTAAACAGGAAATGGAGGCAGTATCTAAAGTTGGGGGGAACATAGTAACCTAATCTTTACAATGAAGAATAAATCCCTGAAGGGGGGAATGTTATGCAAATAAGTAATATAGTTAGTGAGCTAGAACGTAAGAACGAATTCGTATTAGCAAAAGAATTAGAGGAAGTAACAGCCGAAGATGACTTCGAATCGTGCTTCGAGGTAAAGGGGACCTATACATTAAAAAATAAAGTTTATGATGTTAAAGGTGACGTCTTCCTACTTAAGAAGGTTAAAACTCTTCCATTTAAATTTGGTACAGTTACTGGGAATTTTGATTGCAGTAAAAATAACCTCACCTCTCTTAAAGGATCCCCTGTTAAAGTAGGAAGAGATTTTGATTGTAGTAGAAACAAGCTCACTTCCCTAGAAGGCTCTCCTACAAAAGTAGGAGGAGACTTTTATTGTGATAAAAACGGACTCACCTCTTTGAAAGATGCTCCTATGAGAGTAGGAGGCGGTTTTTGGTGTGACGAAAACAAGCTCGTCTCTCTTGAAGGCGCTTCTAAAGAAGTCGGAGAAGATTTTGATTGTAGCTTTAACAAGCTCACTTTCCTTGAAGGTGCGCCTTCTAAAGTAGGAAAAGATTTTTGGTGTAACCAAAATAAGCTCCACTCTCTCAAAGGCGCTCCTAAAGAAGTAGGAGGAGATTTTTGGTGTAGCGATAATAAAAAAGTATTTACTGAACGTGAAGTGAAGGCAGTATCTAAAGTTGGAGGGGATATAGTAACCTGATTTTCCATCTAAGTTTATTATAGTGAGAATGAGTTTGTAGTTATCATTAATCGTTTAATGGAGGTAAAAGCATGAAAAATATTCTTTCACAGTTAGAAGATGCTGGAGAATTTGTATTAGCTTCCAAGATTAAAAAAGTAGTGATCGCCGATGAGAAGGGAGGCTCTTTAGAGGATTACTTCAGTATAAAAGGTTCTTATACTGAAAAGGATGGTGTTTATGATGTGAAAGGCGACGTCATTCTTAAGAAGAATGTTAAAAACCTTCCATTTAAGTTTGGTGTAGTTACTGGAGATTTTGATTGCAGTAAGAATAAGCTCACATCTCTCAATGGTTCTCCTTCGAAAGTAGGCGGGAATTTTGATTGTAATTATAACAAGCTAGCTTCTCTCGAGGGTGCTCCTAAAAAAGTAGGAGGAGGTTTTGATTGCAGTTATAACAAGCTCTCCTCTCTCAAGGGTGCACCTGTCAAAGTAGAAGGAATATATTTTAATTGTAGTAACAACAATCTCGTTTCATGTGAAGGTGCACCTAAAGAAGTAGAAAGTTTTAATTGCAGTTATAACAAGCTCACCTCTCTCAAGGGTGCACCTGTTAAAGTAGAAGGAGGTTTTTGGTGCGATGTAAATAACCTTGCTTCTCTTAAGGGTGCCCCTAAAGAAGTAGGAGAAGATTTTGATTGTAGCGATAATAACCTTAATTCCCTCAAAGGCGCTCCTGTAGAAGTAGAAGGAGATTTTTGTTGTAGTGATAATAATCTCGTCTCCTTCGAAGGTGCTCCTAAAGAAGTAGGAGGATGTTTTTGGTGTAACAATAACAAACTCACCTCTCTCGAAGGTGCACCTGTAAAGGTAGGAAAAGATTTTGATTGTAGCTCCAACAAGCTAAACTCCATTAAAGGTGCTCCTACTAAAGTAGGAGGAGATTTTTATTGTGACGTAAATAAAAAAGTATTTACTGAACTGGAAGTGAGGGCAGTATCTAAAGTTGGTGGGAACATAGTAACTTGATTTCATTTAACTTTATCGTAGTGCGAATGAGTTTGTAGATATCATTAATCGTTTAATGGAGTAAACAGCATGAAAAATATTCTTTCACGGTTAGAAGCTGTTGGGGAATTTGTATTAGCTTCTAATCTTAAAAAAGTAGTGATCGCTGACGAGAATGGAGGTTCTTTAGAGGATTACTTCAGTATAAAAGGTTCTTATACTGAAAAGGATGGTGTTTATGATGTGAAAGGCGACGTCATTCTTAAGAAGAAGGTTAAAAACCTTCCATTTAAGTTTGGTGTAGTTACTGGAGATTTTGATTGCAGTAAGAATAAGCTCACATCTCTCAATGGTTCTCCTTCGAAAGTAGGAATGGATTTTGATTGCAGTAGCAACAAGCTCACCTCTCTTGAAGGCGCCCCTATAAAAGTAGGAGGAAATTTTGGGTGTGCTAGAAATAACCTCACCTCTCTCAAAGGTGCTCCAGAAGAAGTAGGAATAGATTTTGAATGCAACGGTAACAAGCTCACCTCTCTTGAAGGTGGTCCAACAAAAGTAGGGAGGAATTTTTGGTGCGGTAATAATAAGCTCTCTTCTCTCAAAGGCGCTCCTACTAAAGTAAGAAGAGGTTTTGGGTGTAGTGGTAACAAGCTCACTTCTCTTGAAGGTGGCCCAACAAAAGTAGGAAGGAATTTTTGGTGCAATAGTAATAAGCTCTCTTCTCTCAAAGGCGCTCCTACTAAAGTAGGAAGAGGTTTTGGGTGTAGTGGTAACAAGCTCACTTCTCTCGAAGGTGCTCCTAAAAAAGTAGGAGGAGGTTTTGATTGCAGTGGTAACAATCTC
>Ga0209345_10005652_pt1 | contig 11533 bp, 19 predicted proteins | sample Cruoilmetagenom7_FD_187294 | JGI IMG/M metagenome (GOLD analysis project Ga0209345, IMG submission 187294) | Oil polluted marine microbial communities from Coal Oil Point, Santa Barbara, California, USA - Sample 7 (SPAdes) (version 2) | ecosystem: Environmental > Aquatic > Marine > Oil seeps ...
AACGTAAAAACGCACGTAAGTCATTGATAAAGGGTGTTTAGCACTAAAATTTTCCGGTAGGAGGGCTAGAAGGCGCACGAGGTGGGCGGTACAGAAAAGCAAGAGTTATTTTGTAACAGGAATGTTTTACGTGAAGAGGTACACTAGAATAAGGAGCATTGCAAGAGGGAGTGTGTAACTAATTGTGTGGGGAGTTACAAGGGCTGTACACGTCTTTACAGTATCAAAAACTGGTAGGTGTAGTATTAATAATACGCGAACAAAGAAGGCAGATATATGAGTCCTTGGGCTAGATTCAATCTCAATTCTACGTACGGAAAATTCGGTACTCAATATACAGGTGATAAAATGCGATCAACAAAAGAAGAAAGGCTAACTTTTTGGAAGTTCCTAGTGGAACTAAAAGTTGACAATTTATTTTTAAATAATTTAAAAAGTAATGATTCGGCTAAAGAGTACTTGCAAAATTCATATAAAGAAAGTTTCATACTCGACGCATTCGATCTTGAAGCGTCTCCAGAAGGCTCAAAATTTTGGCACGATATTGATTGGAAGTGGGACGCTCATTTGGAAGCATTAAAAGATGAAAAAGAAGCGAAAGTGTTTAAAGAAAAACTAGAATCTGACTTCGCTAAACATAGAGAACAATTTATTCTCTTTCTTGAAGATTTAGGAGTGTTAAAGCAATTCGTTTTAAACTTGAATGTTCCTTTATATGAAATTGATTCGCCAATTCTTTTTATACGTCATGCTTTCTTATGGTCACAAACTAAAGAAGGCTTTACTTTCTGGAATGATATAAATTCTTTCTGGGAGGCAAGTTTCGATGTTTAAAATGATAAAAACAATATCAGTAGTAATTCTATTTTTAATAAGTATTTTATTACTAGCGCTACATAACTATGCGGGGATGAATTCTATTTACACAGTATGCGCCGGGTTTTCTTTTGGTGCGGCCTGCGGGCTGCTAGGTGTTAAAAATGAATAGCCAACATACCAAGTTATACAAAAAGCTCCTATTCAGAATCGCCAGCTCTGTAATCAACTACAGGCAAACAAAAGGGGCAGTTACAAACAACAAGCTAGCTGTAACTTGTACGGGCTTAACAGAGCCATACGGGCCAGTGATATGCACTAATTTTGAACCAGTATTAAAGTGTAAGGATACCCGTCTATTTGGCACTGAAATAGAAGTGAAAACGCTGTATAATTGCCCGTCCAAGGCTATTATATCCGATCCGCTATTGAAGAAAATAGCGCTAACCCTGGCTCTACAAGCCGATTTAAAATAGGAAACCTATGTCAGAAGAAAATAAAGCCCCTACGGTAGAAGAAAATAAGCCTCCTACGTTAGAACAAATAACTTTTCGATTATATCAACTTGATATGGCCCTATTGGAAATAGGCAAAGCATTATCAAAAACTCAAAAGTATACTGAAGAATCGGTTAAAGCGCTGGATAAAATTCTAGGTGTAAAAGAAGGAGACCCCCGATCATGGCATTAACAGAAGAGCAATACAAGCTACGCTCGCTAGTAATTAAAAAGCTAGCCAATCAAGTAAGGAATTATAGAATAAGTGGTTTTAGGAACGACAATGCCGTTTCTATTTCCTATTTTCGTTTTAATAGCGAGTCCCCCATTTTAGATATAGCTTTTACGGAAAAGGATTCAATTTTCTATGACATAGTAATATCTGAAAACGAAAGAACAGAAGAAGTGGACAAGCTTTTTAACTGCTTAGCTTCTGAACTGCCCTATAACCCTTTATTGCTTGAACTATCTGATAAAATCATTCAGGAATATATCAAATGAAAAATGAAATTACCCAACTAAAAATCTCACGTAATGAATACCGAGTGATTCTAAACGAAGAACACATAGCAACACTTCTATTCAATGAAGAACGCGAATTATGGTGTGTAGAACCTCAAGAGGTTTTCGGGGTTTACTGTAGCACGGAAGTAATGCCACAAAAATCACGGCTAGAAGTCATAAGTGCTTTGTTCAATGGAAAAGTAAAGCTTCGAGAAAAGGAACAGGGATAATGAATAATGAAAACCCAAACAAAGAAAGAGCTTATCCTGAAAGTAAAGTTTTTACGGAAATATGCTACTGGCTATGATTTTGATCTAAGGAAAGTAAACACACTTTCGCGTTATAAGATCTCAAAGATAAGAAAAGAATTTTCAGCTCTTAGAGAGATACTTGACGTGGTATCGTACCAAGTAACTTTCCCTAGAAAAAAATCCAATATTAAAAGGCTAAGGGAGACGTTCACCCCGGACATTCACTTTCCAAAGTCATTTAAATTCGCCATAATTCCCAGTCCGGACGGTAAAAAGGCGAAAGTAAAATACACCTCTAAAAAGGTGCCTTATATAGTCTTGGAGTCTGGATATAAAATGCTAAAGGTTAAAATAAATCCCTATAACCTTTTAATAGATATTGACTCGGAAATAAACAGAGTAGTGGATTCTGTACCGTGGGCGAAGTTTTTTGCAATAGGTGCGGGCGAGCATTTTATCTATAACAGAATGTATACAGGCGCGAAGTCTATAATAGAAGACGTAAAAAAATTAATTAACAGGTATTCAGAAGACGAAGAAAGCACAAGCCATTTTACTAATTGGCTTGATAGTATTCTAGCAATAGCTCCACCAAAATCTAAGGGTAGAGCGTCCCTAGCAGGGCTTAGAAACTTCATAGACGAAGAAAAAGAGTTAAGGCGCGAAAAAAGAAGGGAGCTTTTAAGGGAGTCCAAGCGATTAAATAAAGCCTTAAAAAGAAAAGGTGATAATAAGTAAATGCGTAACATTGCCGTCATTGACGCTGAAACCGACCCCTTCAAAAAAGGGAGAACGGAAATAAAGCCGTTTATATGGGGGTATTATAACGCTGACGAATACTACGAATTCGACGAAACGAGCGAGCTTGTAAAATTTATCTATTCTAGGGATGAAATAATTTATGCCCATAATGGAGGGAAATTCGACTTTCATTTTCTTCTACCTTATATAAATGAATTCCAAGATATTAAAATAATTAGCGGTAGGATAGCTTCGGTAAAAATAGGCGAGTGTGAGTTGCGGGACTCGTTCTTAATAATCCCTATGGCCTTAAAAGGGTATCAGAAGGATGATATTGACTACGCGATAATGGAGAAGGGAGAAAGGGAGAAGCCGCACAACAATAAATTAATAAGGAACTATCTGCGTTCTGATTGCAGATACTTATTTGAGCTAGTTTCAGGCTTTATAAATAAATACGGCTTAAACCTAACAGTAGCGGGAACAGCTTTTAAAATATGGAAAAAGGAGTTCTACAAGGGAAAAGTACCAACTACTGATAAAGAGTATTACGACGATTTTGCACCTTACTATTATGGAGGTAGAACCCAAGCATTTAGAACCGGGCTAATTGAAAAGCCATTTAAGATAGTAGATATAAATTCGGCCTATCCCACTGCAATGCTAGATAAGCACCCTATAGGGACTTCATACACCATTTATGATGACTTAGACCTTTATTCTGTAGAAAGGATATTAGAAGAGTGTAGAGGGAGAGGCGGTTTTTTCACTCTAACCGCTATTTCAAATGGGGCGTTACCATTAAGGACTCTGGACAATTCTATTTATTTCCCGGCAGACATGGAACCTAGAAAGTATTTTGTAACAGGGCATGAGTTAAAAGCAGCGCTAGATAATGACTGTATAACCGTTATGAATATTGAAAAATACTTAGAATTCGATCTTTTTACCGATTTCAAGAGTTATATTTTACATCATTATGACGCTAGAAAAGACGCCAAGGTTATAGGCGATTTATTAGAAGACATTTTTAATAAACTAATGATGAATTCTTTATACGGAAAGTTTGCGAGTAACCCGGATAACTACGCAAATTTTATGAATGTCCCAAAAGATCATATAGAAATAATAGGGGAAGAAAGTGTTCTAGGTGATTTTTCAGATTTTGAGTTTAACGGTTTTTTAGGTGATTGGTTACTGGCCAAGAAGGACTTAACCACGCAAGAAAAAAGATATTACAACATAGCTACGTCAGCCAGCATAACGGGCTGGGTAAGAGCTTTTTTATTTTCTTCTATAAAGAAGTGTAGCGGCTTAATTTATTGCGACACTGATTCGATAGCGGCAGAAGACACTAGCCAGCTAGAAATAGGTAAAGAGTTAGGACAATGGGATATAGAAGGCTCAATGGTTAGCGGGGCCGTAGCAGGTAAAAAGCTTTATGCATTTAAACACGCGGATAAAGAGGGTTATAAGACCGCTTCGAAGGGAACACGTTTAACCCCGGCGGAAATAATAAAAGTAGCAAAAGGTGAGCAAGTTTTATATACAGCAGAAGCACCCAGCTTTTCCGTTCATAAAGAGCCAAGTTTGCTAAAAAGGACAGTTACAAAAACTAACAAGAAAGTGATACCAATCGAAGGAAAACACGATTAATATTAAAGCTCGGACAAAATGAAGGAAAACAACAAATGCCAAATATAGTAAAAACTGCTAAAGGTTCCAAGATACACAGGCTAGAAGGTGAAAGCTTATATTGCGCTAATACAGGTATAGATTTTGCTTTCTTTCCGTTAAGGCTACCTCGCAACATAGAGCTAAAGGACTTGGATAATAACCGATTTTGCAAGCGTTGTTTCCCTAACGGTAATCCTGAAGAAGAAGAAGAAGAAGAAAAAACCACGGAGCTGAGAGAAGCTAGGAGGCGCTTATGTAACTGGTAATTAAAGACTACCTTTGAACAATGGAAAACGAACATTCATTAATTACTGAGAAAATATTATGACAGCTAAAAAAACGGAAACGAAAGAAGTAACGATTGACGATAGCAATGCTATACCTTCCTTTATAAAGGTGAAAAAGGTAATCACTTTACCGCTTCTAAAATTTGTCACGAACAAGGCCATCTATGTAACTATAGAAGGGGCAATGTTCAAAGGTCGAGAGATGCCTGAGACGAAGATGGAAGCTGCCACTTTATGCAATTGTATAAATCTAGAAACAGGTGAACAGGTGCAAATAATTGTATCTGCTGTGCTGGAAAGCACTTTCAATGAAGAGTATGAAGATAACTCTTATGTCGGTAAGTCTTTTATGATAAAGAAACTGCCTAAAGCTAAGAGCGATGCTAAGTACTTTCCTTACTCGCTGGCTGAAGTAGAAGTCGAAGCTTAGACTCAAGCCGCACCACTCTAAAAGGGGCTGATATAGCCCCTTTTCTTTAAAAGGTGAAAATATGAATTTTCTATTTGATTTAATGCCGGTAGTAAGGTCTTTTTCTAACGTTATTTTTATATTCCTTCTTATAACTTTAACGTGCGTTTCAGTGTTTTTTATACTTTTTGAGTTGACCTCTTTTATAAGCAATAGAACCGCTTCAACATTTATTGAACGGGATAAAGAAAGGATATTGTTAATAATAAAAAATACTTCTATTCGGCCCGTGTCGGTACACTTACCTAGCGGTAAGATGGTAATTTTGGGTAGAGGGGATAAAGTGGATATTGCCCGGCCAAGCCACCAAATAAGGATAGACTATCCCGCCTCGTTATTTTTCAGAACCAAAAAAATAAGCATTACCACATTGAATAGAGACGAAGTTTAATATATTCTCTACTGAAAAGCCTAGTACGCTCTTGTACTTGATTACTAGTGAATCACTAGCATTTACTAGTAAAGCACTACAAAAGGCAGGTGAACATGCAAGATAATAAAGGAAACTTCATTCTTACGGTTAGAAAGGAGAAAAGGGAGGGGCATACCCCTATAGTGGCGATTTTTAATGCCTACCATTACGACTTTTTATATATACAGAATGAAATAACTCGCCTTTATGGGAGTGGTGACTATACCCTTGAACTGCTAGACGAAGGTAACGTGATAGAGCAATATCATATATTTATAACCGCCCAGATCAAAGGCACCTTGTCCGACAAAATACCAACACTTAGAACAGGAAATAAAAACCATGTCTGAAACCTACGAACTAGTTAACGATAACGACGAAGCGTCAGAAGAAAAAACAGCAGCCCAAAACGCATTTGATGATATGAACGCTGCACTAAGTGATGCGGGCGAAAATACCTCCATTCACATTTACAGGCAAACCGGCTCCGGTAGGGAGGCGATGGAATTTATTTGTAAATACCCTGCTGACTTGTATGAGCTGGGCGACTTGTTAGAAAAAATACGTAAGGAGTACGGCGGAGGTAACTACCGCTTTATGCTCCGAGAAGGTAACAAGCTTTGTAATAACAAGCTTATCCCGATAGCTGAAAAGTTAGAGCCGTCTACTATCCCCTTGGGAAGCGCGGACGTTGGTACTAACACGCTCGCCATTGTAGAAAAAATGATGCAGCAAAACAACGAAAACATAATGTTGTTAATGACGAAAATGGAGCAAAACCGCGTCCCAGTCCAAGATAGCCATAATGGCATGTTGCAGACAATGCAGCTAATGACTGTTATGAAAGAGTTCTTAGCACCGGCCCCAGTAGAACCAGCAAAAACCCCTATAGAGATGCTTAGGGAAGTATCAGAAATTAAGAATCTATTTGATGGAGACAGCGGAGGCGAATCAAACGGGCTTGTTAACCTAGCTAATAATTTTGCCCCTAAGCTTATGGAATTAGTGGAAAACCAACAAACTCTTACCGCCTCAAAAGCATTACCGCAAGCTACCGGCCCCGCTGCCCCGGCTCCTTCCAAGGCAGTTAACCCTATGACGCCTCATATACACACTTTGCTGAGCTTCGCAAAAGTTAACAAAGATACCGAAGACACCGCAAAGCTAGTTCTGACTCACACTAAGAAAGAGGACTTTGCAGAATTGAACCGGTTTTTGGTTTCTGATAAATGTCTACCTTCTATATTAGCTATGAACCCGGAAGTGACACCATACATAGAATGGTTTATAGAGCTTAGATTGACGCTACTAGATTTTATTGATAATATTCGAACTAAGTCTAATGAAAGTAAAGAGGCGTCCGCTACAATTGAAACTCCAGAAGCCAGTCAAAAAGAACCAATTCCCGAATCCAAAGGGGACTCTAACAACAATTAGAGGCGGTAGCGCTGGAACAAAGGACACTCTAAAACTTATGAGTCAAATAGCCAAGGAAGGCAAAAAGACTATGTTAATCAGAAACATGGCGTTACATCTTGTAAAAGGCGTAGAAGAGAAAAATTGGCGGTTAGAAGTAAAGCGAATTTTCGAATTTGTACGTGACAAAATTCGTTATGTAAAAGACATTCGAGGTGTGGAAACTCTTTCTACACCTACCGACATACTAAAAATGGGGCAAGGTGATTGCGACGATAAGTCGATCCTAGTTGCCTCTTTATTAGAATCTATCGGGCACCCCACAAGATTTATCGCTGCCGGGTTCAATAATCTACCATATTCCCACGTTTTCACACAAACCAAGATAGGGAATAAATGGGTAACTTTGGAATGTACAGAGAATTGGCCGCTAGGTAGAACGCCTCCTTCTATAACTTCAAAACTAACACGGTATAATTAAAATGGATAAATTAACGGCAGACATAGAAAAATTACTTCGTGGAGCTGTAATTACCAATCTTGAAGGAATGGGACTTGCCGCTTCTAATTCGGTTTCTGAAGAAACGGTTATAGAGCAATCAGCTAGAGACGTTTTTTCACCTGACATTGCTCCGCTTAGCCTTGGCGAGTTCGAATACCGTGTAGACTGCCTGGAACGAGGAAAAACTCCCACTTTGGAAGGTTTAGAAGGCTGGGGCAAGTGGAAAAAGAAGCTAAAAAAAGTTGGTAAAAAAGTAGTGAAGAAAACCAAAAGGTTCGTTCCCAAAAAGCTGAGAAAAACGGCAAGTAGAATCGCAAAGGTAGTTAAGAAAGTAGCGCCATACGCTGCTGCTGCTACTGCTGCCGTTTTTGCTGCTCCCCTTGTAATGCCTGCTATATCAGCAGCGGGGGCTAGTATCGGTGCTGTAGGAGCTAAAGGACTGGCAGCGGGTAAAGCGTTGGGCAGTAAGCTGCTTGGAAGTAAAGCTATAAGCAAAGCCAAGAGCTATATAAAAGGAGGCGCTAAAGGGAAAGTGCAAAGCGCGGTAGACATGGCAAAAACTTTGCTCGGTAAAAAAGGCGTTAACGTAGAAAGTAAGGCAGGCGAACAAATAGTAAGGGCCGAAGTGATTAAGAGTCAAAACCTTATCGAAAGCCATAGGCAGGCACTAACAAGGAATACTCCCTACCCTCAATCACCTGCCCCTTATCAGCAATACCAGCAATCACCAGCACCTTACCAAGCTTCGCCAATGTACTACGCTGGTCAATCCCCATACGGGCAGCCAGCTCCTAAAAAGGAGCCTGTAGATTTTATGAAGTTTTTACCCTTAGTTTCTATTCCATTAATGCTAATGCTCAATAGAGGATAAGTCATGTTAGTAGAAGAAAACGAAAGCGGCTTAGGTCGTAGAAGACGATTCGGGAGACGGTACAGATCTATAAGGTCGCGCTGGAGAGACAAGAGAAAATCTAGCGGTATAGGTAGACGTGAAGCAGCTAGAAAGCATAACCTGAGAGTTCAAGGCGAATCGCTTGTGAGACGCGGGCGACGATTAGTTAACCAGGGTAACAAAATCTTACGGAGTGTATAACATGAGAATGCAAGATGACGGACTAGAAGGCTTTAGCGACTTGATTAGCAAGTTCACAGATACTATAAGCGATATAGCGCCCAAGTATGCTGAGTACAAGACACAAAGAAGCATAGCGAAAATGCAAATGGATAGAGCACGTAAAGGGCTGGAACCTATCGACACCGCGAAACTTTCGCCCACTATACGTATACAGCCTGAATTGCCCCCAGAGATGGTAAGCGCGGGTAAAAGCTACATGAAAATAGCAGTGCCTATTGTCTTGGGTATCGGGCTGTTGTTATTCTTGAGGAAGAAATAGCATGTATTCTGTTCAAGATTTTAAAAGCAAGGCTGTAGAATTCGGTCAAGCGTTTAGAACATTGGAGGATCATTCTAACCTTAGCCCGGATCTGGAAAAGGAGCGGCAAAAGCTCTTGTCTCGCGGTAGCCTTATTAAAAAATCTATTGGTTATATAACTGGCGGGTTGGATACTTTTACACGCTGGGGTCGTGAAACCTTCGGATTAGACGGAACAGAGCAACTACAAAATGATGCTCTAGGGTTTGTTCCTTTATTACCTGTAGCAGGTATTGCTGGAGCCATAACCTTAATGACCGGCTGGTTAGGATCTGTTTACAAGTTTAATAAGAAGCTTGCTAAAATAAAGGAGCTAGAAAGTAAAGGTGTGCCCAGCGAGAAAGCCTTTAATCTTGTAAATAAACTGGACACTGGTTTAAATATAAACGCCAGGGGCTTGATTCCTATAATTGCAGGCGGCGCGGTTCTCTTTTTCTTAATGAGGAAAAAATAATGTACTACCACATAAAAGCATGGATGGACTCACCAAGCGGTGCGAAGGTCGGGTTTTTCACTGGGGACTCTTTTGACACACTGGAGTCCAAAAGGATAGTTTTCCCTAGCAAAGGGCAAGCGGAAAAGATTAAAAAGGTATTAGAAAGGCAGGTAGATTCGTCTTTTCACCTCACTGTAGTGGCTGATAAGAAAAATACCCGTATAACCTCAACTAGACCGGGAGCGTCAAAAAAAAAGGCACCGGCAAAACGAAAGGCTCCGGTAAAACGAAAGGCTACTACGCGAAGAAAGAAGAAATAACTAAGACGATACTTGGAGCGGTGCATAGGCTGCCCGAATCGTTTGTAGAAGTCGAGGGAGATTTATTCGGTAAGCTTGGCAATCTTGAAAGCATAACGTATAATTCGGTAAATAAAGAAGGTAAAAAGCAAAGATACATCCACCATTTTAAAGAAAAAAGCCGTCCTTCCATATTTTTCAATTCTGGCGGTAAAAAAATGCGAATATGCGGGGGCGTATTCAAACTAACGAAGTTTGGAATAGAAGGATAAAATATGGCTACTTTAATGATGAACCCTAGAAAGAAAACCACAAAGCGCAAAGCTACACGAAAGCGTGCGGTAGCGCGAGTAACGCGGAAAGCCCCGGTAGCGCGTAAGCGTAGACCTGTAGCACGCCGAAGTAAGGATATTGTGAAAAGTACAATTATGCCCGCCGCTGTTTCTGGCGCTGGTGCAATTGGCCTAGATATTGTTTACGGAAAGCTTCCCATTCCCGCCGCATTGAAAACTGGCCCTTTTAAGTATCTTGTAAAAGGTGCCGCTGCTATCGGTCTAGGTATGGTCGCGGGCAAAGTGGTAAATAAGCAAATGGCTGAACAGCTCAGTTCTGGCGCGCTTACCGTGGTCATGCATCAAGCTATGTCCGAAGGAGTTGGAAAGTTTGCTCCAGGACTTACGTTGTCCGCCTATGAAGTAGACGAAGATGCTGAGCTGTTAAGTGCTTACCTTGACGGCGACGAATCTATGGGCGCTTATATGGATAATGACCTCTCAAGCGCGGGCTATACGGTTAACGGCGTAGAAGACGAAGAAGAAGACTTCGACCTTTGACCTATAGCAGGTTTTAAAGTAGTATTCAAATAGTAAGCATGGCCTCAATAACGGGGCCATGTTTTTAAAATAAAACATAATGTAAGACTCAACAAGCGGAGCACTAAGAAAATGGCAAAACGAATCCCACCAAGCATTCAGAACATGCAGAAATTTGATGTTAACCGTGCAGATCAAAAAGAGGCGATTTTTGAACCTCTGTATGATTTTCAGACCTATGACGCTGCCGGTCAGACCTCTTTAACCTTTTTTCAAAACCCTATCGGTCAAAACGGTAAGACGTTGGATGACACCAACATGGAAGCCGCCGGTAATATCCCCACTCCGCGTTCTTTCCTTATTGAAGCGATTGAGGTACTTTTCTTTTCCGGCGCTAATGTTGTCGAAGGTGACGCAGATTTTGCAAACGCTGGAAAAGGTCATTTATCAGACCTATACGCTTTTATCAAATCCGGTCATTTAAAACTGGACGTAGGTAGCAAAAACTATCTTAAAGCCGCGCCTTTGGGTCAATTCCCTCCCGGAGAACGACTTGCAGGTATGATAGCGATGTCAGATTCGAGTACACCAGGTGCTACACAGTTTAGCAAAGGTGAATATGGCGCTATGGCTGGAAAGCAATTCGCCATTACTCCTATACGCCTCATTAGTAACCAGAATTTCAGCGTTACTATGAACTGGGGAACTGCCGTTGCTATGCCTTCCGGGCTTGACGCTCGCATAGGCGTCCGTCTTTGCGGTTACAACTATCGTTTGTCTCAGTAGTAAGCAAACCGGGCCAAGGAGCGGCCCCTTTTCCATTTTCCCCTTTCTTTTTATTTGTGCCAAAATTTAAAAAGGTTCTATTATGAGTTCAAAACCAGATTTTTACGTTTATACTGCCGAAGCTGCAACACTTGCTCCCGGTGCGTCAGAAACTATCAGTATACCAGTACAGGCGGACGCTGATTTTATTCTCCG
>Ga0209345_10005654_pt1 | contig 11531 bp, 9 predicted proteins | sample Cruoilmetagenom7_FD_187294 | JGI IMG/M metagenome (GOLD analysis project Ga0209345, IMG submission 187294) | Oil polluted marine microbial communities from Coal Oil Point, Santa Barbara, California, USA - Sample 7 (SPAdes) (version 2) | ecosystem: Environmental > Aquatic > Marine > Oil seeps ...
CCCGGTCTCAGGATGAAAACGTGCCTCATGTATTGCATGATCTGGGATTTGGGAACCGTGTGGCCCATATTCCTGCCGGCCCTGAATACCCGCTACCCAAAAACGAATTGGTCAGCTATATTCCCGAATTTGTGGAAAATATTCTGGAATTCTCCCAAAATAAGGAATGCTATTATGACCTGATCCATTCCCATTACTGGATGTCAGGCATTGCAGCTAATGATCTTGCCGAGGCTTGGGATGCACCGATTGTCCAGATGTTCCATACCCTTGGAAAGCTGAAACAGCTTGTGGCTCAAAATGATGAAGAAAAGGAAGGGATTTACCGCATCAATGGGGAAAAACAAGTTATTTCGGCGGTAGATAAGATCATCGCGTCTACGTCTACAGAAAAGAAACAACTGGTGAATTTATATGGTGCAGATCCAAAGAAGATCGAAGTCATTTCCCCGGGTGTTGACCTATCTCATTTTTATCCAATTCCTCCTGATGAAGCCAAGGAATTTGTTGGTATTCCGCCAGACAAACGCATGATCCTTTTTGTTGGCAGAATAGAACCCCTAAAAGGTATCAGGACTTTATTAAAGGCAATTGGTCATCTGAGTGATAATGGAGAGGTAAAAGAGAACTTGTGTTTAGCTGTAATTGGGGGCGATCTACAGGATGGGAACGGGAATGATTCAGAAGAAATGAAATTACTCTGCGAATTACGGGACGAATATGGATTGAAGGAGATGGTAACTTTTCTTGGAAAACAAGATCAGGATACCTTGCCGTATTATTACTCTGCAGCTGAAATGTTGATCATGCCTTCCCACTATGAGTCCTTTGGGATGGTAGCCCTGGAATCCATGGCTTGCGGAACTCCTGTTATAGCTTCGCTAGTAGGGGGATTGATCCATTTAGTGGAAGATGGAGTTACGGGTTATCACGTTCCGGTTGATGATCCGGCTGCTCTAAGTGACAGAATATCAAGTCTTTTAATAGATAAAGCACTGCGTTATCGCATGGGTCATGATGCTTTTGCGTTCGCAAAAAAATTCGACTGGAGAAATATTTCGGAAAGAATGATCCAGGTATACAAAGGATTACTCCCGGAGTAAAACCTTAATCCTGCCCTGTATCCTTCGGGACAAGGCCATACCGGATCGCCAGGATTGCCGCCTGGGTCCGATCCGCCACTCCCAGTTTTTTCAAAAGCCCACTGGTGTAATTCCTCACAGTACCCTCAGCTAGGAACAGCTTATCGGAAATTTCTGTATTAGATAAACCCTGCGATAACAAGGTCAGGATATCCCTTTCCCTTTCTGTAAAAGTATAGTGCGAGGGAGGTTGGGATTTTCCAAAATTTTCGGCATATTCTGAAAGCAATTTTCCAGCAACCTGAGGGTCGACAAACGACATACCTTCCAATGTGCCTTTGATGGATTTGATCAGATCTTGAGGGGGAGTGTCTTTTAATAAATAGCCGGCAGCGCCGCTCCGAATGGCATCAAAGATCCATTCATCATCATCGTAGGTAGTCAATACCAGGACATAGATGTCGGGATATGTTTCATTGATCTTACGGGTGGTTAAGACTCCGTTCATCCCTGGCATTTTCAGATCCATTAATACCAAGTCAGGCAAAATCGTGGGGATCAGATCCAGCGCTTCAATTCCATTGTGGGCAATCCCAACCACATTCAATTCTGGGTCCGCATTAATGATTGTTTGCAATCCTTCACAAACAATTTCTTGATCATCGCATATTAAAATCTTGAACATGGTTTAACTCCGTCTTGATGATAATGCAGGTGCCTTTTCCAGGTTCACTTATAACTGATAGATCTCCTCCGCATTCAGCGGCCCTTTCTTGCATGCCCTGGATTCCGAGTGTGTCTAGCGAGCGTTCTTCCAGGGTTTCGAATCCAATTCCATTATCTTCAATTTTGAGAGTATACAACGAATCTTTCACTGCAAGACTGAGTTTTACCAGGCTTGCCTGGGCATGTTTAACAATATTCTCCAGTGCTTCCTGGGCAATCCGGTAATAAACCTGCTCAATTGGAACAGATGATTCGGGAAGCAAATCGGGTAAAGCAAGTTGAATATCAAATAGCCCCCGGGCAGCTGCCTGGTCAGCAAGATTTTCTAGCGCCATCTTTAATCCCAGGTCTTCTACCTGTTTCACCCGGAGGTCCTTCAAAGCCCTTCTTGTGTCTCGCAGGCCATTTCTTGTCTTGTCTAGAGCATGATCAAGCCGTAACATGATCTGGGGGTGTTCCTTGCCTATCAGAATTTTTATAGCCTCGAGATTGACAGTGAGCCCGCTCAGCGTGTGAGCCAAAGTGTCGTGCAGATCCCTGGCCAGGCGGTTTCGTTCCCGGCTCAATGTCAGCTGCTCAAGGGCATTTGCATGTTCATTCAGTTTGATATTGGCTTCCACGAGTTTTCTTTGCTGTTCGCGTTGAGTAGCGATCAAGCGTGTGATGACATGACTTACAGTCCCAAAAGCAAAGGCCCGGATCAATGGCAGGCCCAGGATAGGAAGGGTTTCGTAATTGATGTATTTCAGCCTGGGAACCAGAATAGATAGCTCAATAATTGTGGTTATGAAAATGAATGCCAGGACTACTCGGAAGCGGTACTGCCAGGCTATTAAAACCAGGGGAACAATCAGGATTGGAAATAAAAACCAGCTCCTGGTAATGGTCATCTGGGCGCTTTCCAGGGGATCGGCTAGATAGATCAAGTTTGTGAATAAGGGAAGAATTGTGGCAGCTACTAAAGCCAGGGGGAGATAATAACGGTATATTTTGTTCTCAAGCCAGGACCAGGATAGATATCCAAACAGGATGCCGTTGATCGCCAGATTCACATAGGACTGGATCTGGGATAGATTGATTAATTCCCCGGTTTGCCAAGCGGTGAACAAGGAAAGTGCCGCAAAATATAGCATGGCAATTCCAGTGAAGTACCGGAATATCCGAATGACCTCTGTTCTTTTTCTTCTTACAGGCATATCGAAATCATAACATAGTGCGTGGCTTCGCGGTCGGCTATTCGCCCCCTGGAAAACATGTTATGACCCCAGTCATTTTATTGATGACAGATATACATCGGGAGCTAATCCCTGGCACATGTGCCTTTTGATATGTATTTAGTACAGTAAAGGGAGATATAAACAAAAGGATTTAATAAGATGAAAAGTGTAGTACAAGCTGAAAATTTGACAAAACGGTTCCGATCCCAAAATGGCGTGCCTGCAGTAGGTGATTTAGATCTGTCGATCTCTGAGGGCGAGTTATTTGGACTGGTAGGTCCGGATGGTGCGGGAAAAACAACAACATTGAGGATGCTGGCGACAGTGATGCTGCCAACTTCAGGACAGGCTTCTGTTGCTGGATTTGATACCCGTTCCGAGGCTGAAAAAGTGCGCAAGATCATCGGGTATATGCCGCAAAACTTTACCTTATACCCCGATCTAAGTGTGCTGGAAAATCTGCATTTCTTTGCGGATATTAATGGTGTAAATGAAGATCAGCGGGAGAAAAATATCACGAAAATGCTCCAGTTTACCCGGCTTGAAAAATTTACTGATCGCAAAGCGGGGAAATTATCCGGTGGGATGAAGAAAAAACTGGCTCTCGCTTGTGCGATGATCCATGATCCAAAGGTTTTGTTTCTGGATGAACCTTCCACTGGAGTGGATCCGGTTTCTCGGAGAGAATTGTGGGTTATCCTGGCGAAAATCGTTGAGGAGGGGATGACCATCGTAGTCAGCACTCCGTATATGGATGAAGCAGAACGTTGCCATCGGGTTGGGATGTTATATCAAGGAGAACTATTGACCTCCGGTGAACCTCAGGATCTGATCGAAAAACTACCCTTTGAAGTTGTGGAGTTAAAAGCAAAACCTCGAAAATCTATTCGGGCTATATTGGATTCGTTCTCCCAGAGTTTGGAGTGGCGACCACTTGGAGATCGTCTGCGGTTAATGGTCTTCAGCGGAAATGGAAATATGTCAAAATTGGAAAGATCCTTATCCCGAAAGATGAAGGCAGAGAAGATCGAAGTGACTTTTATCCGCCGCGCAAAAAGAACCATGGAGGATGTCTTTGTCCACCTGGTAGAAAAACAACGGACATCAAATGCCTGAAAATCAAAATTCGGTTCTGGTAAGAGATCTTACTAAAAGTTTTGGGGGATTTACAGCTGTTGATCAGGTGAATTTTTCAATCCCCAGGGGTGAGATCTTTGGATTACTGGGCCCCAATGGAGCGGGCAAAACAACAACCATCCGGATGTTGTGCGGCATTTTGAAACCTACCTCTGGCCAGGGATCGGTACTGGGCTTTGATATCTCGAAAAAACCGGAAGAGATTAAGAAGCGTATTGGTTATATGTCGCAGCATTTTTCTCTTTATAACGATCTTACAGCGCGGGAAAATATCCAGTTTTATGCCTCTATTTATGGCGTTCCCAGAGCGATACGCGGATCTCGAGTAGAGGAACTGATCGAAACTTCAGGATTGAAGGATCACTCCAGTGAGCTGACAGGAAATTTATCAGGTGCCTGGAGACAGCGCCTGGCCCTGGCTTGTGCCATCGCCCATAATCCACCTATGTTATTTCTTGATGAGTCTACAGCTGGAGTTGACCCAGTTTCCCGGAGGGAATTCTGGGATCTGATATATGATCTGGCGGGGAATGATGTCAGCGTATTGGCTACGACTCACTATATGGATGAGGCGGAATATTGCAATACGGTTGGCATGATGTACCAGGGGAAATTGATTGCAAACGCCAGTCCAGATGAATTGAAGGATGCTCTTCCAGGGATTCTATTTCAGCTGGATTGTGATAAGCCGGTTGAGGCAGAGAGCATACTGGATGGGTTATCGGATGTAGTGGATTCATCTGTTCATGGCGTGCTGGTGCATGTGGTGGTCCGGAGAAAAAAAGATAAGAACAAGGTGTTGGCGCTGCTTGAGAAGAATGGCATTGAAGTTGAGCGGATGGAAGAAATCGAGCCATCCCTGGAGGATGTGTTCATCACTATGGTGGAATCCAGTAGAAACGCCGGCGAATCACAAGGAAATGAACTTCTACCAGGAGTGTTCAGCGGACAAGGAGAGTAGATGGACAGGTTGTGGACGATCATTAAAAAGGAATTTTTCCATATTTGGAGAGACCCGAGAACGCTAGCCCTATTGCTGGCTTTGCCCGGTGTATTGTTGGTACTGCTTGGATATGGCATCAGCTACGAAAGTAAAAATATCCCCATGGCAGTTGCTGATTTTTCAAAATCAGATGCCAGCAGACGTTTTATCGAAAAATTTACTGCTAGTGGGGATTTCAATTTCAAATATGATGTATTGAACACAGACGATTTGCTCAATTTGATAGACCAGGATAAGGTAGATGTAGCCCTGGTGATCCCGGAAGAATTTGGAAGAAATGTCGATACCAATGAAACTGTCAAAGTCCAGTTTTATATTAATGGCGCATCAGAACCATCTGAGATTCAAACTATCCAATTGAAATTAAGCGCAATCAGCGGCAATATCGCCCAGGAAATCCTGGTAGAACAGATCAACAGATCTGGACAATCAAGTGGTTTGTCGCTGCCAATAGAGGGATTGACAAAAATCCTCTATAATCCCGACAGTCAATCCCAATTATTTATGATCCCGGGATTGATACCAATCATTTTGCAGGTTCAGGCGCTGATCTTGTCTGCTCTGGCAATCGTCAGGGAGCGGGAGCAGGGGACTATGGAACAGCTTATCGTCACCCCGATCAAATCCTGGGAATTAATGCTGGGAAAAAGCATTCCTTACCTGGTACTAAGTGCTGCGAATATGTTTGTGCTTTTATGGCTGGGAAACTGGCTGTTCGGGGTGGAGGTTGCTGGCAGTTATTGGGGGTTAGTAGGTCTTAGCTTCATCTTTATCGTGGGGTCTCTGGGTATGGGAGTGTTGATCTCAAATCTAGCTCAATCCCAGATGCAAGCGATGTATATTGCTATCTTCGTGGTACTGATACCAGCTATTATCCTCTCCGGGCTGATGTACTCGCGGGATAATATGCCGCTTGTTACTTATTATTACAGTGAGCTGCTGCCAGTTACCCACTATTTGGAAATTACCAGGGGCATCATGCTTCGCGGTACAGAGCTGCAATATTTGTGGTCCTCTGTGTTGCCATTGATCGTATTAAGTATTATTTATTTTGTTGCCAGTATACTTGCATTCCGGAAGCGGTTGTAAAGTACAAAATACAGGAGTTGGAATGAAAACAAAAAAACGAAACCTATATATCATGCTCTTGATCATTATGCTGGCTGCCGCAGGGTGCCAGGGAATAAACGGCGATAAGGCCGATGAGACGCTTAGCGCCTCTGGGACGTTGGCAGCTGACGAGATAAAAATCGCTTCTGAAATTGGAGGGTTGATAAAAACAATCAGCGCCAGGGAAGGGGATCTGGTCGGTGAAGGTGACTTATTGATCACTGTCGATGATGCTATTTTTATGGCTGAAAAGGCCCGGGCAGAAGCTGGATTAATGGCGGCCCAGGCAGGCGTGAAAACTGCTGAGGAACAGGTGTTGAGCGCTGATCTACAATTTGAAATGGTGCTTCAGGGTACGACCAGCGGTGAAAGGGCGCTCAGGTCTCAGGAATGGATGATGCCTATGCCGTTCGAGATTGATCTGCCGGTTTGGTACTACCAGAAAGGTGAGCAATTGGATATTGTCCGCCAGGAAGTAATGAATGCTGAAGAACGACTGGAAAGCCAACTAAAAAAATTGGACGCGGAGTTTAATGCGGATAACAATCAGGATTTCCTGGACGTGGAACAAGTTCTGCATGCAGAACAGATTGCTTTTCTAGTTGCCTTGAATACTTTGGAGAGAGCCCAGGTTGCAGCCCAAAAAGATGAACTGCTTGATGTGGCCCAAGAGGCTTATGATGCAGTTCTGGCCAGTTTGGAGAGCGCTAAACTTGATTATGAACGAGAACTCAATACGCAGGCAGCTGAGGATATTCTTGAAGCAAGGGCGAAAGTCGCTGCAGCCCAATCAGATCTGGATTTTGTCCACGATCAACTCCTGGCCCTTGAAACAGGGGAGGATTCCCTTCAGGTCGAGGCTGCCCGGGCGGGTATATCCCTTGCAAAGGCAGGTTTAATCCAGGCCCGAGCCATGACAGAACAGGCCAAAGCTGGCCTTGATGTGCTGCTGGCCCAAGAAGCTAAACTGAGTACGGAATCTCCTGTAGCTGGTATTGTTCTTTCGCTCAATGTGATGGAAGGCGAGGTGACCGGACCAGGATCAACTTTAATGACCATTGCATCATTAGATGAACTGAAATTGACAGTTTATGTGTCCGAAGAAAAATATGGCCAGGTGAAACTGGGCCAAACAGTGGAAATTCAGGTAGATTCGTTCCCGGGTGAAAAGTTCAAGGGAGACGTAGTATATATAGCGGATCAAGCCGAATTCACTCCCCGCAATGTTCAAACAGTTGAAGGCCGTAAGACTACGGTATATGCGATTAAGATTTTAGTGGAGAATCCAACTGGGGAATTAAAACCTGGTATGCCGACAGATGTGAAATTTGAATAAACATAAGCAAGACCTCCGAGGTCTTATCACAAAAAGCCCCTTAGACCTCGGAGGTCGATCCAGCTGCTTTCCCTGCAGCCCAACCTGTGGAGAAAGCGGCTTGCAGGTTAAATCCCCCGGTGTTGGCATCCACATTGAGAATCTCTCCTGCAAAATAAAGCCCTTTCACTAGTTTGGATTCCATTGTGGCTGAATTGACTTCCTTGGTATCCACTCCTCCAGCCGTGATGATCGCCTGGCCAAAGCCTTTGTGGCCAGAGATCGCAAATTGAAAATCATCTTTCAACCAGACAAGCAATTTTTGTCTTTCAGAGACGGAAAGTTGGCTGATCTTTTTATCTCGTGGAATCCCGGTTAACTGGCAGCAAATCGGGATCAATTTTTTCGGCAGCAATCCTTCGAGCAGGGAACTGTACTGCTTCCTGCCGAGAGCCTGGATATCTCGGAGCAACCGGGCTTCCAATACTTGATGGGATAAGGCGGGTTTCAGGTCGATCGCAACTTTGACGTCTTTTCCTTCTTCCAGCGCTCCTACGACTACTCCACTGAGGCTCAAAATGACCGGACCAGATAACCCAAAATGAGTGAACATCAATTCACCAAAAAGCTGTTTGATCTTTTTGTCATTACTGAAAATAGAAACCTTGATGTTCTTTAACCCAAGCCCTTGAAGGGAGCGAGCGACGTTACCAGTTGTGACAAGAGGAACCAGAGCGGGGCGGAGAGGGTGGATCTTATGTCCTGCAAATCTGGCAAATGCATAGCCAGCTCCTGTTGACCCCGTACCTGGATAGGCTTTCCCGCCGGTCGCCAGGATAATTGATCTGGCCTTGTAGGTTCCTTTATCTGTGACAACCGCAGCAATTTGTTTATCTGTAATAACCATTTCTTGCACAGCTGTGCCAGTTTGAATTATTACTCCCGTTCCTTTAACCCAATTGATCAGGGCGCGAACTACATCCCGGGCATCTTCACTGGCTGGAAAAACCCTGCCCCCTCGCTGCTCCACGGTTGGAACACCAAGGCTCTCAAAGAAATCCCTCAGCTCTTTGTTGTAGAAACGATAGAAAAGTTGGGTTAAGAATCTACCGTCCCGGTTGAATTCTTTCAGAGTTTCTTCAATAGGAGAGGTATTGGTTATATTACAGCGGTGCTTCCCTGTAATTAACAGTTTGCGGGCTGGTGAATCCATCTTTTCGAGCAGCAGAGTTTTCGCGCCAGCCAGGGATGCTTGACCGGCCGCCATTAAACCAGCAGGTCCGCCGCCAACAACAATGACATCGTAAGTAGCCATAGATTAATTTTGAATGCAGGTTGAAAAGGCCTTCATCTGCTATCAAGTGTAACACTCTTGGGTGGGATACTAAATCGAGAGAGAAATTGTCCATTTGACAAAAAGTTATTTTGTATATAGAATAGGGGCTGTCTAGCACTATTGAAGTTTAACAATTGAATCTAGCATAGGTGCCGGGAATCCCTTTGGGATGGCTCAATGGCGAAGTCTGTGAAACTCAGACGCTGACCCGCAACTGTAATTCGAGGTTACAAAATCTCGATAAGCCAGGTCGACCGCCTCTGCTGATCGTTCATAACACTCTCGTGGAAAGGAGGTGTGAACCTTGTATATGTAAACCCATATTCAAGTGCCTTCCCTGTCCGAGACAGGGATTTTTTGTTTAAGTTGTATATATGCTTTATAAGGAAGATATGAAAAAAACAATACTTTTAGTAAATTTTTTATTTGTAGTCGTGATGGTGCTTTCAGCTTGTTCTCCTGCAGTTCTACCAGCGACTGCTGAACCAACTGAAGTTAAAATAACTGAGGTACCTGTTGAGGAACCAACTCCCCAGCCTATTGTGGCAACAGATGATCTGGGTTTTGAAATCACCTTGGCTGAACCTGCCCAAAAGATCATCTCTATTATGCCTTCATTGACAGAGATCTTGTACAGTGTTGGCGCAGGAGATCGTTTGATAGGCAGAGATTCCAACTCAATGTATCCAGAGGATGCCATGGCAGCAGCGGATCTGGGTGGGATGTGGGACGGGATTCCCGTTGAAGATATTCTGGCCCTGGAGCCTGATCTTATCCTGGCGGGAGAGATCTTTGCCCCAGAAGCCATTCAAGAGTTGAGAGATCTCGGCCTGGTTGTATATTGGCAGAAGAACCCTGCTGATTTTGAGATGTTGTATAAAAATATCATGGCTATTGCGGTTCTTACGGGGACCGAAGATATCGCTGAAAATGTAGTGAGTTCCCTGGAGCAGCGTATTTCTGTCCTTGATCAGAAGTTGGCTGATGTCGATCAGATACCCCTGGTCTTTTATGAATTAGATGCCTCGGATCCTGCCAATCCTTACACGCCAGGAGGAGGAACTTTTATATCCTTTGTTATTAGCCGCGCAAAAGGACAAAATCTTGGTGACAGTCTCGAAGGCGCCTGGGTCCAGGTCAGTTCAGAGGAATTACTTGCTCAGAATCCAGACACAATTCTGCTCGCTGATGCTTTATATGGTATCAGTGCTGAAAGTGTTGCCGCTAGAGCTGGATGGGGTGAAATCAAGGCAGTTATTGACGGAGAAATCTACCCCTTTGATCCTTTTATTCTCAGTGTTCCTGGACCGCGACTGGTTGATGGATATGAAGAAGTAGCTGAGATCCTGCACCCTGAGTTGTTCGAAGAATAAAAATGAAAAATCGACCTTTCCTGGTAATTTCCATATTGTTGGGATTATCATTTTTATTGAGCGTTGCCCTGGGGGCTGTAACAATCCCCCCGGGTAATGTTCTTAAAATATTACTCAATAAATTACCCTGGTTTGAGCTGGGCGGAAATTGGCCAACCTATTTTGAAACTATTCTGTGGGATCTTAGGCTGCCCCATACAATATTGGTTACTTTAACAGGCGCTGCATTGGCCGGCAGTGGGGCTTCGTTTCAAGGATTATTTAGAAATCCTTTGGCAGACCCCTATTTGATCGGTGTTGCATCCGGGGCAGGTTTGGGGGCTATCGTTGTGATGTCTATTCCCCAGGCTGGCAGATACCTGGTTCCGATAGGCGCATTCCTGGGGGGATTGGGTACGATTGCTGCAGTATACAGGTTAGCAAAAGTGGGAAAAATAGTACCTTTGACAACCTTGATCCTGGCCGGGGTTGCGATTGGATCCTTTACATCAGCCCTGACGTCTTTTTTAATGTTGATCTCGGATGAAATGATCCTCCAGGCAATGAGTTTTTTATTAGGCGGATCGACTGTAACAGGATGGGAACCAATTTGGATTGCTCTGCCATATTTTTCTGTAGGTATCCTGCTTTTGATTTTGAGCGGCCATTCACTGAATGTGCTTCAGTTTGGAGAGGAGCAGGCCTTACAGCTGGGATTATCAGTTGAACGCGTAAAAATATTCATAATCATATCCGCATCATTAACAACTGCAGCTGCAGTTTCATTCTCCGGTGTAATTGGTTTTATTGGATTGGTTGTGCCCCATATTATTCGCCTTGTCTGGGGTGGGGACTATAAAAAACTTATTCCGTTGTCAATATTGGGTGGCGGGATCACTTTGTTGATATCTGATATCCTCGCCAGGATCGTGATGGCGCCCAGTTACCTGCCAGTTGGGATTGTAACTGCATTGGTTGGTGCACCATTTTTCCTGTGGATCTTGCGCCGAGCTAAGAAGGAGGTGTTCTGGTGAAACTGCTTGAAAACCCTCCAGTCTTGCAAATTAGATCACTTTGTGCCAGATATGGGGATATTAAAGCTCTTGAAGATATATCTCTGAATATCCGGCAGGGAGAAATTGTGGGTGTGATCGGCCCCAATGGAGCTGGAAAATCAACTCTCATCAAAGTGTTAAGTGGTGTATTGAGCGCATCATCTGGGGATGTATTAATCAATCAAAAAGATATTAAGA
>Ga0209345_10005655_pt1 | contig 11530 bp, 10 predicted proteins | sample Cruoilmetagenom7_FD_187294 | JGI IMG/M metagenome (GOLD analysis project Ga0209345, IMG submission 187294) | Oil polluted marine microbial communities from Coal Oil Point, Santa Barbara, California, USA - Sample 7 (SPAdes) (version 2) | ecosystem: Environmental > Aquatic > Marine > Oil seeps ...
CAGTATCTGGATGATCTGTTCGTCCGTGAATCGCTTCTTAATTTGTCCGTCCTTGTGTTGGGCGGACTCTACATCAAAATGGAGGAGTTTTAGGGGCTCAGGTCAATACCATCCAGTCTTGATGCCAGATTAACAGTGTCACCAATAACGGTGTATTCCTTGTGCCCGTCGCTGCCCAACCTGCCGGCGATAACCGCGCCAGAGGCAATTTCAATGTGCACAGAAAACGGTTGCGACGTTTCTGCGGCCAAGGCTGCCATGCCGCTATGAATTTCAAAAGCCGCCACAACCTCCTTGAGATTGCGGGCTTCGCGACGCAGGTCTTTGACTTCGTCAGTCCTGGTCGCGCGGGCGGTGTCGCCCGCCAACCGCTTCTTCCCGGCTTCCATGAAGTCCTTGGACCATTTGTAGTAAACGCCCTGAGAAATCCCCTCGCGGCGGCACAGCTCTGCAATGCTGTCCTCGCCACGCAGGCCTTCCAAGATGATCCGGATCTTCTCCTCAGAGGAATACTGTTTGCGGGTCGCTCGCTTGATATCTTTGACGATCTTCTCGCCAGGACTTTTGCGTGTTCCAGTTGTTTGCCTCATCTTCCACTTCTCAGTGGTTACGATGAGCCAGAAACACTCTCTTATCCAACTGCCCTATTTGGGCCCATAGGCGCTGATGTCAGACATTGTACTCATTTCTTTTTGCTCCGTGTTTGGCTAAACAGTTTCACCGCGCTTAAGGATATCGGTCCCAACGCTACCGCACCAATGACGTAAAATGTCGGATTTTTTGTGAAAAATGCGTATGCAAAGGCCCCGGCAACCAATAACCCCGAGATAATTATTGTCCCTGGTCTCGCAGATTTCCTTTTCATTCACATCTCCCAATTTCGGTGATCGCCCCGCTCAAACAGGCAAACTTCCTTCAAACAGCGCGGCGTCCAATTGTGCTGATGCTACGATATGGTCGATAAGGGCGCGGACGCGTGCGTTCTGGCGCATGTCTTCATGAATGGCCAGCCAGATTTCTCCGCCTGCTCCGAAATCTCTAAGTGGCGCGATAACAGGTTTTAGCCCCGGCCATGATGCGCCAACCAAACAAGGCAACATCGTCAACCCTACCGCGTTGGACGCCAGCACGGCATTAGTAACAAGGCTGCCGGAACGACACGCCGTCTTTACGTTTGGGACCGACAGTTGCAACCATTCCTCGCTTGCCGCGGCCAAAACGCTTCCCGTCCAGACAATGAATTGCTGAGCATTTAGAGCCTCCGGTTCATCAACAGGGCCAAGCGCCTTGGCACTTTCTGGGTCGGCGTAGATACCCCAGGTGAATGACGCGATTTTGCGCCCGATCAATGTTTCGTCACGGGGGCGTTTGGGTCGCAGGGCTATGTCAGCCGCCCGCTCTGCCAGACTCAATATGTTGTTTTCGCTTATTATGTTGACGCTAAGACCGGGATGTTTTTCCTGAAAACTCGTGACATGGCGGGGCAGGAAACAAGTCGCCAACGCTTCCGTTGCGGTAATGCGAACCTCTCCTGTCAGTCGCTGATCATTTCCGGTCACAACCCGGTCAGCCGCAAATGCGGCTTGCTCCATGATCTCTGCGGCACGGATAACTTCCCGCCCGGCTTCAGTTGGCAAATACCCTTTGCGTGAGCGATCAAACAACTGGGTCTCAATGGATCGTTCGATTTTTTCCAACCGCCGAAAGGCGGTTGAAACATTCACACCAAGAATATCCGCGGCCTTCGTCGCCCCATCAGCACGGGATATGGCAAGGATGTAGCGGTAGTCTTCCCAGGAAATATTTGGTTGATCTTGCATTTTTGCGAATCCATTTCCTAAAATTGCAGATTGATATCTTTTTTGCAAATCACCTAATACACCGCAATAGAAAATTGGTGGAGAGAAATCATGTCGAATTTGTCAATTATTGGCGGTGGGTTTGCCGGCCTTTGGGCTGCAATGAGTGCCGCGGCAGAACGAAACCGGTTGGGCATTTCTTCAAGTGAGCTGAGCATTAACCTGTTCAGCAATGACCCTGATCTGGTTATGCGTCCTCGACTGTATGAGGGTGCGAAACCTGACATGCGTGTGCCGCTGCGCCCCTTACTGGAAGTCATTGATGTACAGTTTAATCTGGCCAGGGTCATTGGTCTGTCACCTTCTGATAACCGCATTGATCTGGCGGATCAGCAACCCAACAGCCACATCAGCTATGACGGGCTCATTCTGGCGAGCGGCAGTCATATGCCGACATTGCCCATTCCCGGCGCAGGTGAATATGGCCACAGCATCGACACGTTTGACGAAGCATCCCGTTTTGACCGACTTCTTGAGGACATATTGCTGCGCCATAACGGGAACCTGAGCGATTTCACAATTGCAGTGGTCGGTGCCAGTTTTACGGGGATTGAGTTGGTTACTGAGTTGCGTCAGCGCCTTGGTGCTAGCGTCAAACTCACGTTGCTCGACCATGCCGGTGAAGTCGGTCGGGAACTGGGTAGCAATATCAACCCGGTCATAATGAACGCACTGTCCGAGTGCGACATCGACATCAGGCTCGGCACAAAAATTATGTCTGTTGGTGAAAAGAGCCTCCTGCTCGAGGGCGGCGAGGCAATCAATGTCGCAGCGGTGGTTTTCGCTACCGGATTGCAAGCAAGCCCGCTGACTGCGGCCTTCCAGACTGAACGGGACCCGACCGGGCGCTTGTTCGTAAATGAGTTTCTCGGCCTGGATAGCAATGCATCCGTCTTCATTGCTGGTGATGTTGCACGGGCCATGGCGGACGACGACCACGTCACATTCATGTCCTGTCAGCACGCCACCGAACTGGGCCGGTATGCCGGTTACAACGCCGTTCAAAGCATCGCGGGCAGACCATTGCTCCGCTACCGGCAGGAAACCTATGCAACCTGTCTGGACCTCGGCCCGGCGGGGGCCGTGTTCACCACCGGGTGGGATCGCGAAGTTCAAAAAACAGGTGCCGAAGGCAAATCCATGAAACAGCAGATCAATCGGGAATGGATTTACCCCCCAAAGGCCGATGCTGGGGCCGATGCGATATTTCAGGCGATGTCGTTCGTTCAGAAATCCAAAGCTGCCTGAGTACCGAAAGGAAAAACCATGCAAGCGATTAACCATGCCGCCACGGCGCTAATCCTGAAACGCAAGTTTCCCTCAGCACCTCTTCTTGGGCTGATCCTTGCAACCGAAGCCGTCGAATACTTGTGGGTTGGTTTCAACGTTATTGGCATCGAACAGACAATTATCGCCAGCCCCATGCGTTCCGTGGCGGACGTTCATCTTGTTCATATGCCATTCTCGCATTCTCTTATCACTAGTGTGCTCATCGCCCTTTGTGTTGGTCTTTTCTTTCTGTGGCGAGGCGGCAAGGTCGGGTCGGCAATCGCTATGGCGATGTCCGTGGCGGTGTTCTCACACATCGTTCTTGATTTGCTTGTGCATGCGCCGGACATCGCCATCGCGCCCTACTTTGACGGAGGAAAATTCGGAACCGGGCTCTATTCGAACTTGCCGCTTTCGGCGCTCGGATTTGAAACTCTTTGGGGTGTTTTCTGCTGGTGGGTTTATCGAGGCAGTTGGCCATTGCTGGGCCTGATCCTCATCATGGCGATCACAGCAATCCCGCTTTACTCAATCGCAATAAACGTCGGCGAAAACATATTGGCAGGTCAAAGCACCATTTTTGCCTTGGTAATCTTCTTACAAATGCTTGCCACCTCCGGTCTGGTCTGGCTCTTTGCTCGGGAAAAAGCCAATGTCCGGCGGACCGATGATTGATCCCCGGATTTCAGAATGTACATTTTGTGAAATAACTGGCCAGGCAACCGACCATCCGAGATCACATTGAAACGGCTGTGCTGACGTCCATCGCAATTTGGGAAGTAAGCTATTAACGAGCTGTAAGGCCCACCACAGTAGTTTCCAAAGTGGAGGAGTTCTAGAGGCGCAGATCACATACAATAAGGTGACTGGCACGCCGAAGGGAACGATTTGCCGGGCAACCGATTCCAATATTTACTCAAATACTGTTGAAATTTTGGTGGAGCCAAGGGGAGTCGAACCCCTGACCTCTTGCATGCCATGCAAGCGCTCTCCCAACTGAGCTATGGCCCCATCTGGCGAAGGGGCTGGCCCTCCGTTTGGTGTGTCTAGGGAATGGCGAAAATCAAATCAAGGGAATAATCCCCGCCAGTCCGGTCAGCTTTCGTCGCTTTCGGCTGGAACATCGGCAATCTCGTCGAGCGAAACCGTGTCGTCGTCATCGTCTTCTTCCAGAAGATCATCGCTGATTTCAGCATCTGTATCGTCGTCGTCATCAAGCAGATCGGTATTTTCTGTCAGATCTTCCGCTTCTTCTTCTTTCACTTCCGGCTTTTCGACTGCGGCAACGCGCGTGCGCGTGTTGGCGTCCAGAACCACGCGTTCGCCGGTATACGGGCTGACAATCGGGGTCTTTTTCAGATCGTAAAAGCGTTGACCCGTGGTCGGGCAAATCCGCTTTACGCCCCATTCTTCTTTGGGCATGTGAATCCCCTTTCTACGGGCTAAAAATTCGAGAATTGCTGCGCTGTGCCACAACCGTGGCGGGGTGTCAAAGGCTTTCGCTGTCAAAATCGCGGATGTGGGTAGTGCAACGGGAAAGGCGCTGAGTTAAGTTTGGGCTCAAATACAGTTTTGGCGGAATTCATGGACAAAGTTATACTGAAAGGTGACCCGGAAATTTCCGTTTCACTACGCCGAAATACCCGCGCTAAACGTATTTCACTGCGGGTGTCCCAACTCGATGGCCGGGTGACGACAACTGCGCCCGGTTGGACACCGCTGCGTGAAGTGGAGCAGTTTGTCAAGGCAAAGGAAGGCTGGATACGCCAGAACCTTGCCGGGCGAACAGATGCCGTTACCCCATGTATTGGTGGCATGATCCTGTTTGAGGGCAACGAAACACCGATCATTTCCGTCCGTGCCCGGTCTGTTCGATATGATGGCCAGGCCCTGCTGGTGCCCGGCGACCCCGAACGCGCACCGGCGCGGCTGGCTGGGTTTTTGAAAACGCTCGCACGGCAGCGTCTGGCAGATGCCTGCGATGCCTATTCAGCGAGCATCGGGCAGGCCTATGGCCGCATCACGCTGCGCGATACGCGATCCAGATGGGGATCGTGCACAAGCGACGGGAACCTGATGTTTTCCTGGCGGCTGGTGATGGCGCCAAACCAAGTGCTGGACTATGTCGCTGCACATGAGGTTGCCCATCTGAGTGAAATGAACCATTCGCCAGCCTATTGGAAAATCGTCGAGAAAATTTACCCCAACTATGCCGCTCCGCGAGGGTGGTTGCGCAAGAACGGTCAGCGATTGCACGCGTATCGTTTTGGTGATTGACCGCGACGATATTTTGTGATCACATTTGCCAATGCCTAATCAGGGACGAAATTCCGAAGCTGTTCCGCTAGCCCACGACCGGGTCTATCGCACTCTGCGCGTTCAGATAATGCACGGAGAGCTGGAACCGGGTATAGCGCTGACGCTGCGCGGCATTGGCAAGCATTTTGACGTCTCCATGACCCCCGCGCGTGAGGCTGTGCGCCGACTTGTGGCCGAAGGTGCCTTAAGTATGTCTGCATCGGGCAGAGTCAGCACGCCTGATCTGAGCAACGAGCGGATCGAAGAACTGGCCTCTGTCCGGGCATTGCTTGAGCCAGAGCTGGCAAGCCGTGCTCTGCCGCGCGCGCATATTGCTTTGATCGACCGGCTTCAGGCAATTAACTCGACCGTTTCCGAGGTGATCGCCAAAGGCGATGCGGTTGGATATATCCGTACCAATCTGGAATTTCACCGGACGCTCTATCTGCGCGCGCAAGCCCCGGCAATGCTGGCGATGGCCGAGACGGTCTGGTTACAACTTGGGCCAACGATGCGAAAACTTTATGGCCGGATGCACCGGACCGAGGCACCAATTCAGCATCGCGCGATTCTGACAGCGCTGCGGGCAGGGGATGAACCGGGATTACGTCTGGCGATACGCAACGATGTTACCCGCGGCCTGCGGATGCTTGTCGGTTAAAGCCGTGCGCGGCAAGCTGCGTTGGCGTGACATCGCGCCGTTGCGAATTTTCCCTAGGCGTGGATTGCACCATCGCCGCAAGCAAGCGCAGCTTCGCGCACCGCTTCGGAATAGGTTGGATGGGCGTGGCAGGTTAATGCCAGATCCTGTGCTGACGCGCCAAACTCCATCGCAACGCAAATCTCATGGATCAATTCGCCCGCAGCCGGTCCGATGATATGCGCGCCAAGAATACGGTCCGATGTTTTGTCGGCCAGAATTTTCACGAAACCCTCGCCTTGAAACACGGCCTTCGCGCGACCGTTGCCCATAAAGGAAAACTTTCCAACCTTATAGTCGTGGCCTTCGTGCTTTAGATCCTGCTCGGTCTTGCCGACGCTTGCAACCTCAGGTGAGGTATAGATTACGCCGGGGATAACCCCATAATTCACATGCCCGCTTTTGCCTGCCAAAACCTCGGCGGTGGCCATACCTTCGTCTTCGGCTTTATGGGCCAGCATCGGTCCTTCGATTGCGTCGCCAATGGCATAAATACCCTCGACGCTGGTTTTCCACTGGGTATCGGTTTCAATCTGTCCGCGTTCCGACAGTTTCACGCCAAGTTCCGCTAACCCAAGGCCGTCGGTGAAAGGTTTGCGCCCGGTGGCCAAAAGAACGGTGTCGGACTCCAGCATATGTTCGCTGTCGTCTTTTCGTAACTTATAGGTTGTCTTGGCCTTCGTCTTGGTCGCATTCACGCCCTGAACGGCGGCACCCATAATGAACGTAAGCCCCTGTTTTTTCAGTATTCTCTGGAATACTTTCTGGACCTCGGCGTCCATGCCGGGGGTGATCGCGTCAAGGTATTCGACCACTGTAACTTCGGCCCCAAGCCGGGCATAGACAGATCCCATTTCAAGGCCGATCACACCAGCACCGATGACCACCAGCTTTTTAGGGATCTTCGCCAGTTCCAGCGCGCCGGTCGAGGTGACAACCACCTTTTCGTCGACAGTGACGCCGGGCAAAGAAGCGCTGTTGGACCCAGTGGCAATGACTATATTTCGGGCGTCGTGAACCTCGTTACCAACCTTGACTTTGCCAGGGGCAGGGATCGAGCCCCAACCCTTCAACCAGTCAATCTTGTTCTTTTTGAAAAGGAATTCGATACCCTTGGTGTTCTGTCCGATGACGTCATTCTTGTAAGACAGCATCGCCTTCCAATCGACGGAAGGTGATTTTCCCTTCAGCCCCATGGCCGGAAAATTGTGCTGGGCATCGTGCAACGAGTGGGTTGCGTGCAAAAGCGCCTTTGAGGGGATGCAGCCAACGTTCAGGCAGGTTCCGCCAAGGGTCTCGCGTCCTTCAACCACGGCCGTTTTCAAACCCAGTTGGGCGCAACGGATTGCACAGACATAGCCGCCGGGACCGGCACCGATGATAATTACGTCGTAGGATGCCATGGGTCACTCCATTCAGGGAAATTGGACGTTTGGAAGGCAAAAGGTTTCAATGTGGTCTTCATACATTCGATTGGCAGGGATAACGTGTTTTTTCTGAGCGCCGGGATTGTCGTACTTGTGATGATTTGAAGGAAACCGGTGGCGGGCGGGCGATAAAATCTTTGCGCATGCTAAATCGCCAGTTCGTTTGTCAGATTGCCAAAAAATAAAGATAGGCCGTTGCAAACAGACCGCAGGACCAGACCAATGATCGTATCCACGGTGTGCCCGTAACATAAACGACCACATAGACTATCCGAGCAACTAGAAATATCTGTGCCGCCATAAGCGTGTTGGGTCCGAACCCTCCTTTGACCTGAAGGATCAGGATGGCGGGGGCAAACAGTACCATGGCGACCACTGAATTGTGGGCCGCGCGCTCTAGCCGACCGGGGACACCCGACAGTTTTGGTAAGTCGTCACGCGATCCGATGAGATCATTGATGGCGAACTGACTGAGGTTGGATGACGCCTGAATGATAACGACCAATATGATGAATAGCCCGTAGAGAGCGAGAATCGAAAGTTCACTGGACATTTTGTTCCTCCACTGTCCGTTCTTGTGCGGTCAGCCTATCATAAATCCATCAACAACCGGCGTGGATCCTCCAGCGCTTCTTTCACCCGTACCAGAAACGTCACAGCGCCTTTGCCATCAACGATCCGGTGATCATAGCTCAGCGCCAGATACATCATCGGGCGGATTACGACCTGCCCGTTGATCGCCATCGGACGATCCTGTATTTTGTGCATTCCAAGAATACCTGACTGCGGCGGGTTCAGGATCGGGGCGGACATCAGGCTGCCGTAGACGCCGCCGTTAGAGATGGTGAAGGTTCCGCCCTGCATTTCAGCCATCGATAGCTTGCCGTCCCGCGCGCGCGCACCTTTTTCGGCGATAGCTTTTTCGATCTGGGCAAAAGACATAGCGTCCGCATCGCGGATGACCGGAACCACCAGCCCGGACGGCGTGCCCGCGGCAACGCCCATGTGGACGAACTTTTTGTAAACGATATCGGTGCCGTCAACTTCGGCATTAACCTCGGGCACCTCGGCCAGCGCATGGCAGCAGGCTTTGGTAAAAAATGACATGAAGCCAAGTTTGACGCCGTGTTTCTGCAAAAACTGGTCTTTATACTGGTTCCTCAAGGCCATCACTTCGGTCATGTCGACCTCGTTAAAGGTCGTCAGGATAGCGGCAGTGTTTTGACTGTCTTTCAGGCGACGCGCGATGGTTTGGCGCAGGCGGGTCATCTTGACCCGTTCCTCGCGGGCGGCATCATCGGCGGCTATCGGTGCGCGCGGAGCCGCGGCAGGTTCGCTGGGCTGTGGCGCAGCGGTGATTGCGGCCTGCACGTCCTCTTTCATGATCCGGCCGTCGCGCCCTGTGCCTGTGACCTTATCAGCACTCAAACCGGCTTCGGCCATTGCTTTCTTGGCAGCAGGGGCGTCTTCGACATCTTTGGTTTTCGATGGTGGCGCGGGTTTTGGAGCTGCATCTGGGGCAGCGTCGGGCTTGGCGGTCGGCGCGGCAGCAGTGCCTTCATTTATCGTGGCCAACAACGCGTCAACGGCGACCGTTGCACCCTCCGCAGCAACAATCTCACCCAGAGATCCGGAAACAGGCGAGGGCACCTCGACCGTAACTTTATCTGTTTCCAGCTCGCACAGCATATCGTCGACAGCGACGGCGTCGCCCGGTTTTTTGAACCATGTGGCTATGGTGGCCTCTGATACGCTTTCACCAAGCGCGGGGACGCGGACTTCTACGGACATCTTGTTACCCTTCGATGCTCAGCGCTGCGTCGATCAGCGCGGATTGTTGTGCTTTATGCTGGCTTGCCTGCCCGGTGGCCGGAGAGGCAGCGGCATTACGCCCGACAAAGGTCGGGCGCGTAGTCTTGGCTTTGATGCGAGTCAGAACCCATTCCAGGTTAGGCTCGATAAAGGCCCAGGCGCCTTGGTTTTTCGGTTCTTCCTGACACCAAACCATTTGCGCGCTCTTAAAGCGGCTCAGTTCTTTGACCAGACTTTGCGCGGGCAGGGGGTATAGTTGTTCGACCCGCAATAAATAAACATCGCTGATACCGCGCGCATCGCGTTCTTCCAGAAGGTCGTAATAGACCTTGCCCGAACACATGACGACACGTTTGATTTTACCGTCGGCCACTAGTTTGGTGCTGGAATTACCCTTGTCCGCATCATCCCAAAGCACTCGATGGAACGAGCTGCCGGTGGTGAACTCATCCGCATTCGAGGTGGCCAGTTTATGGCGCAACAGGGATTTCGGCGTCATCAGGATCAGCGGTTTGCGGTAGCTGCGGTGGATCTGGCGGCGCAGAATGTGAAAGTAGTTGGCTGGCGTTGTGCAATTGGCCACAATCCAGTTGTCGCCGCCACACATCGTCAGAAAGCGTTCAAGGCGGGCCGAAGAATGTTCCGGCCCCTGACCCTCATATCCATGGGGTAGCAGGCAAACGAGGCCAGACATGCGCAGCCATTTCGCCTCGCCCGACGAAATAAACTGATCGAACATGATCTGCGCGCCGTTGGCGAAGTCGCCAAATTGGGCTTCCCACATCACCAGCGAGTTTGGTTCGGCCAGCGTATAGCCGTATTCAAAACCCAGCACTGCATATTCCGACAGCATCGAGTCGATGACTTCGTATCTGGCTTGGCCAGCTTTGACATGGTTGAGCGAATAGAACCGGTTGTCATTGCTCTGGTCGATCAGTGCCGAGTGGCGTTGGCTGAAGGTGCCTGACGTGCTGTCCTGCCCCGACAGCCGAACCGGGTGGCCTTCGGTCAACAGGGATCCAAACGCCAGCGCTTCGGCCGTTGCCCAGTCAAAGCCTTTACCCGTCTTGAACATATCTCCCTTGGCACCCAGCATTTTTTCAACAGTGCGGTGTAGCTTGTAGTCGGCAGGTTTATGGGAAAGGGCCGCGCCAACTTCCTTCATAGTCTTTTGGGGAATCGCGGTTTGGCCGCGCTGATAATCCCGGCCGCGATCCAGATGCGACCAGCGGCCATCAAGCCAGTCGGCCTTGTTGGGTTTATAATCTTTTCCGATCTCAAATTCTTCGTTGAGATGGGCCTGAAATGCTGCCTTCAAATCCTCAATCTCGCCTTCGGGGATAAGGCCGTCAGCCACCAGCCGTTCGGTATACAGTTGCAGCGTCGTTTTATGCTTTTTGATCCGGTTATACATTACCGGATTGGTGAACATCGGCTCTATCCCTTCATTATGGCCGAACCGGCGATAACAAATGATGTCGATTACAACGTCCTTGTGGAATTTCTGGCGAAATTCCGTGGCGACCTTAGCGGCGTGAACCACGGCCTCAGGGTCATCACCGTTGACGTGAAAAATCGGTGCTTCAACCATAAGAGCGATGTCGGTGGGGTAAGGGCTGGACCGGCTGAACAGCGGAGCTGTTGTAAAGCCAATCTGGTTGTTCACCACGATATGCATCGTGCCACCGGTTTTATGGCCCACAAGACCCGATAGGCCAAAGCATTCTGCAACTACGCCCTGTCCGGCAAAAGCCGCGTCGCCGTGCAGTAATATTGGCAAGCAAGCAATACGGTCAGCGTCGTTCATCTGTTCCTGCTTGGCGCGCGCTTTGCCCAAAACAACCGGGTTTACCGCCTCAAGGTGGCTGGGATTTGCGGTTAGCGACAAGTGGACATTGTTGCCGTCAAATTCACGGTCAGAAGAAGCGCCCAAATGATATTTTACGTCGCCTGAGCCATCGACATCCTCGGGCTTGGAACTGCCGCCCTGAAACTCGTGAAAGATCGCCCGGAAAGGTTTGGCCATCACGTTGGCCAGCACCGACAGACGCCCGCGGTGTGGCATTCCGATTACGATATCTTTCACCCCAAGCGCGCCGCCGCGTTTGATGATCTGTTCCATCGCCGGGATCAGGCTTTCGCCGCCATCAAGGCCAAAGCGCTTC
>Ga0209345_10005656_pt1 | contig 11530 bp, 9 predicted proteins | sample Cruoilmetagenom7_FD_187294 | JGI IMG/M metagenome (GOLD analysis project Ga0209345, IMG submission 187294) | Oil polluted marine microbial communities from Coal Oil Point, Santa Barbara, California, USA - Sample 7 (SPAdes) (version 2) | ecosystem: Environmental > Aquatic > Marine > Oil seeps ...
CCGCCGATATCCTGCTGCGTGATGTGGCCGGCGGCCGGACCCATTCCCTGTCCCGCTTCGACACCGAACTCCGGGGTGCAGGCGTGGTGCTTGGCCGCGCCGGCGGCGATGCCACCATCGTGATCGATGATCCGTCGGTATCCCGCAGGCACGCGCGCATCCGCTACCATGGCAACGACATGGTTGTGCATGACGACGGCTCCACAAACGGCACCCGTCTGGATGGCGCGGTGGTGACCCGCACCCAGGGACAGTTTCTGCGCCCCGGCTCGGTGCTGCATCTTGGCAATGCCGAGCTGTCGGTGGAGCCCGGCGAGATCAACCGTCGGGCGGGGTCAACGACCGCGGGCAAGCGGAAATGGCTGCTTTCGGGCTTTGATCTGCGCGGCACCACGATCCAGCACACGGTTGCCGAATCAGGTCCGGCCAAGGGCTCGGAATTGAACGTGATCTGTACGATCGGACGCAGCGCCGACAGCGATATCGTGATTGACGATGATTCCGTGTCCCGCCGCCATGCACAGATCGGAATGAACCGTCACGGCGAATTGTCGATCATCGATCTTGGTTCCTCGAACGGAACCTTTGTCGATCACAAGCAGGTCGGCTCCGTGCCGGTCCAGATCAGGAATGCAAAAATATTATCTTTCGGGCGCACGGAACTTACAATATCATTGCAATCCTGATTATTGATTGAATGAAAGCAACGCAACCCGACGTGGTGCGACAAAAATTGGATGGAGGGCAAAATGGCAACCAGCAGAATGCGTTCAGGGGCTATCGTTTCCACTTTTGCCTTGGCGATGGCGATGTCAGTCAGTTCCGCCGTCATCGTGCCGGACACCACGCAGGCGCTTGATTTCAAGAAAGTGGGCAAGCAGTTCCGCAAGGATTTCAGCAAGGCGAGAAAGTCGCTCAACAAGAGTGGCGTTGGCAAGCGCATCATTCAGGGGGTGGGCGTCGGCCTCCTGGTTGGCGGAATCACCGGTGATTCGCCCGCCGCCGCCATCATCGGGGTTGCGCTGATTGCCGCGCCGGTCGTGTTCAAGGAAGACATGGCCCGCAAATACGGCGACGAAATGGCGTGGTCTGCTTGCACCCGTTGCTACAAGCAGCGCATCGTCCTCGCACCCGGCCGCAGCGTGAGCGACAAGACGCGCAGCGCAGTTTCGGCCAAGGTCAAGGAAGACATCAAGGATATCCAGCGCGCGCTTGCAAGCCAGGGACTTTACAAAAAGAAGATTGATGGCGATTTCGGACCCGGCAGCCGTTCTGCCGTCAAGCAGTTTCAGGTCAGCCTTGGCGAACCTGAGACCGGATATCTGACTGCCGAGCAGCGCTATCTGCTGTTCACCCGCGCCTCGGAAGCAGGGTATGTCCGCGAGGCGGCCCTCGATCGGGTCGATGACAGTTTCGGAGCGCCGGTCAAGGTCAGCCCGCAAAGGGTGTCCGCGCCAGCCGTCACGCCTGCGGTCGCAGCCATCCCTGAGTACCGGTTGGCGCAATCCCGGTTCGACCGGTTTGCCACGGATTTCCTCATGGCCGGCGGGCTCAGCGCCGTCAAAGGCGCGGAGCTGCAGCCGGATGGCCTGATCGCCATCGAGGTGTTGCCTGCCGGTGGCGGGGAACCCCGCAAGATCGTTGCAAGCATGAACGATATCGAGATCAAGCCGCATGACCTCTCCGATCAGTGGATACGGATAACCTACAACGACCCGGCCCCGGGAGCCGCGCCGGTCATCCTGAACACGCGGGATGACTTTACTTCGGTGGATGATGCGTCCGGCTGGTTGCGCGACGGAGAGAGCAAGGTTGCGATGCTTTCCAAGCTGACCGGTGTCGAGCAGGCTCCGACATTGATTGCCGATGGCACCGGGAAAGCGCCCGAGGTGGCCGCCGCCGATCCGGCGCCGGCTCCCGGGACCGGTGCAACGGCAGGGTCCGATGGCCGCATCGTGCTCAACGCCCCTGAAAAGGCGTCCGCGCCGGAGCCGTCGCCACAAACAGCTGATGCCGCGCCGCAGTCCCCGGAGGGCACTCAACCGCAAGAGGTTGCCGCAGCCGAAGACGGCACGATTCGGGTGAGTGCGGACGAAACGCCGGTCGAAACGGCCAACAGCCTGGCGGGATTTGAGGATAGCTCAGCCGGCGAGACCTGCCGCCAAAGCATCTATGTGTCCTTCGATTTCCCCAATGGCGATGATCCCATAAGCCATTTCAACATCGATTCTCCGGAAGGAACGATCCTGATCGACAATGGCGATTCGACCGCATACATCAGCGGCTCCTGCATTCAGGGCGATTATGATTTCAGCTATGTCGCGATCCAGGAAGGCAAGACGGAAAATGACTGGAAGGATTTCAAGCGGGAAGGCTCGTTTGAAATCGCCAGCAACAGCGAACAGTGCGCGGTCGATCTGAACACGCCCGATGGGGCCGCCACCATGCAGTGCTATTGACCGGAAGACCGGTGATAGTGTTTCGGGGGCGAGCATGAGACGCAAAACATGAACAGAAGCAGACGCGGTGGCCGGCAGGCGACACCCTCACGGCCAAAGCCGAAGTCGCAATCATTCATTCCCGATCTGGGCGGCGGGAATGTGTTTGCCAATCTCAGTTACGAGTTGAGAGGCCATGTAGAGGAGGCCTACAAAAAGCCACTGACCGCTATTGGAGGCGGTTTGGCGCTGTTTACGACATTCATCTCAATTTACGAGTTTTTCGGCAAAGACGACAAATCCTCCAATTACGGTTCATCAGGGACTGATCTGCTGTCGGTTTTCCCCGCGCGTGTCATCGCCTTCATGATCATTGCCGGGTCGATCGCCTGGACGATCTCGCTGGTCGGGATCTGGCTGACATCGGTCAACAACGAGCTGCGCAAGCTGTTCGCGCATCTCGTGACCGCCTTCGGTGCACTGTTCATGGCTGCCTGCATCGAATGGATCTTTCAACCCGATATCAGCAAGTCGCCCGTCATCGTCCTGCTGTTTTCCATCATTGGCGTCGCATTCGGCATTTTTCTCGCCAAGACCAATTTCCGCCTGACACTTGAGCCTGACCCCGAGGTCATTGCCGTGCGGGCAGGGCTGCTGATGAATTTCGCGATGGTCGCGACAGCGCTTGTGATCCTGGTCCAGCTTACAGGATTGTCCTGATGAAGGAAGCCAATGAACGGGCCGTTGCGCGGCTGTCGATTGCTGCGTTTGCCGTGGATGCGCTGGTGGTCACATTGCTGGTGGCAATCGTCCATCAGCTGGTTGAACGCAACATGCCTTACGCACCGCAATGGATCTACATCCTTGTCATACCTGTCGTCCTGCTGGTGCATTTCCTGATTGTGGAGATGCTGGCGCGCGGCGTATCGGTCGGGCGGCTGTGCAGCGGCATCAGGATTGTCGAGGAAAGGACCGGTGCCGCGCCGGGCGTGGCGGCACGCTTCAAGCGCTGCATGATGGTGCTGACTAGAGGCGGCGGGTTGCCATCGCTCAACATCAATGCGCTTCCGGCCTACAACAAGCATCCTTCGGGGTGCCTGCATTCGGATTGGGCCGGTCGGGTCGCAGCCGTGACCCGTGCGACAAGCCAGAAACGCGAGAGTGTGCCGGAGATCGAGACCCGAGCCGAAGTCACACCGGTTACCGGCGTCACGCGGGGCGAGGCGGTGCTTCAGATCAACAGCGGTCCTCATGCCGGGCAAACCGCCACCTTGCGGCAAAGCCAGCGGTTCAAGACCAAGGGGCTTTACGTGATCGGGCGCAAGCCGGGTGTGGACCTTGTGCTGGGCAAGGATGCCAATATCTCCGGCGTGCACTGTCAAATCCGCCTGCATGGCGGCCTGTATTACCTGGCGGACGGCGCCGGCAAGGACAAGCCGTCGACAAACGGTACCCGTCTCAATGACAAGGCGGTGAGTGCGAAAACCCCGGTTGTCCTCAAAAACGGCGACATCATAGGCGCGGGCTCGACCAATATGCGGCTGATCCTGATCTGACCCGATCACGTTCAGCAGTTGCCGTTTAACGGGAATGGTTATCCGTGAAGGTCGTCCGCATGTGAATGCGGGCTTCTGATCTTCGTGGACGAAAATCCCTGCCGCGAAATATAAAGGTCTCCCAAATCAAGAATTGTATTGCCATATTCGGCTCGCGCAATAGTATCGTTAGATGCTATGAAGTTGGGGGGCTACAGTGGCGATTGTAAGCAGAAATTGGAACCGGGCGTCGATTGCCGCTGTCATGATGTGCGGCATCGCTGTTCAGGGGTGCACTACGACGTCGGCTGACGGCAGGAAAGTCCGCTCAACGGCGATGGACAGGGCTGTGTCGGAATGTGTCGCCAGTGTCGCGATCGGAGCGATTTCCGGTGCGGTGATCGGCGGCGTGATTGGCGGAAGCCGCGGAATGGGACGCGGCGCCGCGATCGGTGCGGTGGCCGGCGTCGGGCGTTGCGCCATCCTGATGGAGATTGCTGCGGCCGAAGACCGGGCAAAGGTGCGGGAAGCGGAACTTGCTGCCTTGCAGTCAAACAGGGCGCAAACCCGCAGCATTACGACCAAGAACGGCAAGAGCGCGACCGTGAGAACCAAGGTGACGCCGGCACCATTGCCGGTTGCCAAGGCTGAAAAGCCGGCCCCAGTTGAGGTGGCGCAACCAGCCGCCACACCTGCGGCACCACAAACTTCGGCAACAGCCGTCGCATCCTATGCCGAGGAACTCAATTCCGATTACACCGCCTGCCGCTTCACCGAACTGCTTATCGACATGGACGGCGGAACCGCCGATGCGGGTAAACAGAAATGGTGCAAGAGCAGCCAGGGTGACTGGGAGCCGGTCACCGGTTGATCAGGTGATGCGTGGCGATCCGAAACGGTTTTCGAAATCGGGGGATTTGCTGCAAGGACCAGACGTATCGCGCCGCCTTCTCAACCGGACAGGCGGCGCGTGCTTTCCGCGGCTTGAATAACGAAGTCGCCGCCCTTCGGATCAGCTGCCGGAGCTTGGGACATAAAGCTCACGCGACCGCTCCAGATGCCTGATCATCGCTTGTTCGGCCGCATCGGCGTCGTGGCGGGCAATGCACTCGATGATTTCCTCATGCTCGGACAGGGTGAAGTTTTCCTTGCCGGCCCAGATCAGCATGTCGGTATGGTATTCCGCCAGCCAGCTCAGCAGCGCTTCGCTGACCGCGATATAGATCGGATTGCCGGATATCTCGGTGATCTGCGTGTGCAGCTGCATGTCGGCGTTGATGAAGGCCTTCGCATCACCAAGCGACGCGCGCTGCAGCTCGAGGCTTTCGCGCAACCGCCGGATATCGTCTTGCGATGCCTTCTCCGCTGCTTCCCGCACCATGCCGCGCTCGAAGAAGATGCGCGCGCTTTTCAGATCCTCGAGCGAATCCCTGGATGAGGCCAGCATCATCTTGGCGGTCACATCAACCTGCTTGATGATCGATCTGGCGGACAATTGCAGCACCTTTGCGCGCTCCCCGTGCGAGATCGCGATGAGACCCATGCTGGCAAGCGCCTGCATAGCCTCGCGGATTGCCGGTCGTCCGACCTGAAAGCGCGCCATCAATTCGCGTTCCGAAGGCAGTTCGTCGCCAGGCTGAAGTTCACCGCCGGTAATCAGTCGCTTCAGCCTGTCGAGCACTTCATCGGATATCTTGCGCCGAACAATTGGCTCTGAATAATTCATTCTCGGTTCTGCTCCGCTGGTAGGTTTGTCTGTGGTCACATGTCTATTAGAGATAGCTGCATTGGGCCGTTTGGCAAATCCGGCCATCTGTTCGAAACGCCCTGGTTGATCATTCTGCCGCCCGAAGGGGCGGGTGAAAGCCGTCTCTAAAGGCTGATGCGAACCGGGAGATCGAATTCGGTGTCCTGCTTGACGGCTTCCGCCGCGGCAAACAGGGCTCTCTTGTACTCGGTGAAATTCTTCTTGAACCGGTCGGTTACTCCGCCGAGTGCCAGCGCAACGGGCTGCCCCTGGACTTCAGCCGGAAGCTTCAGCGCCAGCGTCGATCCGCCTTCAAGCGGGATGTCTTCGGCATAGGCATAGCCGTTTTCCCGGATTTCCCTGATCCGCGCCAGTATGGTCTTGGTGTCGGTGCGCTCGGCCGGATTCTGTGTGGCGATGTTGGCCCGACGGACAATGTTGTCGATCTTGTCTTCGGGCAGCGTGGCCAGCAGAATCCATCCAGCCGCAGACAGCGTGATGGGACGCATGAAGCCCTCGTCGATATGAAACCGCAGCGCGTGGATGGATTCCTTGGTGCGGGTGTACTGCAGGTAGATGTCGTTCTTGGTTCCCAGGAAAACGCCTTCGCCGGTGGCTGCGTGCAGGTCGTTCAGCGCGTCGATCATCTGTCCGGAGCCGAACATCACGCGCGGAATCCAGTCTCCCAGCGCGGTGAGTTTCGGGGTGGGGAAGTAGTCGCGCGTGCTGCGGTCGAAATTGAGATAGCCCAGATTGACCAGCGTCTTGAGCATCACGGTCGTGCTCGACTGCGGGTAACCGAGATCACTTGCCATCTGTGACATCGAGCGCGGCTGCTGCGCCAGCTTGAAATATTCCAGGATTTCGATGGCGCGTGTTGCCGATTTGACCTGCGGATTCGCCATGGCCGGTTATCCTCCCAAATTCACATCTGTGAAACTTTGCCCCACATAAGAATATTTCTACTGAATTTGGCTGAAACATGCCAGTTTCTTTTCCACAAACGCAGCCGTGTTGAGGCGCGACAGGAGGAGGCAGCGTTGGCTGCCTTGCGCGCCGTCAGCTGCAGGAATGGGAGAGAATATCAATGCACTATCGGATCACGTCACTATGAGCGGCCGGCTTGAAGGACGCGTCGCGCTCGTCGTCGGCGGCGGCCAAGGAATTGGCCGAGCCATCTGTGACGCCTATGTACGGGAAGGCGCGGCAGTCGGTGTCGTAGACATCAGGCCGGAGACCGCCGAGCAGGCGGCCGAGGAGCTGCGTGCGGCTGGCGGGCAGGCCATCGCCATTGCCGGCAACGCCGGAAAGCGCGACGAGGTGTTTGCCGCCGCAAAAGCCACGCAAGAGGCGTTTGGGCCGGTCACGGTGCTGGTCAACAACGCCATGTGGAATCGCTACGGGCCGCTTGAGGATCAGACCGAGGAAACCATCGGCCGGATGATCGATGTCGGCTTCAAGGGTGTCATCTGGGGATACCAGGCCGTGCTTGAGCAGATGCGTGCCGCCGGTGGCGGGGCGATCGTCAACATCGCATCGCCATCCGCGGTCCTCGCGATGAAGCACGGCATCATGTACTCCGCCATCAAGGCTGCGGTCGCCGCGGCCACACGCAGCGCGGCTGCCGAATTCGGCGCCGACAATATCCGGGTCAATGCAATTGCTCCGGGTTCGACCCGCACCGACGGTGCGATGCGGGTCCTAACGGAGGACGCTTGGGAGCGTCGCCGCCAGCGGGTGCCGCTGGGCAGGCTGGGCGAGCCCGAGGATATCGCCCGTGCCGCAGTCTATCTGGCATCCGAAGAGTCATCCTACGTGACGGGAGACATGTTGTTTGTCGACGGAGGAATTACCTACGCGTTCTCGTAACCGGCTGGAGAGCCCAAGCGCGGAACGCGAAAGGAAACCGGAATAGAAAATCAACGGGAGGAAACGATGACTATACTCAGGAAAACCACAGGCGTGGCAAGCATGCTGATGCTGACCACCGCCCTCGTGACATCTCCGGCCAGCGCCGAGATCTCCGACAATGTCATCCGCATCGGCGTGATGAGCGACCAGTCCGGCCCCTATGCCGACAATTGCGGTCCCGGTTCGGTTGCCATGGTCAAGCTGGCGGTCGAGGATTTTGGCGGCAACATCAACGGCACGCCCATCGAAGTCGTCGTCGCCGACGACCAGAACAAGCCGGACATCGGCGTCGCCCAGGCTCTCAAATGGGTCGAGGAAGAAGGCGTCGACACGATTGTCGGCTGTTCCGCATCCTCCATCGCACATGCCGTCAACGACATCATGCGCGACAAGGAAAAGCCTTATCTGGTCGCCGGTACGGCTTCGACCGCGCTGACCAATGAAGCCTGCTCGCCGATGACCACCAACTGGGGCTTTGACACCTATACCCTCGCCAAGGGCGCAGTCGCCTCGCAGATGGCGCGTGGCATGGACAGTTGGTACTTCATCACTGTCGATTATGCTTTCGGCAAGCAGTGGCAGGTCGACGCGACCAGCTTCATCGAGGCTGCCGGCGGCAAGGTTGTCGGTTCGATCCTGCATCCGCTCGGCACCAATGATTTCTCCTCGCAGCTGCTTCAGGCCCAGGCCAGCGGCGCCAAGGCAATCGGCATTGCCAATGCCGGCGCGGATCTTGGCAACCTGATCAAGCAGGCCAACGAGTTCGGCATTGTGGCTGCCGGTCAGCAACTCGCTCCGCTCGGCATCCTGATCAACAACGTCCATGCCATCGGCCTGGAATCGACCAAGGGCCTGGTGTTCTCAAGCGCCGCCTACTGGGATCGTGATGACGACAGCCGTTCGCTGGCCAAGCGGTATGGCGAGGCCTTCGGCGGCAAGATGCCCAACGAAGCCCAGCTGGTCACCTATTCGGCCGTGACCCATTACCTCAAGGCTGTCGCCGCCTCCGGTGCCGATGACGGTGTCTCCGTCATGACTTCCATGCGCGACACTCCGGTCAACGACCTGATCATCAAGGATGCGAAGATCCGCGCCGACGGTGTGGTCATGAAGCCGATGCTGTCCTCGAAGGTGAAGTCGCCCGAGGGATCGAAGGGTGACTGGGATTACTACGAAATGATCGGCGAAATCCCGGCCGAAACAGCATGGCGTTCGGAAAGCGACAGCTCCTGCTCGTTGCTGAAGTAACCCGGCTCAATAGCGTGCGGCCGGAGCCCGATCTTCGGCCGCGCCTTTTATCGAATACACTTCAGGGCACGATATGACCAAAGTAGCGAGAAACGTAACCGCCCGGCGGATCTCCCCGACCACGGACATGCTGGGCGAAAGCCCCGTCTGGGATCCCCAGAATTCAACACTTTACTGGGTGGATGGCGTATCGCGCCTGATCAATGTGCACGACACGGTGGCCGGCACGTTCCGGCAGATCGACGTCCCTTCGATGATCGGATCCATCGGTCTGGCCACAGACGGAAAACTGGTGGCCGGGCTGGTCGACGGTATCTATCTGGTCGATATCGCCTCCGGTGAGTGCACGCAGCTGTTCAAGCTGCCCAATGCCAGCGACCGTATCCGTTTCAATGATGGCAAGGTTGACCGGCAGGGCCGGTTCCTGTGCGGCTCGATGGGCGTTTTCGCAGAACCTTGCGGCGAACTCATCCGCGTCGATGTCAACGGCAAGGCCGATATCCTGGCCAATGGCATCCGCATCGCCAATTCGCTGTGCTTCAGCCCGGACGGGGCGACGATGTATTTCTCCGATAGCCTTGACCGCAAGGTCCGCGCCTATGCCTACGACAAGGAAGAGGGCGCGCTCGACCGTCCCCGGATTCATGTCGACACCGCCGAATTCGATTCCGGCCCCGATGGCGCCACCGTCGACAGCGAAGGCTGCATCTGGGTGGCGCTGGTCCAGGCAGGCAAGATTGGCCGTTTCCGGCCAGACGGCAAGCTTGATTGCCTGATCGAGGCGCCGACCGACATGCCAAGCTGCATGACGTTTGGCGGGCCCGACCTGTCGACGCTCTACGTCACCTCGATCAAGGATTCCGGCTCCGGCCGCGCCATTTCCCGCCACCCCAACGGTGGCGCGCTTTACGCACTCGACGGGCTTGGCGTCACCGGCCTGCCCGAACCGCGTTTTGGACAACAGCAGAGCCTTCAGCCATGACGTCAGAATTCTCGAGCCTCCTGGCTCCCAACAGTGTCGCCCTTGTCGGCGCATCCGAAGATCCGACCCGTATCGGCGGACGGCCGCTGCGCTACCTCAAGGCTTCAGGCTTCAAGGGCGCGGTGCTTCCCGTCAATCCGAAGCGTGAAACCGTCCAGGGGTTGCCTGCCTACGCCAGCATCTCCGCGCTTCCTGAAGTTCCCGATACCGCCATTTTGGCGGTGCCCGCCCATCTCATCCGGCAGACGGTTGAGGAATGCGCGCAAGCGGGTGTGAAATCGGCCATCGTGTTCTCGGCCGGATTTGCCGAGGCCGGTGCCGAGGGCGAGCGGCTGCAGGCCGACATGGTTGCCATTGCCAGGAGCAGTGGCATGCGCCTGCTGGGGCCGAACTGCCTTGGTGTTTTCAACCCGTCCGCAGCCTATTTCGGCACCTTCTCGGTGGTGCTCGACAATGAACTGATCGCCCCCGGTCCGGTCGGCATCGTTTCGCAGAGCGGCGCCTACGGCGCGCACATCGCCCATCTTGCGCGGCAACGTGGCCTTGGGATCAGCCAATGGGTCACCACCGGCAATGAATGCGACATCGATGTTGCCGAAACGCTCGACTGGATGGTGCAGCAGCCCGACACCAATGTGATCATGGCCTATGCCGAAGGCGTGCGCGACCGTGACAGCTTCGTTGCTGCGCTGGAGCGCGCCCGCAAGGCGGAAAAAGCCATCATCTTCATGAAGACCGGCCGCTCGGACGTCGGCGCGGAAGCCGCGGCATCGCACACGGCTTCGCTCGCCGGCTCGGACGCGGTGTTTGACGCGGTGTTGCGCCAGTATGGCGTTTACCGTGCTGCCACCACCGTCGAGCAACTGGATGTCGCGTATGCCTGTGCGTCAGGCATCTATCCTCCCACCAACCGTGTCGGCATCTTCACCATGTCGGGCGGCTTTGGCATCCAGTTGGCGGACGACGCGGAAGCGGCCGGTCTTGATGTGGCGCCCATGCCCGAGGCGGCACAGGACAAGCTCAAGGAAATGCTGCCTTATTCGTCGCCGCGCAATCCGGTCGATGCCACCGCGCAGGTGGTCAGCAACATGGATCTGCTGACCAAGTATGTGCGCGCCATGATCACCGAGGGTGGCTACGACATCTTCACCGCCATTCTCGGCACCGGGCCTTCCTCGAAGAGTTTCGCCGACCCGCTGCGCAAGGCCTTGATGGCAGCGATGGACGGGCAGGAAGGCAAGATCCGCGGGCTGACCATGTCCGCACCTGCCGAAGTGGTGCGTCAGTACGAAAACGACGGCTTCCTTGTCTACGAGGATGGCTCGGCCCTGGCCAGGGCGCTGGGTGCGCTGGTCTGGCTCAAGCAGGGCTTCGACGCCAGCCGCAATGCCGTGGCCGTGGCCCCGGGGCAGCGGTTCGACCTGCCGGAAGGCCCGCTGAGCGAGGCGGATGCCAAGAAGATCCTCGGCGAGGCCGGATTGTCCTTCCCCGACGAGCGGCTTGTGCCTGTTGACGGGGATGTCGGCGAGGCCGCAAGCCAGCTTGGTTTTCCGGTCGTGCTCAAGATCTGCTCTCCGGATATCGCCCACAAGACCGAAGTCGGCGGCGTGGCGGTCAATGTCCGCGACGCAGACGCCGCACGCCAGGCTGCGCAAGCCATTCTCGCGCG
>Ga0209345_10005657_pt1 | contig 11529 bp, 15 predicted proteins | sample Cruoilmetagenom7_FD_187294 | JGI IMG/M metagenome (GOLD analysis project Ga0209345, IMG submission 187294) | Oil polluted marine microbial communities from Coal Oil Point, Santa Barbara, California, USA - Sample 7 (SPAdes) (version 2) | ecosystem: Environmental > Aquatic > Marine > Oil seeps ...
CGTCCGGGCCATATTGCTTCAACAAACGGAGAAAATTCTGCTTTTCAAGATATATATATCCAACATATCAAAAATGCAATTAAAAAATTAATCTAAATTAATTAATTTAATTAAAAAATAAATTGAGAAATCTAATGGAAGGAATTTTTTATGGGGTTGGTGTAGGTTCAGAAGATTCAGAATTATTAACCATAAAAGCTGTAAAAACAATTCAAAATGCAGATGTAATTATTGCTCCAAAAACAGAAAAACAAAAGGAAAGCATAGCTTTCTCAATAGCGAAACAATATATCCCGAAAAGAGCCAAAATTATATTTCAGATTTTCCCGATGACAAAAAATAAAAAATTATTGAATGAAGCTTGGTTATGTAATAAAAATGAAATCGTCAAATATTTAAAACGAGGAAAAAAGGTTGTATTTCTAACTTTGGGAGACCCCATGATTTTTAGTACATATATTAATATCTTTGTTCTTTTAAAAGATGAAGGTTTTCATATTAAAACAATTCCAGGAATACCCTCTTTTTGTGCAATCGCAGCCAGATTAGGCGTACCTCTTGTAAAGGAAAATGAAATTTTAAGTATTATTCCTGCTACAGCAGAAAATAATACCCTACAAAAAGTCTTAAAAAACTCTGAAAATATTGTTTTAATGAAAGTTTCTAAAAATTCTGATGAAATATTGAATCAATTGAGAAGATCTGGACACATTAAGAATGCTATTTTAGTGAGCCGAAGTGGATTAAATGACGAAATAATTCATGATAATTTAGAAACAAATAAATTTTTTAATATCAATTATTTATCAACTATAATAGCAAAAAAGAAATAGTCCATAGTTACTTAAAATGTATAGAAGCCTCACGACCAAACCAAACACGGATATTCGTGTGAAAGTGATAAATGGAAATTACAATAGATTTCTCTGAATTAAAGATATAAGCTTTTTTACATTTTAGGGTTTAAGATTTCATCAGCAGTAATATCTCCATAGATTTCATCAGCTAATTTTCTGAGACCATCTATTCCAAGTGGTTCTTCGAGAAGCTTATTTGACTCCCAGATTTTTAAATCTTTGAATTCCTTTTTTATTTCCGTAGAAAATTTTAATTGTATTTGACGCATTTGTTTGCAGAAATTACAATGTTTAGTATTAGGGGTCAACATGTTAATGTGGACCGCATCAAGGTTAATATATTTTTTCGTTAAATCTCTTGCTCGTTTTACTTCTTCAAAACTCGGTTTCTCTGCTATTGAAACTAACCTTAGCGATCCTATCTTATGGATTAGTTCGGAAATTCTCTCACCACGCTTTTCGAGCTCGACTATCATATTAAATACTTCTTTACCTAATTCCCTTCTATTCTTAGGATCTTCAAATGGTTTAAGAATTTGATTAAACATTTTAGAAAAATTTTTAATTGTTCCCTTTATTGAATTATAAAAATTTAAAGAGTATTTTAATACAACTTTTACTTGATCCTCTGGAATCTCAAAAAGAGCAACCATATTGCCTGTGGGTGGAAAATCCGCCACTATGATATCGAATTGAATATCTTGAGAAAATTTATCTTCAGCATCTAAGATTTTTTGAAAAAACATGGCGTTTTTTAAAGCCAAAGGAATGGAATCGGATGTAAAGGTGGTATCAATATATTTTTCAATTTGTGGAATCATCCCAATCAATGGCATCTGTTTCATAAGAGCTTTCATCTTAATAACTAAATCCTCAGTATACTCTTTAGCATAGATATTTGGGTCAGGCTCAATTGCCCATAGATTGCTCGTTATTGGAGTAGTCACGTCCCCTATTTTTAGAGCTAAGAGATCCGATAAATTATGTGCGATATCAAAAGATATGAGAAGTATCTTTTTATTTGGAAGAAGCTTTGACAGAAGCACAGCGGTAGCTGCACTTATAGAGCTTTTCCCTACACCTCCTTTTCCCCCTAACACTATTATTCTTTCAATCATGTCAAACGCTTAGATGTTTTAAAATAAAATGTTAAATAATATCAAATAACGATGTAATATATAAAATAAATTCAAGAATTTTAATAATTCTAAATTAATTTATTGGATTTTTTTAGGAAAAAAGAGTAACTTCCCGGAAAGAGTTGGACGCTCGCAATCCTTGTTTCTTTCTAAATAGAAATAAAATCTGCCGATATCCGTATTAAGTTTGTACTTTACCTTTCTTTTGGTATTATCTGACAATTTTTTCAATAATTTATTATTCCAGTAAAAACTCATAAATATAAAATTATAACTCATCTTTAAAAAAATAGCATTTTATGGAGATAATATAACGATAAGAGCGGAGCCTTAATTGAACCTTTAAATTAACAAAAGATAAATTAAAAGAATTCTTTTAATAATATAATCATCACAAAAATGTTGATTATTTATAGAGTTGCTAATTAAATTTACCATTCATATTAACACATTAAAAATTTATTCGAATAAGTAATATTTTCAAAAAAATCATCAATTAAATGAAATAATAAAAAAAATCAAAAAAATCAATCAAAGTATTAAATTAAAATTATTATCCAAACTTATAACAAAATATAGGAAGTAGAATCATGATTCAATCTTAATAAAGATTAATCAAACTATCTCAAAAGATAAAGAATTAAAGATCTTAGTTAGAAATAATCAATTTAACATTAGTTCCCTATCCATTAGTTGGATTTTGCTTCTTTTTATAAGTTTATAATTAATTTTAGATTGATTGATAAAATCAAATATTAAATAGAAAAAAGGAGTGATTAAGATTACAAATACTAATGTAGATTTTACTACAAAATATATTATTGAAGCTAAATTTAAAATTAAAGGTGTCGTTGAGAAATCAGACATCGTTGGAGCGATTTTTGGACAAACTGAAGGCCTTCTTTTAGATCTCGACTTGCGAGATCTTCAAAAGTCAGGGCGTATCGGACGGATTGAGGTTGAAAATGAATCAAAGGAAGGAATTTCTGATGGAATCATTAAAATCCCCTCTAGCCTTACTCGTAAAGAAACTGCTCTATTGGCGGCAACTATAGAAACTGTTTCGCGTGTTGGACCTTGTGAAGCTGAAATTCAATTAATAGAAATAAGAGATGTGAGAGAAGCTAAACGTAAACAAATAATTGAACGGGCGGCCGAACTATTAAAAGAATGGGATCAAAAATCTTTAGAACCAAGCGAAATAGAAGAACAAATCGATACGGATATAAAATTAGGTGAAATTATCTCTTGGGGCCCAGAAGGCTTACCCGCTGGTCCTAGCGTTGAATCTAGTTCAGAATTGATAATTGTTGAAGGTCGAGCAGATGTATTAAACCTATTGAGGATAGGAGTTAAAAATACAGTTTCCGTAGAAGGTACTCAAATTCCTAAGTCGATAATTAGTTTGGCTAAGAAAAAAGAAAGTATCATAGCTTTCTTAGATGGGGATCGTGGAGGGACTATTATTTTAAATGAACTTTTACAAATTATAAAGCTTGATTATGTGGCGCGAGCACCAGAAGGCTTCGAAGTAGAAGAACTTACTCGTAAACAATTGATAAAATCTCTCCAAAATAAAAAGCCCGTAAGAGCCACGAGTGGTACTAAGGTTATCGAGAGAAAAGACCATATTGGAAAGGAATCACGTTTACAAAAATTATTGAAGAAATTAAAAGTCAAAAATTATTCAATAATAGAAGAAAGCTTTAAGAAAATAGAGCCAAGCCATAGTATTGGGTTTAATAAAAGCTTAGAAAAGCTCTTTGAAATCCCAGTTGGAGAAATTTTTGGAAAAATTAAAGATTTTAAAGGTACACAATTTTTAATCATCGATGGCATCCTTACGAAACGCCTGCTAACGCTTTTATTAAAATTGAAAATTAAATTTATCGCTTGTAAAAACAAGGAAGAAGATTTAAGAATACCGGAACAAATAATTGTTTTCTTCTTCTAAAATTTCTTTTTTTTTTAAACATTGAATTATAGAGATTAATTTCATATTTTATTACAATTGACATTAATAGGCAAGCCTTCTGCGATTGAATTTGAAACTATACAATATTCTCTAAACTTTTTGATACAAAAATTGATTTCTTTAGAAGAAGCGTTTTCTTCAGGTTTAAATTTAATTTCAGCATCCACTTTAGTTAATCTTAAAAGCATTTTAGGACCCATATGAGACAATTTTCCATCTACCACGATTTCAACGCTTTTCATTTTTATATTCCTTTTTTGTAGGCAGTATATAAAGGTAGTTCCTAAACATCCACCTATTCCAATTAATAAGTACTCGACGGAACTTGGACCTAGATCTGTACCGTGAAATAAAGTAGGCTCATCTACGTTAAAATTATTGAATTGTCTCACAGAAGCTTTAAAATGGAGATTTTCAGTATAATTTAACGATACTTTCATGACAAAACAACTCAAAAATAGATAATATCTTATTTTTCAATAAAAATAAGAAAAATTACAAATTGTTAACCAATGCCTAAGATGAAATTAACAAAGGTCCAAAGAAGTTGGATTACATAAGATATGCCTCCTAACAATAGTAATCCAATTATACATATCTTAAAAACTAAAAGATATTCTTTCCTATCTGGCTTATTGGCAATTTTTATTATTCTTTTAGTATTTTGGAAAAACACACCGATATGTTCGTAAAGACTTAATTTTTTACTTTTATCGTATTTAGAGTACTTTTCATAATGGGGATAATTATTTGACATTTTCCGTTTTTCTTTCGTTTTTTTAGATTATTTAAACTAAAACTAAATATTTAAAAAATTTAATTATTGATTAAACTTTTGATCTTTATTCTTCATTAATATCAAGAATGTTCGAAATGAATGTTTCACGATTAAATGGCTCTAAATCGCCATATCCTTGTCCCGTTCCAACAAATAAAATAGGTTTTTTAGTTTCGTAAGATATTGATAACGCAGCACCCCCCTTAGCGTCGGCATCTAATTTGGTTAGAATGTTTGCATCAATTCCTATGCTATTATTAAACTCTTTGGCTTGGTTTAACGCATCATTTCCAGCAAGGCTATCTCCAACAAATAAGACTAAATCTGGTTCGGCAACTTTAACGATTTTTTGCATTTCTCTCATTAAATTTTTATTACTAACTTGTCTACCCGCAGTATCAACTAGAACAACGTTAATTCCTTTTGCTGTTGCGTGTTGTATTGCGTCAAAAGCAACACTTGCAGGATCTGATTTATATTCATGCTTGATAACTCTAATTCCAATATTTTGCATATGGTAAGAGAGTTGTTCAATTGCTGCCGCTCTAAATGTGTCCGCAGCCGCAGCTACTGAAGATAGATTATTATTTTTTAAATAATGAGCTATTTTTGCAATTGTTGTAGTTTTTCCAGTCCCGTTTACACCTAAAAAAACTATAATATATGGCAAGTTTTTAGAATTTTTAATATTTATCTCATCCAAAAAATTTATGTCTTTTTCAGGCGTTAAAATGTCGGTAATTACTTTTTTTAAAACATCAAATAAAAATTTATTTTTTGACGACAATCGACCTATCTCTGCGCCCTTTAGCGACTCTTTTATTTTATCGCAGAGTACATCTGCGGTTTCGGTAGCTACATCATTTCCAATTAATAATAAATTCAGATCGTATAAAGCGTCATCTAAACTTTTGTCAGATAAAGATTTTTTAACGAAAATAGAAAAAACATTACTTAATTTTTTCATTGACTTAACCACGTGAATTGAAGATTAATACTATTTTAAAATAAGTGAAAAACTCAAATTATTTTAGCCCATTTTATTTTGGAACATTTGATTTATTCCTTGAAGGTTATAATCCAAGGTAAGAATTCTCTCTTTTAAAAACTTGAGTTGTTCATTATGTTGTTTCATAAGTTTATTGATAAATTCAATAGATTCTTCAATTGTTTTTTCAATTACGGTATCTTGGCCGTAAGACACAAGAACTTTTTTTGTATCTTTAATTGATCCTTTTAAGCTCACTATACCACCAATGGGGATTAGAATCTCGTCGTTTTCATCCACACCATCTTTTAAATTATCAAGAGTCCTTTTTGTAGTGAATAAATTTCCAAGAGACGCATTAACTATTTCAAACTGCCCTTGGAACATATCTCGTTGTTCTTTAATATACCTGAATTGCTGTAATTGTTTTTCAAAATTTTGATTGTTTTCCATACGAATCAACTATATGTGAGAAAGTTTTTATTGCGATAATTCGCGAATAAGATAATCCTTACACTCTTCTAGAGAAATCTCTTTTATTTCTTGAATATTTATTTGTCTTCTCAAAATACCTATCGATGTGACTTGACTAAGTGCTTTTTCAAGAGCATTTTCTTCGCTTAAGGCTCGAACTTCCTTTCGAAACAAATATTTTTTATGTTTTTTTTTGTAATTACCAATAATCTGATAAATTTTAATCTCTGACATGAGTTATCAATTCCTATGCATCAACGAATTTAAAATTGATAATTATTTTAAAAATATTAAATTTTTGCTTTTTTATTATATATTACTTATCACTAAAGAATTTAGAGTTTTAGAACGGAAGTAAGTCTCATTAATTCAGGTCCAGTAGAGGTCATCCCAAAAATACCGCTCTGGTCGTTAACAATCGCTCCTGAGGAGAGATAAGGAATCCCTCGGTTAATAGTAGAGACATCTGTTTCATCTACTTTTAAAATTGTAGAAATAATTTCAATCTCTTCATCAGTTGCAAGAGGGTGTACTAAACATCCATGGTTATTCGTTAAAGATATTGATCCAGGAAGATTATTATTAACGAATTCGTAAACTATGGTCTCGACATTTAAAGTATCTTCAATCTGTTTTTTATAATCTTTTAAAAAAGAAGAAATTATTGCACCTTTATCATTGCATAAAATCAAATTTCCAAAAGCATTATCTAAAGATTTGAGAATTCCTATCTTAAAATTACTATTTAGCTCAGCTGAATATATCTTTAACTTTTGAAGCTCATCGTCCCTAATTATATGGGGGACTATTATTCCATATTTATTACTTGCTATATATACGCCGATTAAATTAGAATTATTAACCGAAATGGGAAAAAATGGAACTTTAAACGCGCTCTCAATTTTGATCATAGCTGGTTTGAGCAAAGTTGATGGATATAAACCAAATGAATTATTAACTGCTAAGTAAACCCCTATAGAGTTCTTTCCGAATATCTGGTACTTTAAAATCGTCATTTAACAAAACTAAGAAAATCGTTATGCAGAATATAAAGTTTTAAACCATAAATATTTTATTAAAAATACGAAGGTCTAATGAATCTACTAATGATCAATTAGAATTTCTGTTCTTAGCAAAACTCTCTAGTATTTTGGTTAATATTTATTAGTAAAAAAAACATAATGATCATTTGTGATTAACTGGATTATCGCATTTTTTTATTTTTTAAACAATCTTGGATTCTTAACGCTTGAGCAAATATTTGTTAAGAACCTTACATTAATGGTAATTTGTCGAGGTTTCTACATTCTTACTTACATTTTCAAGTACTACGCAAATGATCGAAACGAAATGAGTGGAGATAAACGATTATTCCCTAAAAAAGAGACAATTTATTTTAGTGTTAAACAACTATTGATTTTTTTATTTGGTACATTGTTCTTCCCAGTTTCTGTCTTTATATCAATTTATTCGCTTATAATTAGTGGGTATTATCTCAAAAAATTGGCAGAAAATGAAAAGCATAAATCACTTAAAGTTGCTGGTGTTTTAATTGCTATATTTACTCCAATAATAGGCCTTCTGTGGTTCACATTTATCGAAGTTGATTATTATTCAATAACTGCTGTAGGAATCAGCCTAGTAGCTTTTTTACATTACGGTTTAAAAATTTCTAAACTCTCTCTATCGGAACTATTAGAGAAATGTAATAAAAGGCGTGTACAAAAACTTCCGAATATTGCACAGTATGTTATTTTAATAATTCTTATCGCATTTCCAACAACTTTGATTATAGGTACTGCTATTTATTCACCCCAAAATAAATTAACATTTATGGTTCCTATGAGGGATGATGTTGAATTAGCTACAGATATCTACTTTGCTCCAGGATCTTTTGGTGCTCCGAAGCCTGTAATACTTGTAAGAACTACTTACGGAAAAAATGATATGGGCGCTATGTATGGTATGCTTTATCTTACTCAAGATTACCATCTAATCGTACAAGATTGTAGGGGTACATTTGATTCACCAGCAGGAGATAATTACATACTTTTTGCTAATGCTTATAAAGATGGTGTAGATACAATTAAATGGATACTAAACCAACCATGGTGTGCCGGTAAAATTGCTTCCGCAGGAGCATCTGCGCTCGGTATCAACGAATATTACTATGCTGGTATGAATCCAGAAGGATTAGTTGCTCAATCACTAATGATTGCGACTCCTGATTTATCCAAAACATCGATCTACCAAGGCGGTGCATTTAAGGAAAGTCTTGCGACTCAATGGGTTAAAATGACCGCTCCAGATAATTATGAGTATCAATTAGAAATGTTAACCACTCACTCAAAAAAAGATATATTTTACAATTCAACTTCTCTCTTTATGGATATTGGTCCAACATTTAAAAATGTGAGCTGTGCGGCTATACATGTTGGTGGATGGTATGATGTTTTTGGAATGGGAACATTAGATGGATATATGGGGTACGATGATCTTGGACTTCCATCAGCGCAGGGAAAACAGCTGTTAATCATGGGACCATTTACGCATGGTTTTCCAACTGAAGGAAAACAAGGAGAATTGTTTTTTCCAACTAAATCCATAAGTAGTTTTGATATATATATGGAATGGGAGCAAAAACTTTTTGATTATGCTTTATTAGGGACACCATTTGATTGGACAGGAAATAGAGTTGCATATTATATGATGGGGGATGTTGATGATATTTCTGTAAATGCAAATGATTTTCGCTATGCTAAAGACTGGCCTATTCCTTACGAAAATGATACTTGGTATTTAGGCATTGGAGATTCGTTACTAAACAATACTTTACCATTATCAAGTGCGAATTATTCATTTCTATACGACCCACGAAATCCTGTATCAACTTTAGGAGGTACCAATTTAGTTCTCCCAGCTGGACCATTCGATCAAAGAATTGTTGAAAATAGAAGTGATGTTTTAATATTTGAAAGTTCTGTGTTGACATCACCTTATGAAATTGTAGGACAAATGTGGGCACATCTCTATGTTAAATCCAATTGTACTAACACCGATTTCACAGTGAAAATTACAGATGTTTACCCCGATGGGCGTTCTATCTTAATAAGCGATGGCATAATCAATGCGATTAGAAGAAATGGATTTAATGCTACAGCACCAGATTTAAACAGCGTTGAATTTGCAGAAGTCGATATAGACCTATGGTCAACCGCATATCAATTTAATACCGGTCATAAAATCAGAATAGCTATTTCAAGTTCAAACTATCCACGTTTTGCTACGAACCCAAATACTGGAGCACCACAAGAAGCTTATTCTTATCAATATCTACAAAAATATATAGCTAATAATACTATATTAGTAGGACCTAATTATTCCTCCTACATTATACTTCCAAGACCTATCTAATAGATCTATAAATAATTTTAAATTTTCTTTTTATTATTCTTCTATCATTTTTAAAAATTCTAATTCATCGATGAAAGTTACACCTAAATCTCTGGCTTTTTTAAATTTATTAGATTTAACATCAGGGTTATTTGTAACTAAATACCACAAATCGTTTGAAATGGTGTCTCTTATAACACCCCCTTTCTCAATTACTTTTAATTTTGCTTCTTCTTTATTAATAGTCTCTAAATTTCCCGAAAAGTAGAATTTTATTAAAGTTAAATCAGCTATATTTGATCATCTTCCTTAAGTGTTTAGTTTTGAAATTTTACAATAAGAAGATTAAACGAAGGAGCTTTTAAAATTAAATGACTATTAAAAATTTTTAATTTTCAGAATAAAGATAATGTATTTGTATGTTTATTCGGCCAAATAAACAACTACTAAGCCGTCAATATTCTTAGTTGCCCTAATCTTTATCTTTCTTGGAGGTTTTTGAATGCCTCTTGACCATATCTTTTCATTTACAGCCTGTGAAATAATAAGAGATTCAGGTTTGAAATGGCGTTCCATAAATTCTCTGAGATATCTAATAGCTTTCTTTGCCCGCTTATTTCTGGGACCATGTCTTGCTTTTGCTAGAGGAATCATGTATATTCGTTCATCTATAATTTCTTCTTTAGGGGCTTCTTCCTCTTCTAGTTCTTCAATTTCTTCTTCAAAAACTTCGCTAACTTCATCTTCAGAAATCTCATCTAAACTAAATTCATCTATTTCTTCTATTACTTCGTCTTCTACTTTTTCAACTTCTTCAGAATCAGTTAGTTCTTCCTCTAAGTCGTCCAAACTGATTTCTTTTGTTTTTTTTGCCATTTTAAATCAATAATGTTATAAATTTGTCTTTAAATTAATCTCTTTTTAATCTTGTATTTCGCCATTGTCTTCCCGAGTAGGGGTTGTTTCTAACTTTGCCTCCAGATCTCTTAACAACCCAGGTTGGAACTGAGCGACTTTGGTTAAGTTTTTTAGCTCTTCTTAATTTTGAGGGTAGATCTTTATTACGTGCCATAATATTAATCTCAATATTTATTTTTTAATATTAAATTCTTTTTTTTTTCCTGTGGTTGTAATTTGTTCTAAAATTTTTTTAAATTCTTTATCGGGTAATGGAGTTGCTCCACGCAACTTCCCAGATTGGTACAATTGTATTAATTGTAATTCGATTTGTTCTGCGAATTGAGGTTTTACTATCCTTATGTTTTCTAATCGTTGGCGTCCTTCTGGGCTTAATATCTGTCTCATAATTTGATATTTTTTGTTCATGTAATCTTTTTGTTGATGTTCGGTATATTGTTGTTGGGCTGCTTGTTGCTTTAATTCTTCTAGTTTTCTTCTTCTAATGTTTTCTAATTCATTTTCATCGCTCAAAGTTAGATCACAAAGAATAGTTCATTATGAAATTTATTTTCTTAAAATTGCGTATGCGGTTCTCTCTAAGAGACTTGTCCCTTCTGGAGAAACAATTCTACCTTTTTTATCTTGTTTTACGATTAAATTGGCTTTTTCTAGTTGCTGTAATGCAACCCGAATAATTTTTCCACTCCCTTTAGCGCTATGATGACGCCCTGATCCTTTTCTATTTTTTCCTCCGTAATATTTTCTGAGTTTATTAACGCCAATTGGACCAAATTTTTTAATTTTTCTCAATAGTGAAGCGCATCTGATATACCAGAAATTTTCATGATCAATTGGAGCTAATTCCTTAAAAAATCCCGTCTTCCAAAATTGACTTCCTTCAGGCGGTTTAATTTCGGGAAACTCCTTCAATTTTTCTGCTAATATTTTTATAAGTTTCTCGGGTTCTACGATATATATGCTAATAATTAATACACCAAGAATTAATTATTTATGATACATTTTAA
>Ga0209345_10005660_pt1 | contig 11521 bp, 8 predicted proteins | sample Cruoilmetagenom7_FD_187294 | JGI IMG/M metagenome (GOLD analysis project Ga0209345, IMG submission 187294) | Oil polluted marine microbial communities from Coal Oil Point, Santa Barbara, California, USA - Sample 7 (SPAdes) (version 2) | ecosystem: Environmental > Aquatic > Marine > Oil seeps ...
CTAGGCCCCGAACAAAAGGATCATACCAAGGCCGTTCAGCCCAAGGATCGGCTCGTTCTTTTGACGGGGCGGAAGTTTCATTTGATCCCTCTCGGACTTTTCCAGCCCAAGGGCGACCGCCGTCGCGCCGTCAGTGACCAGATTCATCCAGAGAATCTGAGTTGCCAGAAAAACCAGCGGGCCGCCAATAAGGATATTTGTAAGAATTGCAAACACCTCGCCGGCGTTGGATGACAACAGGTATCGCACGAACTTTTTGACATTCTCAAACTGGCGACGACCTTCGGCGATAGCCCCCACGATCGTGGCAAAGTTATCGTCCAGAAGAACTAGATCAGAGGCATCCTTTGCCACGTCGGTTCCGCGCAGCCCCATCGAGACACCGATATCAGCCTGTTTGAGGGCCGGTGCGTCGTTCACCCCGTCGCCGGTCATCGCGACGATCTGGCCCGCTTGTTGCAAAGCCTTGACGATGCGCAGTTTATGAACCGGCGCAGTTCGGGCAAACAGGACATTGTCTTTCACCAACGCCTCCAAAGCCCGATCATCCAGATGGTCAACCTCATCGCCTGAAAAGGATCTGGACACAGGCAAACCCAATTGGCGTGCAATCGCTTTGGCCGTGACGGGACTATCGCCGGTGATCATGATCACCCGGATGCCCGCGCCGATAGCGGCCACGATAGCTGACCTGACTTCGGGACGTGGCGGATCTATCATCCCGACGAGGCCGAGAAATTCAAGATCTGCCTCGTCAAGTTCATCTGATTTTGCAGCGCGCGCCGCCAGAGCGATGACACGAAGACCATCGGCGGCCATTTCCTTATAGGCCTTTCGTATGCGTTCCCGTGCAGGTTCGTCCAATTCCTCAGGTCCGTCGGGGCCTCTGAAACGTGATGATTGCGTCAGAATGCGTTCTGGTGCACCTTTTGAATGAAGCATGCAGCCGTCGCCATCACCATCGCGGGCCAACACGCTCATGCTTTTGCGCTCACTACTAAAGGGGATTTCCCCAACCAATGCGTTCGGATCGGGTATTTCGCTCCACCCCTTATAGGCCAGCGTAACCAAAGCACCTTCGGTTGGCGCACCGGTAATATTCCAACCTTCGCCGACACGGGTCAGACGCGCGTTGTTGCAGGTAATGGCAACGCTCAGCAAATCGGCAAGATCGGGATCAGTAGCGGCTCTGACCGGCGATCCATTGATTTCGATATGGCCTGCCGGGTCATAGCCAGTTCCGGTCACTTCATAGGTTCCGCCCGGCATCCATATCCGGGTCACCGTCATCTTATTTTCGGTCAAGGTTCCGGTCTTGTCGGTGCAGATCACCGAAGCCGACCCCAAAGATTCGACCGCCTGCAGCCGTCGCGCCAGAGCGTTCTGGCGGGCCATCGCCGAGGCCCCCAGCGCAAGAGTAATGGTGACGACAGCTGGCAGCCCCTCTGGAACCATCGCAACGGCAAGCGACAGCCCTACCATGAACATCTCAACAAGGTCGCGACCGGCCCACAATCCCACCGCGATAATCACCATCGCTATCAACAGCGCCGCACCACCCAGTTGTTTGGCCAGTCTGCCCAGCTGCAACTGCAACTGCGGCTTTTTTTGTGCAACGGATTCCGTGAGATCGGCAATTTCACCAAATTTTGTCTTCGATCCGACCGCCGTGACAAATCCTTCTGAGCGGCCTGACACAACGGACGTCCCGGTAAAAAGCATCGGGTTTTCGTTCGAGACGGACTTCTCCACCGGAATTGACTCTCCGGTCAGAATGCTTTCATCAACCATCAACTGGATTGCAATTATCAGGGACATATCAGCCGGCACCCGTCCGCCTGCATCAACGATCGCCAGATCACCGACCACCAGCTCGCGCGCCTTAATTAGTTGTTCGCGGTCGTCACGAACAACCATTGCATTTGGCGCCAACATGTTGCGCAAAGTTTCGATCGCGGTTTCTGCGCGCCATTCCTGAATGAAGCCCAGCAACCCGTTCAAAAGGACCACCAGTCCAATAGCAATCGTATCAATCGTCTCGCCGATATAAAATGCGATACCGGCTGCAGCAATCAGGATGACCACAAGAAAACTGGTGAACTGTCTCACTAAAACCGTGGGCCAGGAAGTTCGCTTGCCTCTGGGCAACTCATTCCAACCGCACTGTTCACGCTGATCAAGAACCTGAAAAGAGGTCAATCCAGATCGGTCGTTGACGTTTGGCTTCTGGTTTTGGTGCATTTTCGCGCCTCGGACTCCGGCGACAGAAATATACTGGCATCGGTAGCGGTTGCATTGAGCCATATCAAAGCTAGGGTCAGGTATTGGATTTAACAAACCAGGGCGGGGGCTGGCGAAATGGGCTGTGATCATTGATCCAAGTCAACGAAGCCCCCGCAGACGACTGATCTAATGATGCGTGTGCCGGTTGCATTGCAATCGGTTATTTTGGAAATTTGGGGCCTGATTTGGCCAACGGTTTGTTGCCGAGGAAAATCAGGATTCTGCCAAACCAATGGAGGAACAATAGATGTCCAAAGTCAAAAAAATTCTGAAAGCCGCGTGTTTGGGTGCAGCGATTACTGCGGGTTCTCTTTCACCCGTACTGGCGTTCACTGCCTGCGAGGTGACGGATACCGGCGGCATTGATGACAACAGTTTTAATCAGACTGCGTGGAAAGGTGTCGCCGACGCACAACAACAACTTGGCATTACGGGGCGGTTTTTAGAGTCTCAAGCCGAGACCGATTATGAGGCCAACATAAACTCACTGTTGGGCGGGCAATGTGACATCATCGTCACCGTCGGTTTCCTTCTGGGCGATGCAACCAAAGCTGCGGCAGAGGCCAACCCGGATCAGAAATTCTCGATCGTGGACTACGCCTATGATCCGACGATTCCGAATGTTCTTGGTCAGGTCTATGCCACGGACCAGGCCGCGTTCATGGCCGGATATCTTGCTGCGGGTATGACCAAGACGGGTATTGTGGGCACCTTCGGCGGCATCAATATTCCGCCGGTTACAATTTTCATGGACGGGTTTTCCCGCGGGGTTGACTATCACAACGCCCAGAAAGGAACGTCGGTGACAGTGCTGGGCTGGAACACTGACAGCCGCGAGGGTTTGTTCACCAACAACTTCGACTCGCTTGATGACGGGCGCGCCTATGCTCAGAACCTTTATGATGAGGGAGCTGACATCGTGTTACCCGTCGCCGGGCCTGTAGGCCTAGGATCGGCTGCGCTGGCAGACGAATTGGGCGTCGACAAGCTTAAGATCATCGGCGTCGATGCGGATCTATTCGCAACAGACCCGGCCAAGAAACATGTTTATCTGACCTCGATCACCAAGCGAATGGACGCAACGGTTCTTGAAGTCATCGAAATGGCAATGAACGACACCTTCGAAGGGGGGCTGCTTGTCGGTACGCTCGCCAACGGCGGTGTTGATTTGGCGCCATTCCATGACATGGATGATCTGGTGCCTGACGCGCTGAAAGCCGAGTTGGCGACGATCCGGGCGGGCATCATTGACGGGTCGATCAACGTCGGCGGCTAGACCAAAAGACCGCCGCCCGCTCCCGGGCGGCGGATTGCATTGGATCAACGTCGGGAGGGGCAGCTGTGGAAATCGAACTGCGCGGGATTACCAAGCGTTTTGGTGAAGTCGTCGCTAATAATGGCGTTAATCTGACAATCCGCGCGGGCGAAGTTCTAGGCCTTCTGGGCGAGAATGGTGCCGGTAAATCGACCTTGATGAATGTGCTCTGCGGCCTTTATGCACCAAATGAAGGCGAGATCGTAGTCAATGGAACGCCGACGGTTTTCAAGGGTCCGGGTGATGCCATCAGGGCCGGCATCGGAATGGTGCATCAACACTTTATGCTGATCCCGGTTTTTACCGTGGCCGAAAACGTCATACTTGGTGTCGAACCAACTGCGCATCTTGATTTTCTGGACCTCAAGAAGGCGCGCGAACAGGTGCTGGAGATCAACGAAAAATATGGCTTGAGCGTCGATCCCGACGAATTGATCGAAACGCTTCCGGTCGGCATCCAGCAACGGGTTGAGATTATCAAGGTTCTTTTCCGCTCTGCCGATGTTGTGATCTTTGACGAGCCGACTGCAGTTCTTACCCCACAGGAAGTCACGGAGTTTTTTGAGATTGTAAAATCGCTGCGGGATGCGGGCAAAGCGATCGTGTTTATAACGCATAAATTGCACGAGATCTTGGATATTTCAGACCGGATCAGCGTGTTGCGCGGTGGCGAAATTGTGGGTGAAGGCGACCCGAAAGACCTGACAGATGCAGAACTCGCCGAAATGATGGTTGGTCGCCCAATCAGTTTTGACGTCGAAAAGGATCCGTTTGATCCCAAAGATGTGCTGTTGGAAATCCGGGACCTGACGGTGCTGCGCCACACCGATGAAATAGCGGTCGATGAAATTAGTCTGAGCGTTCGCAGCGGTGAAATTGTCGGTATCGCCGGCGTGCAGGGCAACGGTCAGTCCGCAATGATCGAAGCGCTGACGGGGCTGACGCGGGTCGGTGGCGGGTCGGTTTGGTTCATGGGTAAAGACATAACCAACGCATCCACCCGGGCGCGCCATCGCATGGGCATCGCGCATATTCCGGAAGACAGGCACCGCTTAGGAATGATTGCCAATTTTACCATCGCAGAGAACATGGTGTTGGACACCTATTACGACGACAGGTTTTCAACGGGTCCGACGATGCGTTGGGGCGATATCAACAAAAGTGCTGCCGAAAACGCTGCGGCTTTTGATGTGCGCATGACCTCTGTTTCAGATGCCGCCGGGCATTTGTCTGGTGGAAATCAGCAAAAAATGGTCGTCGCCCGCGAGCTTTCGCGTGAGATCAGCTTTCTGATCGCCGCACAACCGACACGCGGTCTGGACGTCGGCTCAATCGAATACATCCATAGCCGGATGATTCAGGCGCGCGATACCGGTGACGGCGTTCTGTTCGTATCCTCTGAACTGGACGAAATTATTTCGTTGTCGGATCGAATTCTGGTGATGTTCAAGGGTCGTATTGTCGCCGAGTTCGGTGAAGGTGGCAGACCGGTGGACAAAAACGCCATTGGCCTTGCCATGGCAGGAGTGACCAAATGACAGATCCGAAAACTCTTTCCGAAAAATTTCTGCGCAAGGCCGCGCCGGGTCAGGCCGGGTTTGAGGATTTGGTGGTTGTTCCGGTTCTTGCAGTAATCATGGCGCTGATATTGGGCGCTGTTGCCATGTTGGCGACAAATGTCGATCTGGCCACCATCGGGCGGTCTTATGTCGCGTTGCTCGAAGGTTCGCTGGGGTCGGTGAACGCCATTTCCGAAACACTGACGGCAGCAGCGCCATTGGTCCTGGCCGGTTTGGGTATTGCCTTGGGCTTTCGCGCGGGCATGTTCAATATCGGTGCTGAAGGTCAGGTCCTTATCGGCGGTATGGCTGCGGTGGTGGTAGGGTTCAGCCTGCCCGATCTGCCAATGGTGATCCATTTGCCGATCTCTCTGCTGGCCGGGGCGCTGGCGGGCGGGCTTTATGCTTCTATTGCAGGTTGGCTGCGGGCCGCGACCGGCGCGCATGAGGTGATTTCGACGATCATGCTGAACATGATCGCCTTTCGGCTGGTTGATTACTTTTTACGGCTTCCGGTAATCCAACGCCCCGGGCGCGCTGACCCGATTTCAAAATCGGTTCTGGACAGTGCCGAATTGCCCCGCCTGCTCGAGTGGCTTGATCCCAACCTGCGTGCTCATGCGGGCATTATTCTGGTGCTCGCGATGGTGTTCTTTGTGCATTGGCTGCTGTTCAAATCAAAGCTCGGGTTCGAGTTTCGTGCCAGCGGCGAAAACCCCGAGGCGGCGCGCTACGCCGGAATGCGGTCTGGTCTGATTATCGTGCTGGTTATGGCATTCGCCGGGGCGCTGGCCGGATTGGCGGGGGCCAATCAGGTGCTGGGTGTCCTTGGGCGCGCTTCCCCCGGCTTTTCTTCTGGCATCGGCTTTGACGCCATCGCCGTTGCCTTGTTGGGCCGCTCTCATCCGGTCGGTGTTTTGCTGGCCGGGCTGTTGTTTGGCGCTCTGGAAGCGGGCGGGCGTCAGATGCAGGTATCTGCCGGGGTCAGCATTGATCTGATCTCAATTATTCAGGCCCTGATCATCGTATTCATCGCAGCACCTTTACTGATGCGCAAAATATTCCCCTGGGGTTTCCGCAAAGACGCCTCGGCGCGCAAGGAGTAACCGGATTATGACCATGACAGCTGACATTGGCGGGCAGACATCCCGCAAACTGGACACTGGCAAGCAGCGTCGGGCACGGATCACCGGATTTATTTTGATTGCGCTGGCGGTTCTGGTTGGCTTTGTTTTTGCATTGGACAGCGTCGGAAACGCTACGTTCCGCCTGTCTCGCCCGACTGACCCTTGGGCGGTGCCAAGCCTTGTCGTGCCTGCAATGTCATTTAACTATATCGCAGCGGCGATTCTGGCGTTTCTGGGTGCCCGCCAGTTCTTGCGTGGCGGGGTTCGCTGGACCAGCCTTTCGCTTGGCTTTGGATTGTTGGTGGCCATAGCAGCGTTTCTGGTCTGGGCGACGGCAGGCAAGTCATTTTCGCTTACCGGCATGTTGTCAGCAACAGTCATACGCGCGGTGCCGATCGCACTGGGTGGGCTGGCCGGCGTGCTGTCTGAGCGGGTCGCCGTGGTCAATATCGCGATCGAAGGGATGCTGCTGGCGGGAGCATTTGCGGGTGCGCTGGTTGGGTCACTTCTGGGCGGTTTTGGCGGATTGATTGCAGCCGTGGCCGTTGGCGGGATCTTTGGGTTCATCCTTGCGGCACTTGTTGTCACCTACCGCGTCGACCAGATTATTGCCGGTGTGGTCATCAACCTTTTTGTCCTTGGCACCACGTCCTATGTCAGCAGTCAGGTCTATCAGGAATATCGGTTTCTGAACAATGCGCCGGTTTTTGCCCCAATTAAAATTCCCCTGCTTGGCGATCTTCCAGTCATCGGACCCGTGCTGTTCCAGCAAAATATATTCGTTTATGGCGCGGTCGTCATGGTGGCCGTCGCCACTTACTATCTGTTTTATACGCGCAGCGGATTGCGCGCCCGCGCAGTAGGCGAACATCCGAAAGCTGCGGATACTTTGGGAATAAATGTCTACCGGACCCGCTATCTGAATGTGACTGTGGCCGGAATGGTCGCAGGATTTGGCGGGGCCTGGTTCACTCTGGGCTCAGTGGGGCGGTTTGACGAGGGAATGACCGGCGGACGCGGGTACATTGGGTTGGCCGCAATGATCGTTGGCCGCTGGCACCCTGTCGGCGCGCTTATGGCAGCACTTGTATTTGGCTTTGCGGATTCACTGCAACAAAAACTCGCGCTGCTTCAAACGCCAATCCCGTCCGAATTCCTAGCGATGACGCCCTATATTGCCACGATCATCCTGGTTGCCGGCCTGATCGGACGATCACGACCGCCCGCAGCCGATGGTCAGGCCTACGTCAAGGAATAGAGGCCACCACCCAAATCCACTGGCACCACCACTTCGGCGCCTGAACGCGGTTTATTCGTTTGGGCGCTGTGCCAAAGCTTTCAACAAGGTGCCGATCATTGCGTTGGACAGTTTAGGCCCCTTGCCGACGCCAAGATAGGCGTCGTTGTCAAGAACCGCCGACTGACGCAAAGAGCATTTCCAGTGGCCGTCTTGCTCACTTGCGACGCCATCCATGGACAATGTCCAGCCGGGAAAACCATGGTCGATCAACAAAAGCACCGCATCAACTGTCCCCAGCGCTCCCGCTTCGATCATGTCCCTGTCCACATCAGGTAGCTTTCTTGCAACCAATTCAAAAGCCCGCCGGGTCAGGGCCGCGTCGTAAGTTGGCAGCATTTCTATCTGTGTTGCGATTTCCAGCAGTTCCTGGCTCTGCATTTGCGCCCCTCCGCATTCTGGCCCTCCGTGGAACCACGGAGATTTGGCTTGCGGTAAATATGACGAAAATCACCTGCCCCAAACATGATAAAGATCAAAGAGAATTATCGGGCAGCAGCCTATTAATCGGACGACTTAATCCATTCATGTTGGAGAAGACGTATGGGCGAGAATGTAATCTGGTTCGAAAACCTGAAACGTGGCGACGTCGCCCAAGTTGGGGGCAAAAACGCCTCGCTCGGGGAAATGGTCAGCACGCTTGGGCCCAAGGGCATTCATGTACCGACAGGGTTTGCTACCAGCGCAGACGCTTTCCGCAGTTTCATCCAGGCCAATAACCTGTTTGATCGGATCGGCGACGAATTGCAGGCGCTGAAGAGTGAAAAAATCACTCTGCAAACGGCCGGCAACCGAATTCGCGCGATGATCGTTGGCGGCGATTTTCCGTCCGATCTGCACAAAGATATTTGCCTTGCGTATAGGGAGATGGCCAAACGAGCAGGCACCGATGATCCTTCCGCCGCCGTTCGCTCTTCTGCAACAGCAGAAGACTTGCCGGATGCCAGTTTTGCCGGCCAACAGGAAACCTTTCTGAACGTCTGTGGCGAAGACGAGCTGCTGGCCGCCTGCAAACGTTGTTATGCGTCGCTTTTTACTGATCGGGCGATCACTTATCGCACAATTCAGGGGTTCGATCACCAACAAGTCGCGCTGTCGATTGGCGTGCAGCAGATGGTGCGCTCTGACATCGGCGGGTCAGGTGTGATGTTCTCGATCGATACCGAATCCGGCTTTGACAGGGTGGTGCTGATCAACGCCGCCTGGGGTTTGGGTGAAAACGTGGTTCAGGGCGCGGTCAATCCGGATGAATACATGGCCTATAAACCCTTTCTGAACGTCGCCAATCTAGTCCCGATCATTGAAAAGACGCTTGGCGCGAAAGCGATCAAAATGATCTATGCGGGTGGCGGCCAACAAACCAAAAATGTGCCAACATCCATAGCCGAGCGCGGCCAGTTCGTGCTGAATGACGCGGAAATCCTTGATCTGTCGCGTCAGGCAACGATCATCGAAGAACACTATGGCCAGCCGATGGATATGGAATGGGCCAAGGACGGGAAAACCGGCGAATTATTCATTGTGCAGGCGCGGCCGGAAACCGTCCAGTCGCGGGCTGAAACCGGAGCAATGAAATCTTACACAATCAAGAACGCCGGGGAACGGTTGCTGACCGGGCTTAGCGTCGGGGGCGCGGTGTCGACGGGGCAGGTCTGCATGTTGGAAAATGCCCGCGACATCGATCAATTCGTTGACGGTTCTGTGCTCGTCACCTCGACAACCGATCCCGACTGGGTGCCGATCATGAAACGCGCATCCGCCATCGTCACCGACCACGGCGGCCGTACATCGCATGCCGCCATCGTCAGTCGTGAGCTGGGTCTGACGGCGATTGTGGGCACCGGCAATGCCACGCAGGTGCTGCATGACCAGCAAGAAATAACCGTGTCCTGCGCCGAAGGCGAAGTGGGCTTTGTCTATTCCGGGATTGCGGAGTTTGATGTCGAAGAAATCGACATTGGCGATGTACCTGAGACGCGGACAAAGATCATGCTGAACATGGCCAACCCGTCGGCCGCGGCCCGCTGGTGGCGGCTGCCAACAGATGGTGTTGGTCTGGCGCGGATGGAGTTCGTGATTAACAACGCAATCCGCGTGCATCCTTTGGCCCTGACACGCTTTGCAGAGCTGAAAGACGAAGCCGCGCGCGCAGAAATTGAAAAATTGACCCGCGGCTATGATGCCAAACCAGATTACTTCGTGGATACGCTGGCAATGGGTCTGTCGCGTATTGCAGCCGTACACTACCCAAACCCGATGATCGTGCGGATGAGCGATTTCAAGACCAACGAATATGCAGATTTGCTTGGCGGGCGACAATTCGAGCCGCACGAAGAAAATCCGATGATCGGATTTCGAGGCGCCTCACGCTACTACTCGGACGATTACCGTGACGGGTTTTCGCTGGAATGTCAGGCAATCCACAAGTTGCGCGAGGAAAAGGGTTTCACCAATGCAATCGTGATGATCCCATTCTGTCGCTCGCCAGAAGAGGCCGACAAGGTGCTGGCGGTCATGGCCGAGAATGGGCTGAAGCGCGGAGAAAACGGGCTTGAGATTTACGTCATGTGCGAAATTCCCGCCAACGTCATTCTGGCCGAGGAATTTGCCAAGCGATTTGACGGGTTTTCAATCGGATCAAACGATCTGACCCAGCTTACCTTGGGGGTCGACCGGGATTCCGAGCAATTGGCGCATCTGTTTCGCGAACGCGACCCTGCAGTGCAATGGATGATCAAAGAGGTCATCACCCGCGCCCATAAAGTCGGGGCCAAAGTCGGGCTTTGCGGTCAGGCCCCCAGCAATGACCCGGAATTTGCCCGTCTGCTGGTGGAATGGGGCATTGATTCCATTTCCGTCACACCAGATGCGTTTCAGGCGGTAAAGGCAAACGTGGCCGCGGCAGAGAAACGCGCCGGAAAATAAAATCAGTATAAACAGTGGCGGAAAGTGACGACTAGGTGCTCGTGGTTTTTTCCATCAGCAGAAATGTCATCATTCCAATCGGAGGAAGAGATTTCTTTTCCTTAACCGACAGGCTCTCTTCACGCAGAATTCTACCCATCTCAAAATCCGAATGCCAGCCGATCAGATTTGCAAATGGTGCGGTCAACCGTTCGAGTGCCGAGAAAAATCCCTTGTCGCGCGCAAAATGATTGGTGATCACAACCTTGCCACCCGGTTTGCAGACCCGGGCCATTTCGGCGACAACCCGTTCGGGCTCAGGTACAACCGAGACAATGTGCATCGCGGCAATTGTATCAAAATAGTTGTCCGGAAAATCAAGCTGGCGCGCGTCCATCTGTTGCAGGCTTTCGACGTGATCCAAACCGTGTTCCCGCACCTTGTCGCGAGCCTTTTCCAGCATTTCTTCACTGGCATCGATTCCTGTGACTTTAATGCCGGGGCGATAGTGTCTCAGCGAAAGCCCGGTTCCAACGCCGACTTCCAGAACATTCTGTCCGTGCGTGTTGATGTATTCGACAGCTTTGCGTCTTCCGACATTGGTGATCGCACCAAATGTTTTGTCATATACCGGTGCCCAACGAGCATAGGATTTTTGAACCGCGTTAATATCCATTTATCGGAAATCCTATCTTTTGCCCAAGCGCCACGCCCACAGGACACCGGCAACATAAACCAAATCAAATGCCACCAGCGTCGCCCAAGGGTAGGTCAGCAGAGCGGCAACAATAATTACAAACCCCACGAAGAGAAACTTCACCCTCTCGCGTGAAATTGTCATGACCTTGAACGACCAAGTCGGGATTTTGCTGATCATCAACAGGCCGATGCAGACCATATAAACAGCTATCAACTCGGGTGGAATAATCGGGGCGTCTGATACAAGAAACGATGCAAACATCGGAAACATAACCAGCAGAGCCCCCGCTGGCGACGGGACGCCGACAAAATAATTGCCATCTGGCTTGGAATACTC
>Ga0209345_10005661_pt1 | contig 11520 bp, 12 predicted proteins | sample Cruoilmetagenom7_FD_187294 | JGI IMG/M metagenome (GOLD analysis project Ga0209345, IMG submission 187294) | Oil polluted marine microbial communities from Coal Oil Point, Santa Barbara, California, USA - Sample 7 (SPAdes) (version 2) | ecosystem: Environmental > Aquatic > Marine > Oil seeps ...
GCTCCCCTGCTAAGGGAGTATACCTCAAAAGGGTATCGAGGGTTCGAATCCCTCCGTCTCCGCCAGAATCGCAAGGTAACCAATTGAAAATATTGATTATTATTAGATTGAATTCGAGCAAGTCCTAGCAAATACCCTAGGACTTTGCTAATTGACCGGATCACCGAGTTGTCCGACGTCAGCCCCCGAATCCCCGCGTGACTTCTTCCCAATATTGATCTTCGGCATTCTGCAAGCAGCACTATCACTTCATTGCCTCGCACAGCCATCCTCGTTATTTCCCTACCACCTTGCACTGTCGTAAAGGCTGGGGCGGCCCGCTATTCAGCTCCTTCAAGAACTTCTCGAATTCCTGGCCAAATGAAAGCTGATGTTCGACCGTTAGAGATTGCGGTGCGCGCCCGTACCCTCGGTCGAGCACCGCACTCGCGGCCTGAACCCTTGCCGATGCCGGTGCCCGATTGTCTGTCATGATATCGACAAGCGTGCCGATAGCCTCGTCGGTATAGTCGCGTGCAATAGCAGCCAGATCAAAGTCCCGCTTCGGTCGGCCGCGCGGATTACCGGAACTACCCTTCTTGAATGAACGTCCCCATCTCACCATCAATTATTAGGACGCGACGCGGTTTTGGAGCATTCCAATTGAAAATCTTGAGGCCACTTGCGACCGCAACGGCAATACCAATCGCCACGAACGTCTTCCCAATCCCGCAGGAGGCATAGATCATGGTCAGACCTTGGGTCGTCAACCACGGCGTAAGAATGTAATCGGGAGGATCGAACTGCCTTGAAATCAGTTCCTCAGCAGCGATTGGATGGAGCCCATTCACATAGGCCAGGCCCAATTCGTACTCATCGTCAGTACGTCTCATGACCGTTTCTCCGCTTGAGTTTCAGCGGCCTGCCGATACTGCCATTCCAATGAAGGCAGCAGGTCATTGCGGCCCAAGTGAATTGCCCGCGAGATGGTTTCCTCGATCCAGCGCTGGCCGTACTTTGTCAGCGCCCCGTTTGCGTTAGCCGCTGCGGAAAATGCCACCGCCGTCTCGGCATGCCGAAGCACACCGTTAGCCACGTCTTTGGCGAGCTGACAGTTAGCCTTGAAACTTGACACCACGCGTGTCGAGGCCAGGATCGATATCGCCCGCCTGCGTTCTCGGCCGCTCATCATTTAGCAGTCTAAAGATCAGATGCAATCCGCCAGAGGGTGTGCGGCTGACAATGCGCATCAGATCCACTACATTTTCCATCCCAAGATGGGCGAGTAACGCGTTGAGTGATTGCCTGCCGGGGTTCCCGTTCACATCCAGCACCCAAAATCCGGACGCGTACCCGGTAGGTATGCCGATTAGCGCATTCGGCCAGCGTGCCTACCAATCAGCTATTTCGTCTTCATCGGTTGTCGCCGCATGGTGTCCGTATTGAATCAAGGGCCGTTTGAATCGGGGGCCGGAACAACGAACCGGGAATCCTGTTTATGGGTTTGTGACCTAGTGCCATAGTTTCCGAGGGTTAGCCGAGAATGGGGCGCTAACCAATGACCTGGCGACCTTTGTGATCTCAGCCAGGCTTCCATCATGACTGGTCGTGTCAAGAATTTTTCGGAAGCGGTGCGCTTGCCCGAAGAGGCGTAACAAACTGCGATAGGCCTTGCGGCTTGCTGGTCCACTTGGTCCTTGAATGAGCAGCTTGGTTTCCATGCCGGTTCGTTTGAGGCGTGCTGGAATAGACAAAAGCTTGGTCGGGCCGTCCAGACTCAAAGGCAGATGCCGGATGTCCAGATCAGGTTTAGAGATTGCCGGTGTCGCCAGGATACGGGTTACGATGTCCACATTATTTGGGTGAACGATGATCCGCTCAATCAGTGTATTCAGGATCGCGCGCCGATCACTTGCAGGCCGATCATTTGCAGGCCGACCACTTGCAGGCCAGTCACTTGCAGAAAGGGACCACCAGCGGTGCTGGCCCAGTTTTATTCCAGCGTTGACAACTTGACGTTCATCCTGGCATGCGCAAGTCTGAACGACACAAAAGCGATCAGTCCGGTGATATCTATCAAGTCTCCTGTTGCTGAATAGACCCCATCGTACATGATAGCTACCCACTACATTCTCATCCGCTCCAATCAGGAGGCGCGCAATGAATCTTGAAGGTAAGGCCGGTATTGTCACAGGTGCTGGGCGTGGCATTGGTCGCGGTGTCGCGCTATTGATGGCCCGGGAAGGTGCCAGTGTAATTGTCAACGACCCCGGCGCCGGTCGCAATGGCGAGGTCACGACCGAACGCCCAGCCGACGAGGTTGTGGCGGAAATTATCGAGGCAGGCGGGAAGGCGATTGCCAACTACGACTCGGTTGCCGACTACACCAGCGCTGGCCTCATGGTGCGCCAGTGTGCGGAAACGTTCGGCAAGATCGACTTTGTTGTCAACGTTGCAGGTGTGCTGCGCGAGCGTATGATCTGGAACATGACAGAGGACGATTTCGACACCGTCATTAACGTGCACCTCAAAGGCACGTGGAACATGTCCCACCACGCCGTCAAAATGATGCGTGGCGAACGTTTCGGCCGCATCGTCAACTTTTCATCGGACGCCTTCAAAGGATCGGTCGGCCAATGCAATTATGCGGCGGCGAAAGCGGGCGTCATCGGTCTGACGCGGACGATCGCGCGCGAGTGCGGGCGGTACGGCATCACGGCCAACGTTATGTGCCCGCTGGCTGCAACCCGCATGACGGTCAACGATGCCGTCATTGCCAACTGGAAGCGTCGCCTGGAATCCGGACTATTGACGCAAGCTCAATTCGAAGCGCGCATGGCAATGCCCGGGCCCGAATTTGTTGCTCCCATGGCTGCTTACCTCTGTACGGATGCAGCGGAGGATGTGAACGGCCAAATCTTCCACGCCGAGAAATCGCACTATCACACCTACTATTACGGTGAGGTTGCACGCTCGCTCTACAAGTACGAAAAAAATGGTGAATTCACGGTCGACGAGCTCATCGAACTCATTCCAGCGTCCCTGATGGAAGGGATCCCGAACGTCGCGCCGGCGCAAGAGGAATAGGCTAAGAAAAGGCGGCGGCCGGCTCATGCCGCGAGACGCGGGTCCGCTTTCGATGGACGGAAAAGGGCGTTGTCAAGCTGTGGTTTTGCGGTCGCAGATATTTGCAATGAGTTATCCGCTAAAGCTACAGTTGCCACCGCTTGCTAGCTCCTCGTTGCTTCGCCGCGAAACTGACGAAGTGTCTTGCGGGAGATCAGGTAACGCTGAACAGTGAAGATATTATAGATCGCGGCATGTGTTGAGAGAAATCGCTGGGCTGAACCGGCTGACTTGGAGCGCTGCATGCGCCGTTCTCTCTGCCGCACAGGCAGATGCGAATTCTTGGCCTGGTTGTTATGTCGGCCACCGGTGATGTGTTTGCCTCACATTCCGAGATATCTTGGCAGGTCGTGCGTGGCGATGCCATTCAAGCCGCAGCAGTTCGTGTTCCAGAATGGCAAATTGCGCGCCGTGGTCTGGATACGGTCGCCAAGCAGGAGTTTTTGGGGGCGCGGGAATTTCTCGACGGTCGGAACCAACCACATCAGGAACTGGAAATGGGCCTCGATAGCAGCTCCGGTCTTGCGTGCGTTGTCGCTCATGGCCGCCTCGTTTTAAAAAAAACCGACCAGGGCTGCGCCCTGGACCCAAGAAGTAAGGAATTAAAGACTAAGGATTTAACGTTCTGGCCACGCGAAAACCGAGGCCGTTGACCCGGAAGGCGGTGGTGCCCCCGTCGCGGTTGGCCGAGCGGAGGCCCTGAGGCCTGTTGTACCAGGAACCGCCGCGGATGACACGGCGACCGGGCTCGCCACCTTGAAGCCACGCGGAACCATCCGTCGGCGCCCCGTTGTAATTGTCATGCCATACGTCCTCGCACCAATCCCAAACGTTGCCGTGCACCTGGTAGAGCCCCCACGGGTTCGCCTCGAAGCTGTCGACGGGCACCGTGCATTTGCGGAACTCACCCTTTGAGCCGCCGCTTTCGTATGTGTAATCGCCATCGTAGTTGGCCTGCTTCGGCGTGATCGATTTTCCCCACCAAAAAGGGCTCGTAGTGCCAGCCCGGGCGACATATTCCCATTCTGCTTCGCTCAAGAGGCGGTAGGGGTGGCCGGTCTGATCGGATAGCCACGCCGCATAGGCCTTGGCATCGTCCCAGTTTATGCAGACGACCGGGTGGCTGTCTTGCTGTGCGAAGCCCGGATTGCGCCACGAGCCTTTCGGATTGTGCTCCCACTCGCCGTAGTCATTCCAGGTGATGGCCCCGCCCTCTGTCTTGTGGCCGGTGATGGTGACGAATGCCGCGAACTGACCGCGCGTAATGGCATGTCGACCAGCGGCAAATGGATTGGCGATTGTTACCTCATACTGCGGGCTTTCGACGCCCTTCTGCCTTGCCTCCCGTCTCGGCTCGTCTTTGGGCGATCCCATCGTGAAACTGCCCGCTGGCACCACCACCATTTCGGGACCGCCATCGATGTCCTTGAACAATTCACGGTTGCCGTCGCCAGGCAAAAACCAGTTTCCAGTCAGACTCTCAACGATCGGGGCGTCGATGTAGATGCGGCCAGCCGCTCTATGCATGGCCTCTTCCACGTTCTCGACGTAGGGCGCGACTGTGGATGTGATGTCGGGCCCTTCGACGATTCGTCGTAGCTCTTCTAAAGGGTCGTCGTCGATCAAGCCATCAACGCTGAATGACGTAGAATCGGTAGCGTCTGGCGCTTCAGAGGGCATCGCCTGTGCTGCCTCTTGACGTGATGTGGTTTCCGTCAATCCGCGAACGAGCTTGTCCATGTCCGCATGAAACGATGCGTGCCGGATTTCAAGGCCGTTGCGCAATGACAGTTCCTTGAGATCATCGGGCAATTCATGCGCGCGTGGTACTCGGGTGCCGTCGAGCATGATCGGAATCACGGGAATGTCTCGTTCGAGCGCCGCGCCTATCTCAATGCGCACAAAATCCTGCGGGTCTTCGAGCCGACGGTTGCCATCTTCATCACATGCATTGAGCCAGCCTGGCCCAATGATGGCTAACAGTGAATCGCACTTGCTGACTTCTTCGGAGAGCACTTTGACGAAGTTTGCGCCGAGCGGAATGGCATCAACATCCATAAACAAGAGGTCGCGACCAAATTCACGCTCAAGGCGATCGTGGACTCGACCGGCATGGCCGGCACTATCGTCGCGGCGGTAACTGATGAATATCCTGGTTGCCATTTACATTGTGCCTTTACGCGGCTTGACCCTGCCGCACCTCTTTCACGATTTCGCCAATGACTGAGCGGCTGATCCTGCCATCCAGTTGCACATGAATTTTTCGACAGAAACCGCGACGTCGAGATACTCACGCACGATTATCAGGCCCGCACGATCGGCATAGCGGCGCAGGCCATCAAACTGGAGGTTGGGCTTTTGGTCAGCGGAGGAGATGCGCAGGTAGTGCGCTGTGTGATTTTTCTTGGGCATATCCTGTGAGCATCGTGGCTTTGAATATTTACCTTGTCGGTCATCCAAATTATTATCAGCCGGACCTTGATTTTAAAAGGATTTTCGAACCACTCCGGCAAACCCTTTTTGGACACCCCAACTGAGGACCACATAGCCTCGCTCGACACCTCTCCGGGGCGGAGTTGGATGCGCGGTATGCCATCAGCGACGCCGAACGCCAGTTCATCGAAGACAATACCCGGCAGGACGCTGCCCGTCAGCAGCTCGGATATTTTCCAGACTTTGCAGATGTCCCGGACCAAGTTCGGCGCCACATCATCAGGCAGCTCGACCTGCCAGCCGAGACGGCCCTTGGTCGACGAGGTTCGTCAGTAGAAGGCACTGCACTGCTGTCGTCACCAGATCAGGATATTTCTGGAGAGCGCGCCCTTCACAAAAGATGGACGGGTTCTTGTAGTTGGCTCGATTTGCGATGCTGCCCACACGATGAGTGACTCGGCTGACATTTATTGATGTTGCTATTGAATCGTTGCTCAAGCCTTGGCTATGTCAGCCCGACGGCGTTCGAGATAGCATATCGGATCAATAACCGGGAAGAGCAGATAGCTCTCCACTAAATACGGGAAGGTCCAATGCCGATTGATCAAAATCAACGATGAGTTTGCCTAAGTCATCCACGCTCCACCTAGTAGCGTCCAATTCAGAATGGAGAAAGTGATGGTCGAGAAATCTCATACAGTAGGTTCGTGGCCAAATCTCTACGAGCCACTACGAGGTATTGGTCAGAAGGTGGCCGATTGGTTTGCCCCTCGGTCGGAGGCATCGGCTATGGAGGATTTTTACGAAATCAATGTCGAACTCCCCGGTGTCAAGGCTGAAGATGTTGACGTGTCGGCACATGACAACAGCTTAACGGTTCGTGGTGAAAAGCAATTTGAACGCGAGGAGACAGGTCGTAATTTCTTCTTTTCCGAACGTGAGTACGGGGCGTTTCAGCGGACGTTTCGACTGCCGCCGGATGCCGCAAACGACAAGATCGATGCGGAGTTCAAGGATGGTGTCCTCTGCATAAAAGTCGCCAAGAAGAGCCCGACGGAATCTGACGGAAGGAAAATAGATATTCGGAAGGCATAGGGTGCTTTCGAGGTGCGCCTCTCTCGGTCATGGTCATAGTCATAGTCGAGGAGTGGGTTTGTAGATCCACTGAGGGCACTGTTCACACCGGACGGTTGCCCCCAGACGGTTGTAACGATTGGCCATGCCTCACGGTCCTACTCCGGCCGCAATGGCGGCTCCGACGCCGAGCAATGCGCGATCAAACATCAATATACCATCAGCCAGCCACCACGGATTATGCGATGGAGAAACGGGCATATCAGAGCATCTTGGCCTCGGCTTGTGGCAGTTTATTCCTCACCCTTTGCATAAAATCTCCCCATGCTAGATCGAATGTGCTCATCATCAGGATGAGTTCGCCAGCCGTCATGCGCTCGTCGCCATTCTCGATCCGCGTTATGCCGAGGTCGGATGTTTCCAGCGCAATGGCGAGTTTTTCTCGGTCAATATGTCGTTCCTCCTGAAGCTCCCTGAGCACCATTCCGACGGCGAGATTGTAAGTTGCTTTTTTGTGCATCTGCGAAGAACTCCTTTTGGGTTGATTATGGCAGCGCCCGTGCCCTCGGAGCCAAGATGTTGCCATGCTGGCAAGGGGGGCTCACAGGCGTTTGCATGAAACAGTCTTATAGTAAGCTTCGGTATCGTCCTTGGAGCACAACTCGGTCGCCGGTGTCGTAACCGCAGACGCTGCCGATGCCACCGCGTACGTTAGTGCTTTAGAAAGTGGCCATGTCCTGGACAGCCCGATGACCAGCCCGGCGGCGAAGCTGTCACCCGCGCCCACTTTGCTGACCACCTTCACTTCAGGTGGCGCAACGTGCCAGGCCTCCTCTATACGAACGGCGACCGCTCCTTTCCCGGCGAGTGTCACGATGACTGTTTCGGCCGCACCGCTGTTGACAAGGGAACGGGCGAATTCCACCGCCTGTTGAACATCAAGATCCTTACCGGCAAGTCGATCCGACTCGTCCTTGTTGATGATCAACGCAAGCGACCGGTTCAATCCGCCGTGGCTGAGCACTTCGAGCGCCCGTCCCGAAATATCCGCCAAAACTCGCGCATCTCGACTTTCCGCCAATTGCACTATCTGGGCACCGGCGTCATCGCCAACGCCCGGAGGCATGCTGCCACTTAAAACGACATGGTCGCCAGGCTTCGTCAATTGCCCGAGCCTGCCGATAAACATCTCGAACTCAGCCTCAGACCAGCATGGTCCGGGCAGCACAAAGCGATATTGTTCGCCGGAGGCTTCTTCATGCACGGCAAAACTCTGACGGGTGTCGCCGTCCGCCTCGAAACATTCAATCCCGATGCCTTCTTTTTCCAGTATCCGCCGCAGCGTCTCTCCGGTCGCACCGCCGAGTGCGAGAAACGCCAGGCTGGTCTCGCCCAACTTGGCGATGGCGCGCGAAACGTTAACGCCACCACCGCCCGCATCGATACGCGGTGTTCTGCATCTGAGCTTCCTGCCGCCGATCAAGCGCTCGACCGCCGTCGTGATATCCAGGGCGGGATTGAGTGTTACGGTCACAATTCCTGTCATAGGGCCGTGGCTCCATCACCATGGCATGGCGGATCGGTCACTCCGGCACCCTGCTCGCGCTCTGCAAGGGCTACGGATCGTTTCACATCCAGAAAACTGTCGGGGCTTATGGAAATAGAATCAATGCCGCATTCGACAAGGAAGCGTGCGAAGTTAGGGCGGTCACTCGGTGCCTGCCCACACAGGCCAGTGTGTACGCCGTGCTGCCTCGCTTTGGTCAGCACATCACGGATGGCCGCCTTCACCGCCTCGTTTTCTTCATCGAAGAGATCACTGAGAAGGTCGCTGTCTCGGTCGATGCCAAGCACGAGCTGGGTCAAATCGTTTGACCCGATCGAGAAACCGTCGAAGCGCTCGGCGAACTGCCCGGCAAGAATGACATTCGAGGGTATCTCCACCATCATATAGATCTTGAGGTCGCCGTCGCTGCGCCGCAGCCCGTTACGCGCCATTAATTCCAGCACCTTGTCGGCTTCATCCAGCGTTCTGCAGAATGGGATCATGACCACCACATTCCGCAATCCGATCTCGTTGCGAACGCGCTGCATCGCACGGCATTCAAGCACAAAACCGTCGAGGTAGCCGGGGCTGTAATAGCGGCTCGCACCACGCCAACCGATCATCGGATTATCTTCCCTGGGCTCGAAACTCTCACCTCCGATCAGGCGCGCATACTCATTGGTCTTGAAGTCGCTTAGGCGAACGATGACCGGCGAGGGATAATGAGCGGCTGCAATTCTGGCGATCCCCCTCGCAAGCCGATCAACGAAGTACTCCTGCTTGCTTGCGTAATTTCTGGTAAGCGTTTCGATCTCCGCGCGTGCGGCCTCATCCGGGACCTTGTCGAAATGCGCCAGAGCCATCGGATGGATCTTGATGTGATGGCCAATTATGAATTCCATGCGAGCCAGGCCGACGCCATCGCTCGGCAGCCGCCACCACCGGAAGGCGGCAGCCGGATCGGCCATATTGAGCATGATCTTCGTGCGTGTTGCAGGGATCACGCTCATGTCGAGTTCCTCTACATCGACTTCTGCAGTTCCCTCATAGACGTGTCCCTTATCACCTTCGCAGCACGACACCGTTACGGTTTGACCCGATGCCAGGATTTTCGCGGCATCACCCGTCCCGACGATCGCCGGCAGGCCGAGTTCGCGGCTCACAATGGCCGCATGACTGGTGCGCCCGCCATGATCCGTCACGATGGCTGCCGCCTTTTTCATGATCGGCACCCAGTCCGGGTCCGTCTTCTCGGTGACCAAGATGGCTCCCGGCTCGAAGCGGCTGATTTCGTCCGGGCTGCTCAAACGGCAGACGGGCCCACTTGCCACCGCCTCACCAATGGCCTGCCCAGACACAAGTAACGCACCCCGAGCCCGCAGCTTGTAGGTTCGCAAATGACCCGTCTGTCTTAGAGATTGCACGGTCTCCGGCCTTGCTTGAACGATATAGAGTTCGCCCGTTTCGCCGTCCTTTGCCCACTCCATATCCATAGCGACGCCATAGTGATCCTCGATCACGCACGCCCACTTTGCAAGTTGCAGCACTTCGTCGTCGCTCAATACATAAGAATCGCGCTCCTGCAGCGTCGTTGTGAGCAGCCGCGTCGGGTGTTGATCGCCCCTTTCCGTGCAGACGAGTTTGTGTCGCTTGCTGCCCAAAGATTTATGAATGATCGGTCTCTTCGCAGGATCGTCGAGGAGCGGCTTGAAAACGTGGTATTCGTCTGGCTGAATGGTCCCTTGCACGACGGTTTCGCCGAGCCCCAAGCCAGCGGTGACAAGCACCGTGCGAGGGAAACCCGTTTCGGTATCGATCGAGAACATCACGCCGGAACCTGCCAAGTCGGACCGAACCATGCGCTGGACGCCCACTGAGAGTGAAACGGTCATGTGTGCGAAGCCATGATTGATGCGATAGCTAATTGCCCTGTCGGTGAAAAGGGAGGCAAAGCAGTGCTTGACAGAAGTGAGCAGGAGTTCGTTACCCTTGACGTTCAAGTACGATTCAAGCTGACCTGCGAAACTTGCCTCGGGCAGGTCTTCAGCCGTTGCGCTGGATCGTACTGCCACGGCCGGCAGAATGTCCGTATTCCCTCCGAGCGCCTGGTAGGCTTCCTGGATTGCCTCTGAAAGCACCTGCGGGATTTCTGCTTGCAGGATCAAACTACGCACCTGCGCACCCACTTCGGCCAAATTGGACAAATTTGGATCAAGCCTCTCCAGGGCATTTGTCATGGGCCGACGCAGATCATTGGCTTCAAGATAGGCCTGATAAGCTGCAGCGGTTGTCGCGAACCCATCAGGAACGTGAATGCCTGCTGCTTGGAGGTTGCTGATCATCTCGCCCAGCGACGCGTTCTTGCCGCCGACTTGGGCCGTGTCCGCGCGTCTGATGTCGGACAGCAAGACGATCATACGAGCGCTGCTCATGTTGAACCCTCCTGATCTGAAGACGGATCGTCGCCCGATCTGTTTCTCCCGGCTGCAGCCGGATTGGCTGACAGCAGGGCGCCGGGTGACGATTCTACCGGTTTCTTCTTTTCGGCTGGTCGGATCAATCGGAACCGGTATGTCTGGCCGGGGCTCATGCCTCGCACATGGCTGCGATAGGCGATGGTGATCGGCTGTGCCATGCAAGGGCGGCTGGCGACCTCGAGTTCGTCATGGTCAACAGTCACATCAAGCGTATGCCCTCTGTAGTGGAAGGTCGCATGTAGCTGGTGTAGCTCTTCCGGCAACAACGGATTGAAGCTCAGCATATTTGCGCGCACCTCGACACCGGTGTAGCAGCGTTGGACGAGATCGACGCTGCCAGCCATGGCGCCTAGATGGATACCTTCCGCCGTCGTGCCATCCTGCAGGTCGCGGAAGTCAGCATTGAGCGCCAGCTTGAAAAGGTTCCACGATCCTCTGCGATCCCAGCGCGACAAAATCCATGCATGCGTCGTCAAGCTAAGCGTCGAGCCATGCGACGTTCGCGCGGTATAGTGTTCGATATTTTTGCCAATCATATCCGGCGTGAACTCATAGCCAAGCTGGTCGAAGATATCTTTTAGCTCCTCCGTCGAGAAAAGAAAAAAGAGCATCAGGACGTCGGCCTGTTTCGACACCTTGTAGCGATTGGCGTGGTCGCCCTCTGCCTCCAATATGCGATCAAGTCGCTGCAGGTTGCCGTATTTTTCCGCATAGTGCTCCCAATCGAGTTCCTCAAGGGCCTCGTAGCCCTCAAACTGAGAAATGATGCCGTCACCGTGAAACGGCACAAACAGATTGCGGCTCACGTGGTCCCAATGCTGTAGCTCGGGCTGGGTGATGCCGAGTGAGCTACAAAGCCTTTGGCGATGGCTTTCGGACATCAGA
>Ga0209345_10005662_pt1 | contig 11520 bp, 10 predicted proteins | sample Cruoilmetagenom7_FD_187294 | JGI IMG/M metagenome (GOLD analysis project Ga0209345, IMG submission 187294) | Oil polluted marine microbial communities from Coal Oil Point, Santa Barbara, California, USA - Sample 7 (SPAdes) (version 2) | ecosystem: Environmental > Aquatic > Marine > Oil seeps ...
ACCAAGCGCCAATTCACCGATATCAGTCGATGGACCATCAGCAACAACTTCGCCCTTCTTAACGCGGTCACCCACTTTGACAAGCGGACGCTGGTTAATACAGGTGTTCTGGTTCGAACGCTGGAATTTACGCAGACGATAGATGTCTACGCCCGGATCGCCCGGCTCCATATCTTCGGTAGCTTTAATAACGATACGCATCGCATCAACTTGGTCGATGATACCACCACGTACCGCAGTAATCGCCGCGCCGGAATCCCGCGCCACAACTTCTTCGATACCGGTACCGACCAGCGGTGCCTCGGCTTTAACCAGCGGCACAGCCTGACGCATCATGTTCGAGCCCATCAAGGCCCGGTTCGCATCGTCGTTTTCGAGGAACGGGATCAGCGACGCAGCAACCGACACCAACTGGCGCGGGGATACATCCATAAGATCGACGTTCTCAATCGGGTTCAGCATATAGTCACCGGACGAACGTGTCGAAACCATATCGTTTACAAAACGACCATCGGTATCAATCTCGGCGTTCGCCTGTGCTACCGTGTGGCGCATCTCTTCGGTGGCGGACATGTAGTTGACTTCGTCTGTCACCTGACCATCCACAACCTTACGATAAGGTGTTTCGATGAAACCGTATTTGTTAACCCGTGCGAAAGACGCCAAGGAGTTGATCAGACCAATATTCGGCCCCTCCGGCGTTTCAATCGGACACATACGACCGTAGTGCGTTGCGTGAACGTCGCGAACCTCGAAGCCCGCGCGTTCGCGTGTCAGACCGCCAGGCCCAAGCGCAGAGAGACGGCGTTTGTGGGTAACTTCGGACAGCGGGTTGGTTTGGTCCATGAACTGCGACAGCTGGCTGGAGCCGAAGAATTCACGAACGGCAGCCGCCGCAGGTTTCGCATTGATCAGGTCTTGCGGCATGATCGTGTCGATTTCAACCGAGGACATACGTTCCTTAATCGCGCGCTCCATACGAAGCAGCCCGACGCGGTACTGGTTTTCCATCAGCTCGCCAACGGAACGAACACGACGGTTTCCAAGGTGGTCGATGTCGTCCACGCCGCCTTTGCCGTCACGAAGATCAACCAAAGCTTTAACAACTGCGATGATGTCTTCGTTGCGCAATGTACGGAGCGTATCAGGGGCGTCCAGATCCAGACGCATGTTCATTTTCACACGACCAACGGCCGAAAGGTCGTAGCGATCAGAGTTGAAGAACATGCTGTCGAACATCGCCGAGGAAGCCTCGACGGTGGGTGGCTCACCCGGGCGCATGACGCGGTAGATATCCATGAGCGCAGTGTCGCGGTTCATGTTCTTATCAATCGCCATCGTGTTACGGATGTACGCACCAACGTTGATGTTATCGATATCCAATGTCGGGATATCAGTCACACCATTGTCGAGCAGAGTCTTGAGGGTACCGGAAACCTCTTCGGATTTCGGGTCGATATCCCATGTCAACTCGTCGCCGGCTTCGACCCAGATCTCGCCGGTTTCTTCGTTGATGATGTCTTTGGCTGCGAAGCGGCCAATGATCTGATCGAAGGGAACGAGGACGTTTTTAACTTCACCCTCATCGATCAGTTTCTTGACAGTGCGCGGTGTAACTTTCTTGCCAGCTTCGGCAATCACTTCACCGGATTTCGCGTCAACAACATCGAACAAAGGCTTCGTGCCACGGATCCGGTCCGGGAAGAACGGAGTGGTCCAGCCTTTTTTCTTTTTGTTCTGCTTGTAGTTTACGGTCTCGTAATACGCGTCACAGATGCCTTCCTGATCCAGACCCAGCGCATAAAGCAGCGTGGTCACAGGTAGTTTGCGGCGACGGTCGATACGTGCATAAACAACGTCTTTTGCGTCGAACTCGAAGTCCAGCCAGCTGCCGCGGTACGGGATGATCCGCGAAGTGAACAGCAATTTACCGGACGAGTGGGTTTTACCCTTGTCGTGATCAAAGAAAACACCCGGCGAGCGGTGCATCTGGGAAACGATCACACGCTCGGTGCCGTTAACCACAAATGTGCCGTTCGGTGTCATCAAAGGCATTTCGCCCATGAACACGTCTTGTTCTTTGATGTCCTTGACAGAACGCGCACCAGTATCTTCGTCGACATCAAACACGATAAGACGGAGAGTTACCTTAAGCGGTGCGCCATAAGTCATGTCGCGCTGCATGCACTCTTCTACGTCGTACTTGGGTGGTTCGAGATCGTATTTTACGTACTCGAGAACCGAAGTTTCGTTAAAATCTTTGATCGGGAATACCGACTGGAATACCGCGTTGATGCCTTCGCCGTCCATCGGCTGGCCCTGATCACCGGATTCCAGAAAAAGTTTATAAGAACTTTTCTGAACCTGAATCAGGTTCGGCATTTCCGCAACTTCGCGGATTTTGCCATAATACTTGCGGATACGTTTGTGACCTGAATGCGTCTTAGCCATGCTAATCCTAACTTATTTTTCAACGCCCGACACGTGACTGGGAACACGCATCTAAAGCCTTGCGGCGAAACCAACCAATTCTTGCGAAACTCCCACATCTCGCTTCCGGATGGTCTGCACCTTTCAAGATGTCCATGCTCGAAAACACTTCGGGCACCTTGAGAGACGCAAACAGCCGGACCCACCCAAAGGGCGGATCCAGCCTTATTTCTAACCGTGCAGCCTTAGCTGCGACAGATTACTTCAACTCGACAGTTGCACCAGCAGCTTCGAGTTTCGCTTTGATCTCTTCAGCTTCAGCTTTAGGAGCAGCTTCTTTAACTGCTTTGCCGCCTGCGTCTACGAGGTCTTTAGCTTCTTTGAGGCCCAGGCCAGTGATGGCGCGAACTTCTTTGATGACACCGATTTTCTTGTCGCCAGCAGCAACCAGAATTACGTCGAATTCATCTTTTTCTTCAGCAGCAGCGCCAGCGTCAGCTGCGCCGGCAACCATTACGGCGCCGCCAGCAGCAGGCTCGATGCCGTACTCGTCTTTAAGGATATTTTTTAGTTCTGCAGCTTCGAGAAGGGTAAGACCCACGATCTCTTCAGCAAGTTTTTTCAGATCAGCCATTTTACTTTTCCGTTTTCAGTTTCGATGTGTTCCGATGTCGTTCATTACAAACTAGTCAGCCCAACAATTGCATTAAGACTTACGCCGCTGCCCGTTCTTCGAGGGTAGAAAGAATACCCGCGATGTTCGATGCAGGCGCGCCAATCGCACCAGCGATGTTCGAAGCAGGTGCACCCAGACACGCAGCGATCGAAGCAAGAAGCTCGTCACGCGACGGCATGGCCGCAACTGTTTTGACACCGGCTGGGTCAAGAAGATCTTCACCCATGGATCCACCTAGAACAACGAGTTTGTCGTTGTCTTTGGCAAAGGCTTCAACAGATTTCGCTGCTGCTACCGGATCTTCCGAGTATGCGAAGACAGTCATTCCTGTAAGCAAGTCAGCCATACCAGCGGTAGGCTTGCCCTCAAGAGCGATTTTGGCGAGCTTGTTTTTGGCGACACGAACAACACCACCTGCATCGCTTACGCGAAGGCGGAGGTCCGTCATCTCTGCAACTGTGAGGCCTTCGTAGCGTGCAACCACGACGACACCAGAGTCCGTGAAGATTTGACCGAGTTCGTCGATCACTGCTTCTTTTTGGGCTCTATCCACAATATTACTCCAAATTATAGAAGGGTCACCCCTTCCGGCTCATATTCGCTACGACTTACGCCGTAACGTCTCGGGTCTTGTCCAGGTTCCCGCCAAATTCGCCCGAGTGCTGACGCACAAGGTTGATTCTGATCGTTCCCCGTCTAAGGCAGGATTTATGATCCGAGGATCACCCACCGTCTTGGACAGATGGGCCATTGGCTTACGCCGCCAGCCCGAAACATCCCCCGCCGTCAAGCGGGGGAATTCTTTATTCGGCAGTAGCTGCCGCCACGTCAACCGAAACGCCTGGGCCCATAGTCGAGCTAAGCGAAATCTTTTTCATGTAAGCGCCTTTTGCGCCCGCTGGCTTGGCTTTTGCAACAGCTTCAACAAACGCTTTAACGTTTGCAACCATCGCAGCTTCGTCAAACGAAGCTTTGCCGATACCTGCATGTACAACACCGGCTTTTTCAGCGCGGAACTGCACTTCGCCACCTTTGGCAGCTTCAACAGCGGCCTTGATGTCCATAGTAACTGTACCAACACGCGGGTTTGGCATCAGGTTACGTGGGCCAAGAACCTTACCGAGGCGACCAACGATTGGCATCATGTCAGGTGTAGCAATACAACGATCGAAATCGAGGTTGCCGCCCTGAATGCTTTCCATCAGGTCTTCTGCACCAACGATGTCTGCACCGGCTGCTTTAGCTTCATCAGCTTTTGCATCGCGGGCAAAAACAGCTACGCGCATTGTTTTACCTGTGCCGGAAGGCAAGGACACAACACCGCGAACCATCTGGTCGGCGTGACGCGGGTCAACACCCAGCACCATTGCAATTTCAACAGTCTCGTCGAATTTCGCAGTCGCATTGGCCTTAACCAGTGCTACAGCTTCTTCAACAGTGACATTGGCCTGTTCGCCAAATGCTTCCTTCGCCGCAGCGAAACGTTTTCCAACTTTAGCCATATCGATTACCCCTTAACCTCAATGCCCATGGAACGCGCGGAACCAGCGATGATCAGCATCGCGGCTTCGATATCGTTCGCGTTCAGATCAGCCATTTTGGCTTCGGCGATTTCTTTAACCTGCTTGCGTGTCACAGAACCGGCAATTTCTTTACCAGGATTGTTCGCAGCGGATTTAAGCTTCGCAGCTTTCTTCAACATGTACGACGCAGGTGGCGTCTTGATGTCCATAGTGAAGGATTTATCAACATAGTATGTGATGATAGTCGGGCAAGGTGCGCCGGCTTCCAGATCCTGTGTCTTGGCGTTGAACGCCTTACAAAATTCCATGATGTTGATACCGCGTTGACCCAATGCAGGGCCCACGGGTGGGGATGGGTTGGCTTTACCTGCAGGAACCTGCAGCTTCATAGTGCCAGCAACTTTTTTAGCCATTACGGCCTCCTATTTATCACCGCCGTCAGGAACACTCCGTCGGGCCTTGGTTTAGTGGTTCGGTTCGCGCGTGCGCTTACCTCCCACAGGCTACATTCAGGTTTGCTTTTTAACCTGCATGAATTCCAGTTCGACCGGGGTTGCCCGGCCAAAAATCGAAACGGTCACCTTCAGGCGCTCGTTTTCGTTGTCTACTTCTTCGACCATACCCGAGAAGCCTTCGAACGGGCCGTCGGCCACATCGACCTTCTCGCCAACATCGAAAGAAATCATCGAGCGCGGCTTTTCCAGACCCTCTTCAACCTGATTCAGCAACGCAGCAACTTCTTTATCGCGCAGCGGGGCCGGTTTGCCCTGCGGGCCAAGGAAGCCCATAACGCGGTTGGTGTCGTTGATCAGGTGATAGGCGCGGTCAGTCATCTCCATACGCACGAGGATGTATCCCGGCATGAAGCGCTTCTCGACTTGAACCTTCTTGCCCTTTCGGACTTCGATAACTTCTTCGGTTGGAACCAGAACTTCGACGATCTCGCCTTCGAGACCGTTTTGTGCTGCGGCTTCGCGGATTGACTCTGCAATCTTTTTCTCGAAGTTCGAGAGAACGCTCACCGAATACCAGCGTAATGCCATAGTTGCTCGACCTTTAGTTATCAGAACGCTTAGCGTCCATTTTATTCAATATATCAGAGGCTTGCGCCGTTAATCCAAAACTAGACAGAGCGTGCGGACGAATCGAAGCACGCTCATGTCAGGTAGGAGTTCGCGCATATACCGCGCTACCCCAATGAAATCAAGAGGCTAAGCGCAGGATCGTGTCCAGTGCAATGCGGATCAACTGGTCAGCGGTGAAGAAAAACACTGCGGCAATGGAAACCATGATGAACACCATAACGGTTGTCAGGAGCGTCTCGCGTTGGCTTGGCCAAACGATCTTCGAAACTTCGGCCCGCACTTGCTGTGCAAACTGCAACGGGTTGGCTTTTGCCATTATTACGACTCCTGAACTTTAGTGAATGCATATCTGCGTTCCACATACGGCTTCTGCGACGGGAATTCAAGTACCGCCTGCGCGCGTTAACATTTACATCGAAACCTGTATTTTCGACGTACACATCACGTACACATCATGTACACAACGCGTATGTACAAATTTCGTTAACCTTTCACCGATCCGTGCAGACGCTCCGCCCGTACCAAATCCGGTTTCGGCAGCAACCATCGGAGCTATATCCTGAATGACAAGCGCTAGTCGCGCTTGATGCCGTTTTCGTATTACCGCGACAGCCCGAGGCTTTGCGAGGCGGCGGCAAGGTCGCAATTGAAGGACCGGCCTTGAATGATTGTGCCGTTTGGTTCGCGCAGGCAGCCGTTTTTGTCGGTATAACGTTTGGGGCGGCTGTCCCACGCAAGGTAGGCTTCCTGAGACATTTCGCGAAGCTTCGCGATCTGGTTCAGGTCTAGATATCCGCTTACCGGAATTCCATTGCTGCCCTGCCATTCTCCTATAGCCGCGCGGCTACCTTTGCCAAAGACACCGTCGACACCGCGGGTGTTGTAGTCAAGCAGTACCAGACGACGCTGGATTTCCTGACGTTCAGAACGCGTAAGGCCAAGGGCGGTTTCACTTTCCAGCGTGGCCAGCACGCCGGTGGGGGTGTCTGTGCTGGCTGTGTCTACAGAAGGTTCTTCGGTTTCGGGCTCCGGCTCTTCGATTTCAAGCGAATCGAGAGTCGGCATCACTTCGGCCCTCCCGACGGCAGCGTCCACATTCGCCAAGGACAAGCCATCGCGGTTCAACACCATCTCGAACCTGCCGTAAATCGACTTTTCGCCGCCACCGGAAATCACGGGAGTACAGTTGATTAGCGCAATCGTGCCTTCACGCAGCAAAGCGCGCTCGCCCGCCGACAGTTTTGGCGGGGCCATCAGGTCCGGCAGGTTCGCTAAATCTCCGTGGGTGTTTAACTCGACCCGCAACAAAACCTCGTCATCGGCAGTTAACCGTTCCTCGGGCGCCGAATAACATTTTAGCAAATTCTGCCATAAAAGCTGGGTGATAATAGATTTTTGGGCACGGGTCTGGGCAGGCCCGGCCGTTGGGCTGACATTGCTAACCAGAAGCAGCAGAAAGCCGACAAGCAGAAGCGTAACTTTCGAAAATTTTGTAATGACCACGTTTAGCCCCGTTTTGCCCGATCAAACGACCTCTGTCGCAAGATGTTTTCAATCTACGTTACGCAACTGGTTAAACCGGGGTTCATTCTATGCCGCAAAACCGATGACAAGCAAGTATCGTGATTATTTGTGGCGGCGATAAGCGGAGAGAGGCACTGGCAGGGGCTAAGAGACTCGAACTCTTGACCTTCGGTTTTGGAGACCGGCGCTCTACCAACTGAGCTAAACCCCTGTACCGTGCGAACGCTGGAATACGGGGAATCATTCGCTGATGCAAGAGGGGCTACGCATGATTTCGACCGTCTTTATGCCCTCTGGCCGATTTTTTGGCGTATCGCGACCAATATCGAGCAAGTGGAGGGTAGTGATGGCGCGTCGTCTGGCCGACCTATACGGATTGTAGAGGGGGCCGATTATCATGAAAAACCTCATAAAATTATAGATATTTCGGCGTTTGCATTAACGCTTTGTCAACGCTTGATTCGTAGAAATGAGTCATCGAAATTGCATTGATAAAGGAAGCAACATGAAACGCTCATTAATCGTCACCGTATCCGCCTTGATATTGGCCGCACATATGGGTGGGCCGGCTGCGGCGCATTTCAAAACGCGGCAACTTCTGGAAATCGAAACCTTGATCAATGAAGGGCACTGGACGGATCTGCGTCGCTATATTTCGGCAAATCCGGAACTTCTTCAGGGTGACGATGCGTTGGCCTTGGAGCTGGCGCAATTCATGGAGGCTTCCAAAGGTATTATCGCGTTTTTAAGCTTCGATAATATACCCATGCCGGATCTCAGTAAGGTCGATGCAAGCGCTGCAATCTACTAACGGCGACTGGTTTTGACCAAAGAGGTAACACTGGTCCTGGACCCCAGATTCCCTGGTGGCACGTCATCCGCCGTCGCCAGGGAACTATATGCGCTTTCAGGAATTGCCCGCGTTCGGGTTGTTGCTATCAGTTCGAACATGTTTAAAGGGGCAGCGGACAACCCCAAACTGACCGCTGTGTTCGAAGAACTCGGCATCATTCCCGAGGTTGACCCTGTGGTTGTCACATCGGATATAATCGTTCTGCACAATCCGTCGTTTCTAAAATTCAACAACTCGCTGTCGACACGATTTGTCTGTAATCGCATGATCGCGGTTTCGCACGAGAACTTCCTGCGCCCGAATGGCAGTCCGGGATTTGATGTCGATAAATGCCTGTCCCTGATTTCAAAAAACACATTGGCAAGATCGCATCTGATCGCGCCGGTCTCGGGGTATAACCGCGGTACAGTCGAGCGCTGGCTTGATGCATCCGATACGCGTTGGAAACTTGCAGAAGTCGACTGGTTCAACATTTGCGATTTCGAAACACTGCCCCCGAACCCGAAACCCGCGGATAGGCGCGGACGACTATCGCGGGCGGGGTTTGAAAAGTTTCCGGATGTCGAAACCATGAACATGTTGTTCCCACCGCATGCGGAATATTGCGGTATACTCGGGGCAGACAGTTTTTTGATCGGAGACGATGCCCCTTCTCATTGGGACCTCTACCGGTTTCAGGAAATCCCCATAGAACCATTTCTGGATCGAATTGACTTCTTTGTCTATTTTACGCACCCCGGCTTGCAGGAAAGCTTCGGGCGCGTCATCCCTGAAGCTATCGCAGCCGGCAAACTCGTGATCACCGACAGCCTGACAGCGAAAACTTTCGGATCAGCGGTTATCAGCGCTCAACCAAATGAAGTTGACGCCATAATTGCCAACTACATCGCCCACCCCCGTTCCTACGTCGATCATGTGCAAAAAGCCCAAGTCGCGATTACCAAATTCTCGGCCGCACAGTTCAGCACATCCATCGACGACTTCCTTAACAAACCCCTAGAGGCCACAATTGATTTTATGTGAACACGCGAACGACACGCCGAATGCCTTTGAAGAACTGGCCGTTTTTGTAGGCCAAATGAACGCAGCCGGACAGAAAGCCAAAATTAACGTCGACCGCGTCCCCCAACCGTTGCATCGCAATATGCAATACGAAGTCGAACCCTTCCTCTGTGAGGTTTCTCCGGCCGAAGTTTCAAAGGTGATTTTGCTTGGCGCCGACACCATTGGCAATGCCAAGCTGGCGTATCTGCGCACTTTGAATTTGCACCCAGAAACCGGAATCTATGCGATCGGCAGCTTTGCTGAACCCCAGACAAAAATATCGGTCCTGTCGAAACTGTCCTATGTTCTGGGGAAAGACCCCGTTCTTATAGACAGTGCCGATTTTCGAAACTGTCCCGATGACCCGTTATTTGCAATCGGCGTTCCGGCGCCCAAGAAAGCTCCCAACACTCCGCGCGTACTACTTCTTGCGCCAAATCTCGAAGACCAGCGAACACTCGAAGATGTTTATTCCGTCTCCCTATCGAAGAAATACGAAACGACAATAATCACGAATGGTAAATCGAAGGATATCTGGCAAAAGACCTTCGGTTTCGGAACACGGATTTTTCAGTTCAGCGAATTGCCCCCCGTAGATCTATCAGTAAACACCGATATTTGCGTTTTGATGCAGAATGTTACGCGCAATCTACGGGCTAAGACGATACTTTGGAATGTCATTACCTCTGGCGCCGCGATCATAGACTGCTCGCAAAGCGACTTTGGCCGAAGTCTCGACGGTTTCGCAGTGCAGGGGCCGATAAATATCGCTAGCTTGTCCGCATATATTACTCAGGAAATTCTTCCGAATGCCGCCGATCTGGGGGAGAGCACGCGGCTCTCACGTCTGGCCTCAAAAGTTAACGTTTCGAAACTTCTGGGAGCAATCGACACCGACGAACCGTCGCAATCTGTCGAAAGTGCGAACCCACCTTCAATCCTGTTTGTGCCGACAAATGGCGTTGGACTGGGGCATGCGCAACGTTGCTCGCTTGTAGCAAGTGAACTGACAGTGGCTAACAAGGCCAAATTCGCTGCCTTCCCCAGTTGCCTTCCAATGCTGAACCGCTACGGGTTTGATGGTCTGGCACTGGTCAGCCGCTCGGATTTGCATGCCGAACCGCATTCAAACGACTTGCTGAACTACATGCGCCTGTCTTCCTCGACCGATGCAGGGGATATTATGGTTTTTGACGGCGGTTATGTTTTTGATTCCATCTTCCGCACCATCGCCAATCAGAAGCTACGCAGCGTCTGGATCAGGCGTGGCTTGTGGCAAGCACAGCAGAATAACTCAGTAGCACTCGATCGAGAAAAGATTTTCGACCGTGTCATCGTCCCGATGGAAGCATTCGAGGAACTGAACCACCAGTATTCCGACGGCCCGCGCTTGAAAACTGTCGGCCCGATCGTACAGCAGCCCGATCCTGCGGTTTTCGATCGGGAGAGATTGCGGGACAGTTTGAAAAAACGTTTCGGCTTCGACTTTTCGAAGTTGACTGTAACCATGCTGGGTGGCGGTGTTGCTGCGGATCGCACGGCGCAGGTTCAAGCAATTTGTGCTGGGATGGAAAAGCGAAAAGATACGTTAAACCTTGTGGTGACCTGGCCGACGGCACGCATTGATCCGGGCTGGTTTAGCTGGAAAAACTCGCGGATTGTACGCACACATCATGCCAATCCACTGGTCTCGGCTTGCGATTTGTTTATCAGCGCGGTCGGCTACAATTCCTTCCACGAGGCGATGTATAACGCCGTTCCGACAATCTTCATCCCGCAGATGTCTTCGTTCATGGACGACCAGCGCGCCCGCGCCGAGGCGGCTTCGTCGCGCGGTGCGGCTATCCTGATCGAACCGACACAGATGTCGACGCTTGATCGGGAAATCGACAATTGCCTCGAGGGATCAAAAGCGGGCGATATTAAATCTGTTTTGGCAGAACTGGAGCTTCGGTTGCCCGGCAATGCTGCTGCCGCCCGATATATTGAGGAGTTAGCCTATGAATACGGATGAATGGGCGACCATCATTACGAAAATCACACCGAACTTTGCCGAACCTATCGACGACATTCTGGAGAGACATGACGTACGGTTTAGCGATGGCGGGACAAACCACTTTCCGACGGGAGATTGGCATCATGGGAAGAAGGCGTTCAAAAATCCGGCAACGGTATGCATCGCGGTTCGGGTTAGCGACGACAGTGACGATAGATTCGAGTTGTCGATGAAGCTGGCAGCGTTAGCGATGGAGAAAGAAATGACGCCTATAATCTTCTATCGCGGTAGATACTCGGGTTTGGAAAAGTTCGGATTTCGTGTCGAAAAAATCACCGGTACGACCGAGCGGGAGCAGCAGGAATGTGAAGAACAGCTAAAGCGGTTTT
>Ga0209345_10005664_pt1 | contig 11519 bp, 5 predicted proteins | sample Cruoilmetagenom7_FD_187294 | JGI IMG/M metagenome (GOLD analysis project Ga0209345, IMG submission 187294) | Oil polluted marine microbial communities from Coal Oil Point, Santa Barbara, California, USA - Sample 7 (SPAdes) (version 2) | ecosystem: Environmental > Aquatic > Marine > Oil seeps ...
ACATCAAGGACCTGACCGAGCGCTTTGCCAAACGGTGGGATGCGGGCTTCAAGCCCAAGCTCGGACAGACCACCCACATGCTCATGTCCTTCCCCATCGGCACGCGCGGGGAGGATGTGCGCGACATCGCAACCGATGTGGCCGAGCGGTTCTTCCAGACTGACGCGGGGCATTTCGACTACATCATCGCGGTGCATGAGGACCGCGATCACCCGCATGCGCATCTGGTGCTGAACCGCCGCTCGCAGGAAGGCGAGTTCTTCTTTCTGGGGCGCAACCACCGCTTCAACTATGACGATTTCCGCCTCGCCATGGTCGAGGAGGCGGAAAAGTACGGCGTGCGCCTGGAAGCCACGCGTCGGGTGGATCGGGGTGTGGTGCATTATCCAGCCCGCACCAGCGAGGTCTATGCGGCGAAAGAAGAGGGTCGCGCGCCCCGCGAGCGCGAGCGTGTCGGAGCCGACCTGACGCGGACGCTGGCGGAGATCGCCAATACCAGAACTGTCTACCACTCACTTGCTGCGGAGGCCTCCCGCGAGGCCCGCGAGGATATTGCCGCGGCACTTTTCCGCGCGGGCGAGGTGCTGGCGCATGGCGGGCAGGTGGACCGAACAGGAGATGTGTATATGGCCGAGGATCAAAGTTTCGAGGACCTGAGAAGCCTCTATGCGGAGAAGCTCGCGCGGGTGCAGGGCATGATCGCCGAGAAGTCTGACGCGGAACGTCCCACGCTGGAAAAACGCCTCATCGAGATCCAGACGCAGGTCCAGCACATGCAGCCTCTCGGTTTGCGATCATCCACGCTGTCAGAGACCCCTTCAGAGGGCGGGATCTATTCCGAGGCGAACATTGACACCAACCAGCTCGCGCGACTGGCCGAGCCCGACCTGAGATCGCGCATTGACGCGGCACTACGGGGCACCGGGATCAGCACATCGGAAGTGGTGGCCCGGATCGAGACGGGCGCCTCAAATGCGGCGCTCGAGCATCAATGGATCGCCAATGATCTCTCCAAGGTGGCCGAGGCGCGCGATCTGAACCTTGAACGCCGCGCCGATCTGGAACAGGCGCGCGACATTCTCAACGATGTGCATGTCGCGCTTGGTACGCTTTTGGAACGGGAGAACGTGCTGCGCCGGGATGGCGTCATGGAAGCGGAACCGGTCAGCGAGCGGTTCCACTATCACGAGGACTCGGTGCGGACGATGGAAGGGACAATCCGTCAGGAGATGCGCGCGGACGGCCTGACAGCGCAGCAGATCGAGGACCGGGATTGGGAGGTTGTCTCGCGGGCGGAGCGCCGGATCGAGACGGAGCAGCGCGCGTATCTCGAGGCACACCCGGACCTGCTCGCACGTCCTGGCGATGTGATTGACCGGTCTGAGCCCTACAGGGAGACCATCACCGATGCGGCCCGCGCCAGCGAGATCACCCGCGAGGTCGACCGCATCATGGAGGGACGCGATGTCCGCACACCTGTTGCGGATGCTGTCGCAGATGACTTGCGCGCGCGCTATCCGGACATGCCGTCCCACCTCGCCCGCGGGCTTGGCGCGACCTATGCGGCCGTCGTCGAGATCCGGGACACGGAGGCCATTAATCAGGTCCGCCGCGAAACCGAGATGCGCGAGGGGCTTGGGGTTGGCATGCGCGACGCACTCCTCGCAGCCCGCGGTGAAACTGCGCCGCAGTCTGACCGTGCCGACCGCCTTGCAGACGAGATTGCGCGTGTCCTGGACCATGAGCGGGCGGGGGAATTGTCCGCGCCCTTCGAGACCGAGGCGGAGCGGGACGCCTTCCGCGACGAGATCGCGCGGGTGCTGGACGTTCGCCAACGCGAGCGGCTCACATCCGGCGATGCCGATGCGCTGGACAAGGTTCTCGAGGACCGCCTCGACCGGCTCTATGTCGCCAAGGTCTATCTGCAATCCGATGCCGCGACGGCCAACACGGAGGCCTTGCGCCAGGTGGTCGATGATCTTGCCGATACCGAATATGAAAAACACCGCACCACAGACGTGGATGGCGAGACCGAGCGGGGTCAGGTCCATTGAGCGCTTCCATGGGAAAAGCGCGGATCGCAACAGGGGTCTTGCTGGTAACGCTGGTGACCGGCGCCGTGGGCTATACCATCGCCTCGGCGGTGCTGACCTACCAGGATCTCGGCTTTGGGGCCGAGATCGACTTTGCTTATATCGGGCAGAATTATTTGGCGATCCTCGATCGCCGCCCGGAGGACGCGCAACTTATTCACCTGATCATCGGCAGCTTCGCCGCCGCCGGCCTGATGCTGAGCCTCGCCCTCTCGGGGTCCGCCCTGACACGGTTTGGCCAGACCCATTGGCAGACCGCGCGCGAGATGAAGGCCAATGGCTTCTTCGGGGCGCCCGGGACCGGGTTCATCCTCGGCAAGCTGGGGGCGCCGGGCTCCCGCGCCAATTACATTTGCTCGAAGGTCTTCCCCCACGCGCTGATCGTGGCCCCCACGGGCCGCGGCAAGACCACGGGCTTCGTCATTCCGAACCTGCTGACCTGGCAAGGCTCCGCCGTGACGCTCGATGTGAAGGGCGAGTGTTTCGAGGCGACGGCCCGGCATCGCGCAGCCCAAGGCGACAAGGTCTATCGCTTTGCCCCCACTGATTGGGAAGGCAAGCGCACCCATCGCTACAACCCGCTCTTGCGCATCTTCGAACTGAAAGATCCCGCGCGCCAGCAGATGGAGTTGCAGCTCCTGGCGACGCTGTTCCTGCAGAGCGACAATGACCGGGTGCAGGGCCTCCTCAAAGGCGGGATCGATCTCTTCGTGGCGGCAGGCCTGTTGGCGTTCCAGCGCAAGCGCCCGACCTTGGGCGAGATATATCGCATCGCGGCCTCGGGTGGGAACAAGCAGAAGGAGTATTTCGCGCGGGGCCACGAGGTCGATAACAGGGCCGCCAAGCTGATCTTCACGCGGCTGGCCTCGACCAACAACGATACGCTGACCTCTTACGTCTCGCTCCTGATGACCTCGGGGCTCGATCAATGGCAGAACCCGGCCATCGACGAGGCGACGGCGGTGTCGGACTTTGATTTCCGGACGATCCGCAAGAAGCCCTTTTCGGTCTATCTCGTGGTCCAGCCGCTGATGGTGAAGCCGCTCGCGCCGCTGATCCGGCTCTTTTTCTCCGATCTTCTCTCCGCCATGCAGGAAAAAGATCCCGGGCCGGATGAGCCCTGGCCCGTAATGATCATGCTCGACGAATTCAATCGCTTGGGCAAAATGCCGATCGTGGTCGAGAGCATCGAGACGCTGCGGACCTATCGTGGTCACCTCGCTGTGGTCACCCAAACCATTCCCGCCCTCGATGAAATCTACGGCGAGAACACCCGTCGTGCCCTGCAAGGCAACGCGGGCGTAAAGCTCTACCTCACGCCCTCCGATGAAAAGACCGTCGAAGAACTGAGCAAGGCTGTCGGCAAGACCACGAAGACCGTGGTTACGCGGTCTCAGTCCATCGGCAAGAACCCCTTCGAGGGCCGTAGCCAATCCACGCGAACCGAAGAAAGCTCGTTGTTGCCTGAAGATGAGGCGCGCCGCCTGCCGCTCGACGAGATCGTCATGGTGATCGATGCCCAGATGCCGGTCCGGGCAAAGCGTATCCAATATTTTGACGATCGCCTCTTTAAGGCGATCCACGCGGCGCAGACGGGCGAGCTGCCGTTTCCGGAACCGGGGGGAGGGGGATCGCAAGGCAGGCTGCCGCTGAGTGTCCGCGCGATGCCGATGACACCGCCGTCAACGGGTAGAGGCCAGAACGAAACGGCCGTGGTTGGCTCGGAGCAGGCGCGGGCTAAGGTGGGACAGCCGCTGGCGCGAACTGACGGCACACCGAAGAAGTCGGCGGCCGTTGTGCAGGCGGTTGTTGTAAAAGCGCAGAGGCAGATGGAGATGGATTTTGTAGGGGAGGTGGCAGCTCTTGGTTCAGTGGAAGATGCCGGTGACGAGCAGGTACAAACGGCAGTAAATGATTTGGGTGATCTGGAGAAAGCCCTCAAACAGGGGTTCTAACCTGATGGGTTGTTGCATCCAGAAGTTGGCGTATCAAGTGATGGTTGTCAGTCGCGTTCTAGGTGATTGAGGTTTCGCTCTATCTGACTTTTCGCAAGGGCAATTTCCATATCTTGTTGCTCCTCCCTTATGTTGCGCCAGATAAAGTGTTACATCTCGAACAGCCTGTTTTCGGGGATTGAGATGTGAATAAAAAAATTACAACCAGCCAGCGAATGGGCGAAATCGGGGAGAAGGCAGCTAACCTTCAATTCTTACGAATTGGATTCCAATTCGATGGGAGGTCACGGCTGGAAGCAGGGATAGACGGCATCGCTGAGGTGATGGACGATGATCAGCCGACTGCCAAAATGATCGCCGTTCAGGTCAAGGCTACTGAGAGTGGCACCTATGTGGGTGAGACGGATTCCGCATTCACCTATCGAGTTCGCGCTAAGGATTTTGACTACTGGCGTAGCTCCAACCTTCCCGTGATACTGGTTCTCTACAGGCTTTCGGATGACACGTTCTTTTGGAAATCACTCGAAAACCTCGTTGGCGAGGCCGAACGCACTTTGCACTTCGACAAGGAACGAGACGTTTTGGACGGGCGCGCGAAGGATCGTCTCGCCGCGCTCACAGTCGCCAAGCAAGGGCACGGATACTACGTCCCTCCACTTGGGGGAGGGGAAGAAGCGATTATCAATATGGTGCCGTTGCAGCTTCCCGACGAGATCTTCGTCGCACAGACCCAGCTCTCCACGCAGAAAGCCCTCGCCCGGATGAACAAGGTCCGGAAAGGTCAGCGATACGATTGGATGATCGATGAAACATCGCTTTGGACATTCTGCGATCCGCTAACCACGCCTGTGCGCGATCTGGTCGAGAGAGATCAGGTAGAAAAGATTGAAACCGACTTTCTGGCCCAACATGACGCGATGGATCAGCAGTATAAATTTGCGGGCCTGTTACGGCATACCTTGGCGCATGACTTTCGCGATTTGCTCGGGTGGGATGGTAAGAAAAAGCAGTTCTACTTCTTGCCAGCGCCTGGAGGCGTCGGACGCAAGTTCCGCTATCTTGGTGCCAAACAGAAGACGCAGGCCGACGTTGTCAGTGTCTATCAGAAGTCGAAAGGGGCGGGGCCCATCGACTATGTGCGGCACCATTCATTCCATCCACGGTTTGAGCGTTTGGCGGATCAATGGTACCTGATCATCAGCCCATCCTACTACTTCACTTCCGATGGAGAACGAGCTCTCAACTACCCGGATACATTGTTGTCCGGGAAGAAACGTCTCGACACAAACAGCACTGTTCGAGGCCAGGTTATCATGTGGCATCGATTGCTTTCAGGTATGGAATTTGAAGATGCCGGCGGATTGCTGGCGCCTGACATCAAGATAGATCGCGTCATCAAGTTTGGTGACCCGCCTTTCATCGAACTGCCAAAGAGCGTTCCCGAGGATGTCTGGGGTGCGAAAGCGCAAAAATCTAGAAACCCATCCAGCTTGGATGAACAAGGTAGCTTCGACCTATGAGCGGCTTCAAAGCAAAGATCTTCCCGGAGCCAGAACTGGAGTTTGGCGACCAGCACCATCACCCTGATCCGCGATTGGGACTGCTACAGGCGGGCCCACTACAAACGAACTTGGGGGACACCATCAAAGTTGGCGTTGTTGGCAGCGCTTTAACCGTCGAAAAATCAGGCGAGTTTCTGAATGCGATAGAAGATGGGTTCGAGGGCAAGACCGAAAAGCACCCAAACTTGCACCCGGACTTTCCCGGGTTGAGAAATAAGAACCCATACCGGTGCCGGTTTGAAATGGTGGCCGCAGAAGATGGTGTGCTGACGAAAAGTCAGATTGAGAAGATTGCCAAGGAACCGAACGATACGCGTGCTGTGGAGATGGCCGTCAACGCGGTAATGGAGCAACTGGAAAAGCTGGAGGCGCATCACGAACGGCCGGATGTGGTCATGGTATCGCTTCCTGTTAACTTGATCGAACGAGTCTGGAGGAACGAGCGGGTACGCAATGACGAAGTCATAGAGGGCGATGCGCTCGATCAAAAAGCTGGAAAGCAAACTTCTCCGAACTTCCGCGGCTTGCTCAAGGCCAGAGCGATGAATCTCAGGTTCTCAATCCAGATTGTCTGGGAGGATGTCATCAACACGGAGGCCAAGATACCTCGCAAAGTCAAGGAAAACTCAGACCGCCAAACTCAAGACAGAGCTGACCTCGCATGGAACCTTATGACGACGCTTTACTACAAAGGCAGTGGAAAGGTGCCCTGGCGAAGACTGCCCGAGGAGGGTGAGTTCACTGCCTGTTACATAGGTATCAGCTTTTTCAAGGATGCCGAGACTGACGAGATCTGGACCAGTGCCGCACAAATGTTCGATGAGCGAGGCAGAGGGTTCATTCTTCGAGGTGGCCCTGCGCAGTCTGAGGCGCGGGGCCGCCATCCGTTTCTTACAGCCGACGAGTCTCACAGACTAACCGAGAGTGCCTTGGCCGCCTACAAAGCGATCCATAAAACTATGCCGGCGCGCGTTATCGTCATGAAAACTTCGCGCTTCCGCGAAGATGAAGCTGAGGGCGTTGGCATGGCGCTCGACGAGGCGGGTGTGGAGCTGCGTGATCTCGTTTGGGTTCATGAGAGTTATTCGGTCAAGGTGCTGCGCGACGGTGACTTCCCTGTTCTCCGTGGTACCTTCGTTGATCTGAACGGCAATGGGCTGCTTTATACCAATGGCAGCATTCCCTATTACGGGACCTATCCGGGCCTCTATGTCCCAAACCCTCTATTGCTTTGTCCGCACCCGCAAAGCGAGAGCACCATCGAACAGATCGCTAAGGAGGTCTTCAGTCTCACGAAGGTGAACTGGAATTCAACGCAAATGAACCAAAGGCTGCCTATTCCGATACGGGCGGCACGCAAAGTTGGCGATGTGCTGAAGTATGTTCCTGCGGGCCAAAGAGTAAGTAGCGACTATCGCAAATACATCTAGATCATCTTGGGCCGTTGAGAATTCACAGAAAACCGATTTGAAGAAATAGAACGCTAGGGAATTCGCATGAAGATTGACACACTTAGTATACGGAATTTTCGATGCTTCGGCGCAGAGACTGAAACTCTCAGGTTTGAAAACGGGGTTACGGCATTGGTTGGGGGAAATGGAGCCGGAAAAACGGCGGCGCTCCAGGGGTTAGCACGGCTTTTTGGTGTCTCAAGTGCAGAAAGACAGATCCAGACACGCGATTTTCATCTTAAGCCTGACCAAACCGAACTCGTTTCTGGAGCAGTGCTGTCGATCGAGTGTATCCTCTCTTTTCCAGAGCTAGACGGTCTTGATGAGGATGCGGCGGCCGACGCAGTGCCGGATTTCTTCAATCATATGGCGGCAACCGGTCCCGGTGAACCCCTCAAAGCGCGCATACGCCTGCAGGCAATCTGGACGGATGACGGGACGCCCGACGGGACAGTGGAAGAGGACATTCGCTGGATCGGTACGCTCGGTGATGCTTACGATTGGGATGAGTGCCAAAGGGTCGCCGCCGTCGATCGTGGCACCATCCAACTTGTTTATGTGCCGGCAACCCGCAATCCGGCGGATCGTGTCACTGATTTGCTCAAGGGGCGTTTGTGGCGGGCTGCGAGATGGTCGGATCGCCTATCCAAGACGACAGAGCGCGGGGCCAAGTTGATCCAGAAGCGATTTGAGCGCGAAGCACCCACAGAATTCATCGTCGAGCGGCTTACAAAGCGCTGGCAGCAGGTCCACGAAGCCGACACAGACACGACGCCGATGCTCAGACTCGTGGAAAGTCGGCTCGATGAACTGGTCAGGCGCGTCGAATTTGCATTCCATCCCGATGAGGCCGGTCGCGAGCGGGCGCTTGCCGACCTAAGCGACGGTCAACGCTCTCTCTTTCATATAGCTCTAACGGCGGCGACGCTTGAAACCGAAAAAGATGCTCTGAGTCTAGCCGCTGCCGCTAGCCCGTTCGATCAGGAAAAGCTGCGGCGTGCTCATCTTACGATCCTAGCCATCGAAGAACCGGAAAACAGCCTGTCGCCGTTCTTCCTGTCCCGCATAATGAATCAAGCGCGCGACATCTCAGCGCTCAACTCGGCGCAAGTACTGATCTCTAGCCACAGTGCCAGTATTTTGAGCCGTATCGAGCCGGACGAAGTGCGCTACTTCCGGCTCGACACGACCAGTAGGGCCTCGTCGGTGAAATCTTTGACGCTACCTGACGATGCGACCGAGGCAGGCAAGTATGTCCGCCTCGCCGTGCGGGCGTATCCGGAGCTCTACTTCGCGCGGTTCGTCATTCTCGGCGAAGGAGATTCCGAACGCATTGTGTTGCCGCTGCTCGCAGAAGCGATGGGCATCTCTCTTGATCCTTCCTTTGTTCCTGTCGTGCCGCTCGGGGGGCGCCATGTCGATCACTTTTGGCGGCTTCTAGACGCGCTGAAGATACCGCACGCAACGCTGATTGATCTCGACCTGGGGCGTTCACACGGCGGTGCAAGTACGATCAGGGCTACAGTCGGCTCGCTCGCCAAAATTGGGAATGATCTCAGTAACAACTTCGATGTCCTGATGGGCAATGTCGATCTCGCTGCTCTTCCCGCACTCACTGACGAGGAAATGACAGACGGCTTTGTCGACAATCAGTGGATGGAGATGCTCAGAGACGAAGGCATATTTTTCTCCGATCCACTTGATCTGGACTTCGCGATGCTTGCGGCATTTCCCGACGCCTACAAGGTGCTCGACCAGGGTGCGCACGGTCCCGACGGCGACGAAGATGCCTTGGAGCGCAAGAAAGCCGTCACTCTCAAAAAGGGCGGGAACGCTGGCCTATACGATCCAGAGTGGAATGATTGCTTTATCTGGTATCCATACTTGTTTTTGAGTCGCAGCAAGCCCGAAACGCATCTGGCCGCGATTAGTCGCATTCCGGAGGCAGATCTTTCCGCAAACGCTCCGCCGGAACTATGCGCGCTGATCCAGCATGTCAAAACGAAGCTCGGTCTCGAGAACGGTGCAAACTAGTGTTGGTGCATCCTGATGATTGGAGGCCGCAGGGCGTCGACGATCTCGAGCTGGGCGTGTGGCATGCGCTGCGCGAAACGGGCCAAAGCGTTTGCGTTACCGCCGGCGCGGGCGCGGGCAAGACTGAGTTCCTAGCGCAAAAAGCAGCATACCTACTGCAGACCAGCATCTGCCCCCCGCCCAAGCGTATCTTAGCTATCAGCTTCAAAAGGGATGCTGCACAGACGCTCAAAGCGCGCGTTGGAAAGCGATGTCCACCCGAGCAAGCGCGCCGTTTTCACTCCCTTACCTTCGATGCTTTCACGAAAAACATGTTAGATCGTTTTCGGGCAGCGATCCCTCACCCCTTTCGGCCGTCCCCCAACTATGAAATCGGGTTTCCGCGGCGCGATGATCTGGAGGACTTCCTCACACGCAACGGTCGGCGTGACATCGGCTGGCAAAAATTCGAAAAGGCGATTGCGCGTGCACCGCTTCCGTTCGACGCGGAGGGAATACCTCCGGCTTGGTGCGAGCTACTCGATACTTATTGGCAGGAGCAATTGGAGCGTCCAGCCGGTGCGTTGCTCTCGTTTGCCATGATCAACAGACTTGTCGACTATCTGCTGCGCGAGAACCCCGCGATCAAGCGAGCACTGCAGCTCACCTATCCCTTCATTTTCCTCGATGAATTCCAAGATACGACATATGCACAATACGATCTAGTGAAGAGCGCTTTTCACGGCAGTGATGCCATTTTCACAGCCGTCGGCGACGATAAGCAACGCATTATGGGCTGGGCCGGGGCGATGGACAACGCCTTCCAGGAATTTGCTGCTGACTTCAATGCAGTGAACCTTGCGCTACGCTTTAACTGGCGATCTCATGCGGATCTGGTCGCCATTCAACAGGTGATCGCAGAGCGCATCGATCCAAACGTAGAAGACGTTGAAGCCAGAGGGCAGCGCGCCGTCGACGGTCAGGTAGCTGCGCTGTGGCGTTTCGATACACGCGAGCAGGAAGCACAGCAAATCGCCGCTTGGATCGATAGCGAAGTGGGGCACGGCGTTCTGGAGCCGCATGATTGCGCCATCCTCGTGCGCATGCGAGCCGACGATGTCGAAGCCGAACTAACGGACGTTTTTGCAGCGCAAGGGCTGACGATCAGGAACTTGGCGCGTAATGTTGGGGGAATTGCGGTTCAAGAACTACTGGCCGAAGAACTTACGAGTATCTTTCTACCGCTCTTAAGGCTCGGTACTGGTAAACGTAGTCCGGCTGCCTGGAATGCCGCTCAAGAACAGCTGCAGACGCTATTCGCCATCGACCCTGGTGATGAGCGAGCGCAGGAGCGGTTGCAGCTAAGCATTGAGGAATTTGCTTCCACTTTGCGTGCGGCCATGCGTGACAACGAACCGACAGACGAGAGCGCGGCCCTGGTCTTTCATATCGCTCTTGAATTCGTCGGTGCCGATCGGTTGCGACAGGCCTTTCCCGCCTATAGGCGGGACGCGGACTTCGAACGGGTACGGACAGGGTTCATCACGCTGCTTTGCGAATGCGCTGAAGCTGCGGACATCTGGCCGGACGCTCTTGATCGCTTTGAAGGCATCGGCCAGGTGCCGCTTATGACGATCCACAAAAGTAAGGGACTCGAGTTCCACACCATGATCTTCTTCGGTCTCGATGCGCAGACTTGGTGGAGCCTTTCGCCCGGACGGGAGGAAGAGCTCAATTCCTTCTTTGTCGCCTTCACCCGTGCCATGCAAAGGGCGTTCTTCGCCTATTGCAGCGAGCGCGGACAAGCGATCACATGGCTTGAAGACTTGTTGCTTCCGGCAGGTTTGGAACGGGTCGACGGGCTGCTGCACATTGGGGTTGGAGCTGAGTAGCGAGTTCGATTTCAACCCAAGGTCGTTTAGGACTGTTAGTGGACACGTTTAGTGGCTACATCGTTCACTTGGCGTGAGTTCGTCCTGAGTCCGATCTTGCACCGGTAATTAAAGGCCGCAACGTAGCATTGTGATGCAAAATCGAGTAGGCGCTTGGGCCGTCACCGTCGCCCAAGCCGTCCCAATCTAGCCAGTTGTGCAAGCATTTGAGACCCGGTTCCAGGCGCGCTTGTCCCGCCTGCGGAACCCGTCTGCCCCATGCTTTGCCTCACGGGCATCTGCTGTACCCCGAAGAACTGCCGCGCCCTGAGGGCTGCGTATTCCGCACCGCTGGCACCGCCGATCAGGTAGCGATTGTAGGCCTGCTGGCTTCCCATGGCGGCGCGGGCAAAGCTGTATCCGCCACCGAGGCCGCCGGAGAGGGCCGGCATCATGATGTTGCCGGAAATCGCGCGGACGATGAAGGGTGTTGCGATTATGAACCCTTTGGCCATGAGCACCATCATAAAGAAGGGTATGAGCGCGCCGATGTTGGAAGCCCCTTCCGGATCAC
>Ga0209345_10005665_pt1 | contig 11518 bp, 7 predicted proteins | sample Cruoilmetagenom7_FD_187294 | JGI IMG/M metagenome (GOLD analysis project Ga0209345, IMG submission 187294) | Oil polluted marine microbial communities from Coal Oil Point, Santa Barbara, California, USA - Sample 7 (SPAdes) (version 2) | ecosystem: Environmental > Aquatic > Marine > Oil seeps ...
TTACTTCTGTTGTAAAATTGATGCGTAATGTATCCTCCTGAATAGGATAGATTAAAATCTGTTAGGGCTAATCCATCATCCAAAAAAAAAGATTTAGATATTTCGTCTTTTAATTGAGCGCAGCCCCAATATCTATCACAATCTTGCTCCTTTGAATTTTCAAGAAGATCAAGAGTTTTGCCAAAGATGTGACCAAATATCACGTCAGGATATCCGTTGTAAGGCTTCGTAAACCCGTGAAAGTCTATTATCAAAACTCTATTGTGCTTTGAAACACACTCTTGAGCAAAATTATTTAATTGATCGTGATAAGCGCGAAAAATATTTTGAGCTTCGGTAGATGAAAGATTAATGGCGCTTTTTGAGTGAGGTGGTCTGTTTAAATCAATTTTACTTCTATGTAACTTACTTAAAATGTAATAAATATCGATATTTTTTATTTTAAGTAGATTGATTATTAATTTTGCTATAAAGAAAGTGTTCTTGTCGGCAATTTTCACACCAGCAGTTTTGCTTGGTATCTTTTTTGGCTTTTTATAGCCTCCGTGAGGGCACGATAATATTACAGGCGTATTACCTTTTTCAACTTCAAAATATCTACTTAAATCCATTCACAATAAAAAATTAACATCGAATTATAAAGTTTGATAAATTGCTAAGAAGTCCATAATTATTTTTTTTTAATATGTATTTTAAGCTATAAGAGATTCGAATTTATTTATGTCGTTAATTATTCTGGGCTAAATGTTAAACTCATTGCAGTTTATCATTAATATAATAATAAAAATTTTCATAACATTTTTTAAATTTGTTACTTTTTCTTTATTACATTTAAGTAAAATTAGATGTTACCATTTAACTAAGGTAAGGGATAGCATGACTATTGACAATTTGATAAATTTTTTAAAGAAGAAAGGTTTTAGAGATACTTTGGAAGTCCTTATTCAATTTAAAGGTTATAAAACTGATAAGCATACTTTTTACAACGAATTGAATAAATTTAGCTATTATAATTCTTTTTTTCGGGTAAAAGAAGATTTAATTGACAAAGGACTCATCGCAATTGAACTTAATAACAAGAAAAAATATGTTAAACTAACAGATAAGGGGTTAAATATTTACAATAAATTAGTCGAGATTAATAATTTAATAAATAATTAATAGTAGACTTCGTTTGTACTTAAATCTCAAAAACCTAGTTAACATTTTTTTTATCTTTTTTCCGATAAAAGAATTAAGCTGTCGAATCTGTGAGCAAATATATTATGATTTTCAAGAAACTGGTTGTTGGAACATTAGCTACCAATTGCTACATCTTTGGTTCTAACGAAACAAAAGATATAGTTGTAATAGATCCAGGTGGAGATGGAAAAACTATTATTAAATCTATCGAACAAGTAGGAGGAAAACCTATCGCGGTTTTACTAACTCATGGACACTTCGATCATACCACTAGAGTTGGACAAATTATGCGTCATTTTCAAATACCATTGATGTATAGTAGAAAAGAATACGAATTTGGGAGTTTCCAAAAGGAAGTTAATAGGTGGTTAGTTGAGGGTGATTCGATGCGTATCGGAGAAATTAACCTTCACATATTAGAAACTCCGGGTCATAGCCCTGGATCATTATGCTTTTATTCTTCAGATGTTAAGGAATTTAACGGCAAAAAAATTGACGGTATTTTATTTTCGGGCGATTTATTATTCAAAGGGAGCATCGGAAGAACGGATTTTCAGGGGGGAGATCAAAATCTTTTGTTTGCAAGTATAAAAAATAAAATAATGCTCAATAAATCCCTCACTGATGATTTTCTCGTCTGCCCCGGACATATGGGTCTGACTTCAATAGGGGAAGAAAGAACGAATAACATGTTTAAGAAATCTTTTCTTTAATAACTGATTTTTACTCTAAAAATATTAAAAAGAAAATTATAATTGATAAAAGTAAAACAATAAAAGATTGATTTATTTTAGGATAATTAGAATAAGTTGTTCTTCCAAAGCTATCATTGTTTCGCCCTTTGATGTTTCCAAGCGTATGAATTTCAAACCTCCTTCTTTTAAGGCTTTAACGACTTGTTGTCCCTTCCCAATTAACGAAGTTACATAAGCAGATATTTCTTCGCTTATTTCAATATTCATGTTAGAATCTATTGGTAAACCGCTTGAATCGCAAATGATGACCCCGCGGATCCCTTCGCGTTCCTCAAACTTCCTGATGATCTCCTTGACCTCTCTTCTATTAATCAATTTAAACTCTCTCTCATTATTTTTTTATCTAATTTTATGATCTATAACCTAATAATATCTAATAATAATAATAAAGTAAAGGTTTAAAAATTATTACTAAAATAATAATAATAAAATTTTGCTTAATTAGATAAATCTATGAATTGCTATTTAGACTTAAACGTTATTTTTTCGTTTTTTTTTATTTTTATTTTTGATAAATTTAAATTTCTTTAAAATATATAATATTTAAGAATTTATTTAGACTAACTTGAGTAATCTAATTCAGAATTCAAATTTGCATTAATAAATGTAGATATAAAGAGAAGTATTTCTATGGCAGACAAAAAAGTTATTGAAAAAAAATTATCAGAATTATTTGACATAGTTCCTGAAACCGAAGGTTTGATTGCATGTGATCTAGAAGGCAAAGTTATAATAGGACAAACGATTACAGATATGGACCATAGTGCGATAGCAAAGACTTGCGTAGCTATAATAAAAGATTCGGGCACTATGGGTAATAATACCGGTAAAGGAGGATTTAAGACTGCTACTATCGATCTGGAAAGCGGTTATGCCGTAATCGTTAAGTCTGACGCAATTGTTCTGATTGCTTTAGCAGGTTTAGACGGGAAAGCATCTATAAGTCTTCTAAAAAGAAACTTAATTTCAATTTCAAAGATATAATTTTATTTCCTCTTTTTTAGAAAAAATTTTAAAAGAATGTTAAAAAAAGTAGTTTTGACTTTTATTTCTTATCTTTGAGACCTTTTTCTTCTAGTAAAGAATCTAAATCTGTTGCAGGCTCTTCTGTCTTCAGTTCTTTTTGTTTCTGTTTTTTTAATAATTTTTTACTTGGTTTTTTTGCCTGTATTTTTTTTTTTTTTTCTTCTTTTGGTAATTCGCTTACTCTTACATACTTTCCTCTTCTTGGTTTTTTCTTGGAAGGTTCTTCAATAGGAGTTTCAATTTTTATCGTAGTTCTTTTGACATATAAGTACATTGCGCCCCATAATAATACAATAATACCGATCATAATAACTGTAAAGAAATAGGTGATATAATTTTCAAGAAGTATGCTATAAATTTTAAAATTTTCTGACGCTTGAATGGTTATATTCTCTTTTGTTAATTTGTTAGTAGCTTCTACTGATAATGTAATCGTCATCTGATTTATATCTGGAATTTCGATTGATATTAATATATATGTAGATTCTCCCGGCTGGAAGTTGTTTAATATTAAATGTTTTATCTCAACAATGCTATATGTTAAGGAAGGTTCGATTAAAATTGAAATATTAGAACTAGAAATTGTTAATTCTGAATCGCCAATATTTTTTAATGTTATTTTTATTGTAGTTTTACCGTTTTTTGTAATCTGATTTACGTTCGATACAATTCCCAACGATATGTTATTAGATACTTTGTATATAGATACAGAAACATTTTGCGAATTCTCTAAAATATTTTGTTCTTCTTGAAAAGTAAGCCTAAATAGAAGGTCATCTTCACGTGGTAGCGATAGAGTATCAATTTCAAAGCTTGTAACTCCATTTGCACTTGAAATTAGAGATGAAACGTTTTCCCATAAACCACTATTAAAATATTGGCAAGTCACTTTCTTATTTGGAATTTTATCCCCGAATTCGGTTGTTAATACAGAACTAATGTTAAATTTTCGTCCATAAGTTGGCGTTTGAGGGTTAATTACAATATCAGAGAATTGACTATTTATTTTCAAGGAAAATGAATCGATAAATTGATTATAACTGCTTACGAAGTTTTTATCATATATATTTACAACAATTGTTGTTTGATCGGGCATGTATTGGCACGCTTCCCTTTCAAACGGTTTTAGTATAGAAGCTCCTGTAATTTCCTCGTCGTGTTTTAAAGTTGCAATGTACCCTTCAAATTCATTTTGAGTGCTATTAATTAGTAAAGAATACTCATTACTATCAAAGGTATCGACTTCATGACTTTCTCCACTGTATTCATAATAGACCGTAAATATTGTTTTAGTTCCTCCTTTTCTAACGGGTGCGTTTACTCCTTGCCAAGTTCCGTCTGTTTTAAGAGTCGGTATCCTAAGATTTATGGAAAAATCTTGCGAATCAGCACCGTTAGGATCTACACTTGGTTTTAGAGTTTTTACATCTGTATACTTTTCAGCAATTATCCATTCTTCGTTAACTAAAGACATTAATTGAACTTTTAGTTTTACATCTAAATCGATAAAATTGTGCAAATTTTGAATTGTTACATTTATTTTGATATCTTCATTGGGATTTAGAAGAGTCTCATTTTGTAAAAAGGATTTTATTAATATTGGAATATTTTCGCCTTCTATTTCGTAATTAAATTGTTGATTTATATCAGTGTTATTAATCGCGAAAAAGTCTGGATAATATTTATCATCGGTCACCTTTATTGTACCAATTAACATTGAATAACTTTCATAAACTTTGTCTACAATGCCGTCAAGGATGTTTTGATTTAAGATTGGTTCATAAAGTAAACTATTCATATTAATGTCGTAAGTGTCAAGATATAATTTCAGTTTTTTACATCCAACTGCGGAACCATTTTCCCAGAAATAGCCTAAGTAATAATTTCCAAGGAGAGGTGTATCTTTGGTAACATTTAAAATAGTTTGGTTATTGAAGTCATATACAAGCGAATTCCCTTTAATTACTCCTAAGCTTGAATTCCTTTCTGCTCCTGGAAATATGGTGCTGTTATCCGGATAAAATAATGTAACATTTGCGTTACCATTTGTGGGCGGCATACCATCAGGGCCTTGGATAGCAACTTCTATAGAAATATTATCTCCATACATAAATCCATTTGTCTCCCATAAAGTTCCATTGTAATTAATGTAACTGTGCATCTCATGTATGAGGTTGCTACTTGTTAAATTTAGAGAATAAGATCCGTTAATACCGTTAAATACGGCGCTATTAATCGCTGTATAATCATACAATGGATTAGCTTCAAAATTAGTCTCTCCTCCTGTGGAATATACTACTTCTTCGTAAATTTCAACGTAATTTGGATTAGTCAAGTTCTTTGCATCCCAATCGTTGGGATAAATATACCAAAATTCAAGGAAATTCCAATTATCAAAATTTGTATTATTTAAATACAATGTATAATTTAAATCCCATCTTGGAGTTGTATCGTACGATACCTCATAATAACTATTCGCGTTTTCTACCCAATAACTCTTTACTGTATAAGAAACATTGAATTTAAAACCTGAAATAATACTATTATTCCACATGAGATCTATTTGGAAATCGTGTAAACTATTATTGACAATTTCAGTTGTAAAGTTGTTCTTCCATTGTCCTAATCCCCAAGTTAACGATGAGCTTACATCGTAAGGAGGATCGCTGTTAATTTGATTTTCTATTGGAATATCTTGTATTTTTAGCGTATCTTGACTATTGTCAGGATTTATAAAGTCAGAAGGCATATATCCACGCGTTACATTTAATTTAAAAGCTGCTGCATCTAATTTTTCAGAATTGTATAAAGGCGTTGATTGTACTTGTTTTGTGGCGATGTCCCATGTTTGACCGTCGTCATTAGTCGTTCTTAATTGATGATCTACTGTAGAGTTTGGATCACCAAAAGTTAGTCTGGGAAGCGTTACTAAACTAAATATCTTATCTGATTGGTTTGATTTAATTACTATGAAATAATTATAGAGTTTTAGGTTGGATGTATTCGCTTGGTTAAACTCAAAATAGGATAAAGAATCTCCATGATAATTGTTATAATTAATTATTATTGAATCGATTAATTTAGTGTTGTTAGGTTTTAAATTATTTGCTCTTAAATTATCTTGAGTTCTTTCTATTGTTGCATTAGCTTCATATAAAGTTATATTTAGTTCTGCGTTAAGGGCTTTAGTAAGGTCTAATGTTCTTATCCAAGCGTAAAAACCGTTTACTGCCGAGCTTTCTCCCTTCAAATCAAACTCTAAAGCGACATATTCACTATTGGTAATTGGTAAATCAAATGCGTAAGTAGCATCCAATTTGAATTCTCTTAATCTAAGTACATAATCAGTGTTATCAAATCTTTGAAGGAAAAACTGTATTTGAGTAATATCGGAAGAGTTTATATATTTTAAATTTTCGTTAATATATCTTTCTTCAACTGATTGAATACCTAAAGTGTGATTTATAAAGAAAGCTTCCGTGGCATTCTTCCACGAGGAATCAGATGTATCAAATAATTTTATTGTTAAATAAGCATCCTCATCGATGCTATGTGAAAAAGTTGAGATTAAACCTAATATATAAGATCTATTAAACGCGAGGTTAATTTCTGGAGTCGTACTGTTATGTGATGTACCTGTAAAACTCGAATCGATCGTAAAATTTAATATTCCGCTCGAAGAAGAGTTTAATTCGATATATGTATCAGGATTTCCATCGACAAGCCGGTTTAAATCGATAATACTAAGATTCTCTCCAGTATTCACATTCATTGAGGAATCATCTTCGTTATAAGGAAATTTTATGAAATCGCTTGCGTTTAACGCGTTTGTATCTTCTATTATGTGATCTGTTGTGTAATTATTCTGGAAAGTGAAGTTGAAATTTCCATACGTGAGATATGTCGTATTAGTAACTGACATAGAAGGAATTTCAAAAAAACCTTGATTATTTTCGTTTGAATACGAACTATTTGAAGCGTAAATTCTAACATCTTGATCGTCTCCTGAACCGTTAATGTAATAATCTGTTAGGTACGGATTAGTTTCAGAAGAAAAAAGGTTATTATCGTCATTTAACAAATTAGTTAGTTGGTTATTACTACTATCTAAATATAAACCATTAAAAATCTGAATATTCACTAAAAGCATAGAAAATATGAATATAGTTACATAAAAAATTCTTTTAACATCCTTTTTTCGTCGAATCAAATAAAACAACCGTATTTATCAATATTTTAGTTTTTAAAATTATCTAAGAATATTAAAATTTGCTAATTTATTTTAAATTTATCAGACAGAATACTTATATGACAAAATATTATAAATCTTCAAAACATTTTTATTATCAAAATTAACCATGGAGTTGGTTAAAAAGGATCATGTATGAAAAAGCAATTCTTAATGAAATTGACCAAAATAAAGAGGAGTATGTCGAATTTTTCAGGAAAATTATTCAAACTGACTCAATCAATCCACCTGGCAATGAAAAAAATGTTGCTATAATTATTGAAGATTATTTAAAAGAAATAAAAATAAAAACTGAGATTTTTCCATTTGGGGATAATCGAGCGAATTTAATTGCTTATTTAAACGATAATTTTAACGGAAAAAATCTTTTATATAACGGACACATGGATGTAGTCCCTCCTGGTTCAAAGGATGATTGGAAGAACCCTCCTTTTTCTGCCTTCGTTAAGCGAAATAAGTTTATATTTAGTAGAGGTGCTGCTGACATGAAGGGCGGATTGGTTGCTATGGTTATAGCGCTAAAAATATTAAAATCGTTAAAAATCGAAGTTTCAGGCAACTTAATTTTAAACGCCGTAGCAGATGAGGAAACTGGAGGAAGATTGGGAACTGCGTGGTGTATAAATAATCCTTTAAAATCGATCAAATGCGATTTTGCGGTGATTGGGGAACCTTCGGGACTTAATCCTCTTCCAAAAGCAATTTTTTTAGGCGAAAAAGGACATCTTCAAGTAAAAATAACTACGAACGGAATTTCTGGCCACGCATCAATGCCATCATTAGGCAAAAATGCAATTTATATGATGAGTGAAATTATTGAAAAATTAGATAGAATTGATGAGTATATACCTAAAAGTAAACCACCTATAGAAATGGACAAGCTTAAAAAATTGATTGCGGTAACATTTCCAAGTGAAGAGATTCTAGAACGAATCCTTAACGAGCAACCTATGCTACAAGGTGTTGTCCAGTCTCTTGTTAAATTCTCTAAAGCTTTAACAATGATAAAAGGAGGCATTAAAGAAAATGTAATTCCTGGTTCATGCGAAGCTATAATCGATTTCAGACTTTTGCCCGGGCAAAAAGTTGACCCGATCATGAATGCTTTAAAGAAATTAATCGAAGAAGATTTAGGATATATCGTTAAAAATCAAATTTTTGGTTCGACAAAAGATATTTGTGTTGTTTTGGAAATTTTTAACGCCTCTGATGGCTCCTACTGGAATCAATGGGAAAAATCACAAGATTTGAAAGAATTTTATAATATTATTGAAACAATTTACGAAAAAAAGCCATTTTATTTTCTTTTACCCGCTTCTGCTGACGCACATTACTTACGCAACGATGGATATTGCCCTCAGACTATCTTGTTTGGACCTGGTAGCGCGGGAACTGCTCACGCGATTGATGAATATATAGAAATTCAAGATTTTATCAATTCAATTAAGGTGTTTGCGCTTTTTGCTTATAACTTTTTAAGCAAGAAATAAAAATAAAAGAAAGTTGGAATAAATTGAAAAAATCTATTTACAATAGAAATCTATTTAAGAACTATTTTTTATAATACTCTTAATTTTATTGATTCTTTTATTGTAAAATAAATTGCACGATATAAAAATTGAAGATTGCGTTGTTCTCATAGATTCTTCTAGATCTATGGTAAGAAAAGATTTCAAGCCTAATCGACTATTTGTCGCCTTAGAAACCGCTAAGAACTTCATTCAGGAAAAATTTGTAATCGATCCTAAAGATAGAATTTCTATTATCTCATTTGGGGCTACTATTAAAAAACTAAGTTCCTTTGCATATGAAGAAGAAAAATTAATTAATTCGTTAAAAAAAATCCATATCTCTGGAAATGGTTCCCTTAATGACGGATTAGCTTTTTCAGTACAAATCTTAGTAAGGGAAATGCGAAAAATTGGAGGAAAAACTCAAAGAATCTTTATTATTTCAGACAGCAAATTAGTGTATAGCAATAAAATTCAAAAAATAGTTGATATTGCTAAAGGATTGGGAATATATATTGATGCTTGCCAATTAGGGAAAACGCAAGACTATTCTCAAAGTATTTTAAAAAAGATTGTAAGACTTACAGGCGGAAAATTTGGATTTTTTAACAATTCAAAAGCGATATTAAATGCTGGAAGGGAATTCGCATCGAAAAAGGAGAGTAAAATAACGACTGACTATTTTGGACCAAATAAAAAAAAGGAGTTAGCCCCTCTGATAAGCGATATTGCTTTACCACTGAGGAGACCAAGTGTATTAGATATTAGGTTAATGATGAGTAGTAAGGAAAGGGGGCAAGAAAAATGTCAAATTTGTCACTCAGTTAAATCACCAATGACAGGAGCGGATTTCTTTAGCGAAGGAAGGTATTGCCCATCATGCGAACGCCCGATGCATCTTTCTTGCACAGCGATGTGGGCTAAGAAATCAGAATACAAAGAAATGGTTTTCAGGTGCCCTTTCTGTTTCTTCTTATTAGAACTTCCATTATCAGCATTAAAGTTAGTCGAAGATAAACCCAATAACGAGCCTAAAATAAAAATAATCGACGAAAGCGGTATAAACACTACAAAAATGAGATTAATTCAAGAATCTCAAATCGACGAAATCGCTGTATCTTGTACTTTTTGTCACAGCATCTTTTTAGGAGATTATAAAGTATTCCAATGCGAAAAATGCGGAGCTTATTACCACGAGCCTTGTTTAAATAAAATGAACGATGAAATTAAAGCTTGTAGAAATTGTGGAGCACAGATAAGTTATTAAAAGAAAATAAATTTAAATTGAGTTTATATCTAAGCTGATTAAAATATATTATGAGAATAAGAATCGTTTAGTTTATTATTCTCAATCTCATAAAGTTGAAATAAGAATGTAAATTACTTTAACAATCATTATTAGTTTAATTAATTATAATTGTAACAAGTATAATTGCTAATTAACTATGAAAAAATTATAAATTAAGAGGTAATACGAATTGTCCAATATAAAAAAAAATAAATGGGTAATTACTTCAGCTTGGCCTTATGTAAATTCCATGCCCCATTTAGGAAATATGATTGGAAGCGTATTATCAGCAGATATATTTGCAAGATTTTGTAGGCTAAAAGGAGATGAAGTTGTATTTGTTTCGGGTTCGGATTCACATGGAACGCCCGTCGCGGTTGCAGCTAAAAAACAAAATATATCAGCTCAGGAATTAGCCTTTAAAAATCATACCATAATTAAAGATTTATTTAAAAAATGGCAAATCTCATATGATAACTACACTATTACTCATAATCCTACACATATTGAGTTTGTAAGAAATTTTTATATGGACATTCAGAAAAATGGATACATATTTGAAAAGGAAATAGAATCGCTGTATTGTGAGCACGATAAATTATTTCTTCCAGATAGATTTGTTGAAGGAATTTGCCCGCACTGTGAAGCTGAAAATGCGAGGGGAGATCAATGTGATAAATGCCAAAAATTACTAACTCCCTTAGAGTTAAAAAGAGCACACTGTGTAATATGCGATAAACCACCTGTGCTCCGTAAAACGAAGCATTGGTATTTGGATTTGCCCAAATTACAAGATCAGTTGGATAGTTTTATAAAACAAAACCAATTAATTCCACAGAATGCTCGACAAATGTGTTTGAATAATATCTCAGAAGGCATTCCACAAAGAGCCATTACAAGAGATCTAGAGTGGGGGATTCCAGCTCCTTTTAAAGGAGCAGAAGAAAAGACTATTTATGTTTGGTTTGAAGCCGTTTTGGGTTATATATCCGCCGTAAAAGAATGGGCAGAAAAGATTATTAAAGATCCAAAGAAATTTGATTATTTTTGGAAGGATCCAGAAACTAAAACAGTCTTTTTTATCGGGAAAGACAATATAATATTTCATTTAATTATATTTCCGATTTTGTTATTATCCTATAACAAGGATAAAAATAATGAAGAGAAATTAATACTCCCTTACAATGTTTCTTCTACAGAATGGTTAATGTTTGAAAATCTGAAGTTTTCTAAATCGAGAGGAATAGGAATTTGGATTGATGAGGCTTTAGAAGTTGCTCCACTTGATTACTGGCGATTTTCTTTAGTTTATAATCGTCCAGAAACTAGTGATACTTCGTTCCTATGGTCTGAATTTGAAAACAACATTAAAACATTAAACGATAACATCGGAAATTTCATTCATAGAACTCTAACTTTTATTGATAAACAATTTAATGGAACTATACCTCACAAATTAGAATTCGACGAATTTGATAAAAAATTTATCGAGCACATAAATAGCATT
>Ga0209345_10005667_pt1 | contig 11513 bp, 12 predicted proteins | sample Cruoilmetagenom7_FD_187294 | JGI IMG/M metagenome (GOLD analysis project Ga0209345, IMG submission 187294) | Oil polluted marine microbial communities from Coal Oil Point, Santa Barbara, California, USA - Sample 7 (SPAdes) (version 2) | ecosystem: Environmental > Aquatic > Marine > Oil seeps ...
GTGATGCAAACCAGATTTGAAATAGCTACGCGCGGGCAGGGGCTGTATGAGGTCACCCGCCCCATCGCCACGTGGCTGAATGGTTCGGGTGACGGGCTGCTTACGTTGCTTGTTAGACATACGTCAGCGTCACTCCTGATACAGGAGAATGCAGATCCTGATGTGCAACGCGATCTTCTTGCCTATTTTTCGCGGCTTGTCCCACGTGGTGATGCGCCGGAAATGGCCTATCTGTCACATACCCTTGAAGGGCCGGACGATATGCCTGCCCACATAAAGGCTGCCATGCTGCCTGTCAGTCTGAGCATCCCCATACAGCAAGGGCGCATGGTCTTGGGAACTTGGCAGGGTATTTATCTGTTCGAGCATCGGGATGCGCCGCACACCCGACAGGTGGCGGCGCATTTTCGCGCGGATTAATTCGTCGGCGCGATGTATATTTCTCTTACGTTCGCCCGTTGCGGAGCAGTCATCGCATAGACAATTGCCTCTGCCACGTCCTCAGGTTGGAGCTTGTCCGGTTTGGGGCTGTCAAAGAACGCGGTGTCTACCATGCCCGGTGATACGACCATGCAGCGCCCGCCCCATTCTGCCATTTCCTGTGCCAGATTCCCCGCGAAGCCGTGAATGAACCATTTGGTTGCGCCGTAAACGGACCCTTTCAGGTGATTGCGTCCAGCCATCGAACCTGTGACCAGAAACTGACCTTTCACTGGCTTAAGGTGCGGCATGGCAGCGTGTGCCGTGTAAAGCGCGCCTTTGATGTTCAGATCGACCATTCCATCCCAATCGTCTGGATGGCCTTCTTCTACGCCCGCTCCGGATGTCCCCCGTCCGGCGTTTGCAAAGACTGCATCAATGCTGCCGAATTTATCCTTGAGCTTGTCCATCGCTGTCTTTTGCTCTTCCAGTTTGGTGGCATCGCCCGTCAACACCAGCGCCTGATCGCCGATCTCGTCTGCCAACTTTTGCAGCTTTTCCTCGCTGCGCGCAAAAAGGCCTACGTTCCAGCCCGCCTTTGCGACGGCTATCGCTGTTGCTGCGCCGATGCCACTTGAGGCGCCCGTGATGAAGACTGTCTTGGTCATGATGTTAATCCTTTTCTGTCGTTGCGTTGCAAATCAAACGCATCAGAGCTGAAAAGGGTCCATTCGATCACACCCATCATCTTGGGTTGAAAATCTGGACTACCCAAAACCTTGGGGGTGGCGTATACCTGTGGATAAGTGGGGCGGTGATCCCACAAAAGAGGCGGATCAAGAATAAGGGGACAAGCCAATGCGCTGCCCGTTTTGCGGAAATATCGACACTCAAGTTAAAGACAGTCGGCCAGCGGAGGATCACGTGTCGATCCGCCGTCGCCGGTTTTGCCCTGCCTGCGGCGGGCGCTTCACAACCTATGAACGCGTGCAACTACGTGATCTGGTGGTGATCAAGACGTCCGGCAAGCGCGAAGATTTTGATCGCGACAAGCTGGAGCGCTCCATTCGCATCTCCATGCAAAAGCGCCCGATCGAACCCGAGCGGATTGACCAGATGATCAGTGGCATTGTTCGGCGGCTGGAAAGCATGGGCGAGACAGACATCGGCTCCAAGCAGATCGGTGAGATCGTGATGGAGGCACTGGCGCGGATCGATACCGTTGCCTATGTGCGGTTTGCCAGCGTTTATAAAAACTTCCAGGCGGCAGATGACTTTGACAAGTTCGTTCAGGAACTGCGGCCCGATACGCCACCCGAAGGCTGAGCTTCAGGTGAATGATAATCGCTATATGGCGCTTGCGCTGTCCCTGGGACGGCGCGGGCAAGGCAATACATGGCCCAACCCCGCGGTGGGCTGTGTGATTGTGAACGACGGTCGTATTGTAGGGCGCGGTTGGACTGCGCCCACAGGGCGGCCCCATGCAGAACCTCAGGCGCTGGCACAGGCAGGCGATGCCGCGCGTGGTGCCACAGCCTACGTCACGCTGGAACCATGTTCCCATCAAGGTCAGACACCGCCCTGTGCCCAAGCATTGATTGATGCTGGGGTGGCACGCGTTATTGTCGCATTGCAAGACAGTGATGATCGTGTGTCGGGGCGAGGTCTTGAGATGCTGCGTGCAGCAGGTATCACGGTTGAAACTGGCATTCTTTACAATGAAGCGCTGCGGGATCATCAAGGATTCCTCAGCCGTGTGGAGCAGGGGCGTCCAATGTTGACGCTGAAACTGGCTGCAACCTTTGACGGCCGGATTGCGACCGCGACAGGGGAAAGCCAGTGGATTACCCAAGCACCTGCGCGGCGGGTGGTTCATGCCATGCGCAGTCGCCATGACGCAGTGATGATCGGCGGCGGTACGGCCCGCGCAGATGATCCTTCGCTTACAGTGCGGGAAATGGGCGTCAAACGACAGCCCGCGCGCGTTGTTATTTCGCGACGGCTGGATATTCCTCTCAACAGCAAGCTGGGCCAGACCGCGCATGAGGTGCCGTTGATTTTGTGCCACGGGGCGGACGCACCTCAGGCATTGATTGAGGCGTGGCAAGGCATGGGGGCGGTATTGCTGTCCTGCGCTGTGCGCGGCGGTCAGATGGATATGGCTGACGTCATGCAACGCTTGGGTGGTTATGGTCTGACACGCGTATTTTCCGAAGGGGGCTCGGCCGTGGCAGCGAGCCTGTTGCAAGCTGACCTTGTGGATCATCTGGTCGGGTTTTCCGCAGGTGTCGTGATTGGCGCTGAAGGCTTGCCGGGCATCGGCGCAATGGGTTTGTCCCGCTTAGCGGCTGCACCGCGATTTGATTTGGTCAAAACTCAGGTGGTAGGTCCTGACATCCTGCACCATTGGGTGCGCAACCACGACTAACGGCGCTTGCGCCACAGATGCGCATAGCTAGCGAAATGCCCCTGCACCTTTGAAACGATCCGGTTGATACGCCCGCGCTGCGGGATATCACCAGTGCTCAAACGCTCTACTGCCACTTCTACTGGGCAGGGCAGTCCTGTTTTGGGGTCAAAGTAGCGCGGATAGTCAATCAGAGTGGCATGCACCAAACCTTCTAGCGTCGGTGTGGCGCGGCGGCGGGGCGGCACATCTGACATATCCCGCGTAAGCCCCCAGCCTGCATAGAATGGTGCGCCATAGGTGGTTACAGGCAGGCCCCTTAGCAGCGCCTCGAAACCCATAAGGGATGTCATGGTATGGACTTCATGTACCTGCGCCAGCAGGGCCGCAGGATCAGTATCCGTCACAATTAGATCGGCAAGTTCCGGATTGATAAGCGCACCTTCACGCAGACCTGCTTCTACATCTGGGTGGGGTTTGAACAGGATTACTGCGTTTGGATGAGCTGCGCGGACGGCATCCAGCAACGCTTGGTTAGAGGTGATATCGCTTGTCCCTATTCGGATAGAGGCGTCATCGGCGACCTGTCCACAGACAAGGATACGGTGTCCATCGGGCAAGCTCCGGGGGGCTGCACCGGTGTTGTATTTGCTAATACCGGCGTCTGTCAGGCTGCGGATCAGGCGCGCTGCGCGCAATTCCTGATCCGGTCGCAGCTGTGAACGTATTTCAATCCATTTCTCAAGGCGCGAGGGGCGGCTTGGGTCGTAATAAATTCCCAGATCATCGCTGACCAACGACACTGGAGGGACAAGCGCAGCACCCAATCCGCGTGATCGGATAAAGCCGTCCTCGACATAGGTCATCGCGCTGGAAATGTTGTCCGCTTTTCCGGCCCAGACCATTTGTGGGCGATCTGAAATATCGGCAGGTGCATCGCCAAAAGTCACCGGCAAGCGACTGCCGTAGAATTTCTGCAAATGAGGCCGTTTCCACAGGCTCATCCCTGCCGCGTGCCAGCCACGGCGGTCTTCTCGCCAACAGCGGGTCTGCGCCTCTAGCGTATCAATGACGGTCTCTAATTCGCAGAGCGTGTCGTGGTAGGGGTCATACCAGCGAGGATAAAGGATCATCGCGGCTGCAAACAGTTGCGCGCGGGTCAGCGTGCGCTGGCGGCGCTGGACTTCGAATGCATCGGTTGTCAGGCCCCAACCGGCATAGAACGGCTGGCCAAACACGCGCGGCTTGTGGCCTGCGAAAATCGCCTCGAAGCCCAGGCCGGACGATACGGTGTAGACGGCGCGTGCTCCCTCAAACAAGGTGTAGGGGCTGATCGGATCGGTGAAGAACGCAATGCGATCGTTCAGGTCGCTGTCGCGGAAATAGCCATTGCGATGACCTGCGGCAGTCTCGGGGTGGGTCTTGATAAATATTTGCGCGCCGGGGTGCTCTTCTTGCGCATAATACAGCATTTCGAGAAATCGCGTACGGTCCGCACCCGAGGCGATAACCGATGCATCGCCTTCTGTCTGGTCAATGACCACGACATAGCCGGGCGGCGGTGCGGGCGTGTCCAGCGGAATGGCTGCATATTTGCTGAGATGGGCTTCTGCGATCCGCGCGATGCAGGCGCGTGCGCGGTTCAGCAAAGCTGTGTCATCCAACGGATGCGTCGCCAGCAGCACTTCGAGATCCGAAGGTCTGGTCGGGTCGAAATGCACGCCACTGTGGTCAATCACAAGGCCCAGCGGCGGCTCTCCGTCGCGACCGGGAAAGAGAGAGCGTAGCGCTGCGTCTTCTATCCGCACAACCGGGGCGTCGCGCGCTTCGGCGACACCTTCGCCACGGTGGGCGGTGGGGGAGTTCCCCCACACGGCCACGGCGTCATTCGGCTCTGATGGCAGCCCGATGTGGATGGGATAGCCGGACAGCTGCAGGATGCGGCGGATACGCCCTTGGGTCAGGAAGCCGCCATTATACACAAAAAGCCGCCGGTCCTTTTCAGAACCGGCGGCTGTGGTGTTGTATGTTTCAGGTCCAAGGCCCATCGTCTGCCTTAGGGGCTGGTCAGGGCCGTGATACCGGCGGCGGAGCTTGCCGTGCCCGTGATCGCGCTGATGACTTTGCTCCATTGGGTGAACGGTGCTTCCGTCACATAAAGTGTATCGCCATCCCGGATCACGAAATCGCGGGCCATGAACATGCCGTTCGGCTCTGTGAGGTTGAGCACATAGACCAGACGTTGTGCTCCTTGCAGGTCGTTTCTGCCCAAAACTTGTTCGGCCACTTCCTCAGGCTCGTTGCGGAGCACAAATACGCCGGTCGGATCAGCAGAGGAGGCGAGCAGGCCGCCAACTTGTGCAATGGCTTCGATGGCAGAAAGGTTCTGCGTCTCGAATGCGACGCGGGCTTGGGAACCTGTCGCACCAAGAGCGGTGAAGGACCGCGTATCCTGTTCCACCAGAATTTTGTCCCCACCGCGCAGGGCGATATCGAGTTCCGGGTGTCTATACAGGTCTTCGAACCAGATTTTGCCGCGTGCACTGCCACGAATGATCGTGATTTGCGCGATCTCGGGTTCGATGGTGATGCCGCCGGACCGTGCAAGCATGGTCGCAAGGGTGCGTGTTGGACGCTCAATCGGGTAGACGCCCTGACCACCGACTGCCCCCACCAACGAGACGGTCGATCCGTCGCCGGCTGCGCGTCGGACCTCAACCTGTGGGTCAGGCGTTTGATCTGCCAGCTTACCTGTGATGATGCGGCGGATCGCTTCGGGTGAATTGCCCGCTGCTTTTATCCGACCGGCATAAGGGATGAAGATGAAGCCAGCGCCGTCCACCTGTACTTCTTCCAGCGTAGCCGGGGCACCTTCGACACCCAGAAGGCTATCATCGACGTTCTCATAGATGGTGATGCCAAGCACGTCGCCGGCCCGAATTGTATCGGAGCCCAGCGTGCCTGCATTTTTGAATTCAGACGAGAAGCCAAGCGCGGGCACAACAGCTGTCGCCCGTGTTACACGGTCATTGACCGACACGATAAAGGCGTCGCCTTCACGTTGTACAGAGCCTGCGAAGATCTGGCGCTTGTTAGGGCCAACCTGCGGCAATCCGCAGGATACCAGTACGGAACAAGCCGCAATGACTGCGATGGGGTGTGCCCACCGGATGCTAAGGGTTTTCACTGCCCGGTCTCCTCGACCTATTTTCTGCCTCAAGATCGCCGATTAATTCGACGTATTGGATCGGAGCGTAGCCGAGTTATCTGTGAAAATCTACTCGGGCGTGCCCGACATTGCGGGAGAGGGCCAGGATGTGTGGCATTGCTGCCGCGATATAGGTTGATCTTTGATAGGAAGCACAAGGGGTTGTGGCTGTTAGTTCACGACACGCAACTGCTGGCGCGGAGGCGCGGTGCCGGTTTCTAACGCCTCATACGGATCATCAGGCCCTAGCATCATATCAACGACCTGCCGCATCAGCTGTCTGCGTCCCCGCGCAGAATAAAAGCCTCCCGGGAGCTGGCTGGTTTCAAGCAGATAGCGTCGGAAGTCCTTATAGGCGCGATTGTCGGGGCGGGCAGCGTTGTTGAAGAATTCCGGCAGTGGCTGATCCGATACGAATTCAGGCTTGGCATAAACTGCGCTACCGAAGACTTTCAGCGGGATTCCGCGCCAGAGCACCTGTTGGCCCGCGGTTGAATTTACCGTGACAGCCGTGCGCGCGTCATTCAGCAGTTGGGCAAGTTTGCCCCCTCGCACAAAATGCACCCGGCTTGAAACGCCGTGGGCTTTTGCCAGCCGCTTGATCTCACGCCGCACAGGGACGCGGCCATCTTCCAGAGGATGCGCTTTGACAACCAAATGATGGTGGCGCGGGGCCCCTTGGGCAAAACCGTCAATCACAAGCTCCAGAAAATCGCTCATGGTGTTGAAAGGGGAATGCATCTGAAAAGAACTGTCGTGTTCCAATTGCAGAAGGGCAAGGTGATAGGGAAAGCCCCCCAGCCGGATGCGCAGTGTCGCGATGCGGCGTTCAATCGCCTGCCATGGCATAAGCAGAAGCCGCTTGAAGTACAGCTGGAATTCTTTGGTCACAGGCAAGTCGCGGTGAGGACGAAAATTGCGATAGTCGCCATTCCGGAACATCACAAACCAGTGATAAAGCGCGCCGTAAAAAACATGTTGGCGCATGTCGCCCCAGTGACCGGGGGGCAAGGGCGCCTCCATATCGGATTTCTCCAGCGCCTTTTGCATCTGCTCGATGCTCATTTCCATCAGGCGTGAGTTGCCGTTCGTACCGCCGCGTTCATATGTCACCCAATAGGGGCGCATGTAGCCTTCTTCGAAGACGTGGATGGTCAGTCCGCGTGCGCGCGCCTCCGCTACGGCCTGCGCATGGATCGGACGGGTATCACCGTACAGCACGATATCGGTAATGGCCTTATCCTCTAGCAATGCCGAGAATGTTTCAGGCCATGCATCCGCCGTGCCGCGATAAGGGATGTAGCTGCTTGGATGGAACCAGAAGGCGCGATCGCCCGCGTTAAAGCCGACACGCCATACATCCGCCCCCGCCGCGCGCAGCATCTTGCCCAATCGGTTGAAAAAGGGTCCGTGAGGCCCTTGGAGGAACAGAAATACCCGGCCATCCGGCGCGTGCGATAACATGTCAGGCTTTCTTTGGTTGCTCTTCACGTTATTTAGTCTCAAAACTCTGACGAAAATATGGCCTTGCGGCCGTCTGCGCACTCTAACCCGAAGGGAAGACGATGTTTACGGGGATAATCACCGATATCGGCACCATATCCGAGCTGAAGCAAGAAGGCGACCTGCGTGCGCGCATCACCTGTGGCTATGACACGGGCAGCATTGATATGGGCGCGTCCATTGCCAGTGACGGGGTCTGTCTGACGGTCGTTGATCTGGGACCGGACTGGTATGAAGTTCAGGTAAGCCGCGAGACGGTGGATATGACCAATCTTGGTGACTGGCGCGTGGGCCGCCGCGTGAACCTCGAGCGTGCGCTCAAGGTCGGTGACGAACTGGGCGGACATATCGTTTCAGGCCATGTGGATGGTGTCGCAGAAGTCGTTGAAATGCACGACGAAGGCGACAGCACCCGCGTTACCCTTCGGGCACCGGAAGCTTTGGCCAAATTCATCGCGCCGAAGGGATCTGTTGCGCTGAACGGGACGTCGCTGACCGTGAACGAAGTGGATGACTGCACGTTCGGGATTAATTTTATCCCCCATACAAAAATCGCGACAACTTGGGGCGATGTGGTCGTGGGCGACCGTGTTAACCTAGAGATCGACACGCTTGCGCGCTATGTGGCAAGATTGGCTGATATGCAGCGATGAGGGCAGCGGCGCCAATGCCTGAGAGGCAAGCACTGCCTGTAACGCAGCGCTTGCTCTGGTCATGGGCGTCATAGTCGGCTAGGTCCGGTGTCAGAAAACAAGGGAGCCTCCCATGAGCTTTGAAACCCCCGGTCCTGTTGAAGCGGAACTCGCCAACGCGATATCACCGATCGAAGACATCATCGCCGCCTGTCGTGCAGGCGAGATGTATATCCTTGTCGATCATGAGGACCGAGAGAATGAAGGCGATCTGGTAATTGCCGCTGAATTCGCCGATGCAGAGGCCATCAACTTCATGGCGACGCATGGGCGTGGTCTGATTTGTCTGCCAATGACACAGGAGCGTGTTGACACGCTTGAGCTGCCGATGATGGCGACCAACAATTCTTCACGCCATGAGACAGCTTTTACCGTTAGCATCGAAGCACGCGAGGGCGTGAGCACCGGTATTTCTGCCGGTGACCGTGCCTTGACCGTAGCTGTTGCGATTGATGAGGCTAACGGCGCTGCTGACATCGCCACACCTGGCCATGTGTTTCCACTGCGCGCGCGTGATGGCGGTGTGCTGGTGCGGGCGGGGCATACGGAAGCTTCGGTTGATATCAGCCGCCTTGCGGGGCTGGCCCCTGCGGGTGTGATCTGTGAAATCATGAAGCCTGACGGCACGATGGCACGTCTGCCCGATCTGGTCACCTTTGCGGCTGAACACAAGATGAAAATCGGTACGATTAGTGACCTGATCGCCTACCGCAACAAACATGACAACATGTTGGTGCAGCGCGATGACCGGATGGTGGAATCAGCCCACGGTGGCGAATGGCGCATGCGGGTGTTTGAAGATCAGATTTCGGGCACTGACCATGTGGTGTTGAGCAAAGGTGAAATCGGCGATGGTGCGCCAGTGTTGGCCCGTACCCATGCGCTTAACGCGCTAGAAGATGTTTTGGGCTTGGGTCCCAGCGCGCCGGACGAGCTGCCGCGTGCGATGCAGATCATTGCAGAAGAAGGTCGGGGCGTTGTGATGTTGTTCCGCGAACCGAATCCGCGCCTGCGTCTGGATGCCGAAGACGAAGCGCCGCGTACGATCAAACGCACAGGGCTTGGCGCACAAATTCTGGCCGCGCTGGACGTGCATGAGCTGATTTTGCTCACAGATAATCCGAGTACCAAATATACAGGTCTGGAAGCTTACAATCTCAAGATCGTTGGCAGCCGTCCCATTACCAAGGAATAGCATCATGGCCGCATCAGAAGATCACACTGTCCTGCCTGCGCCGGTTTTCGACAAGCCGGTAAAGGTCCTGATTGTCGTTTCTCCGTATTATAGCGATATTGCTGCGGGCCTGCTGACTGGCGCCAAGGCGGCGCTGGAAGATGCAGGTGCCACTTATGACGTGGTTGAGATGCCGGGTGCGCTGGAAATTCCCACTGCTATCGGTATTTCGGACAATGGTAGCAACTTTGACGGCTATGTCGCGCTGGGCTGTGTCATTCGTGGGGAAACCACGCATTATGAGACAGTGTGCAACGACAGCTCCCGCGCGTTGCAGCTGTTGGGCTTGCAAGGGGTGTGCATTGGCAACGGCATTTTGACAGTCGAAACGAAGGGGCAGGCGGATGTTCGTGCGGACCCCGAAGGCCAGAACAAAGGCGGCGGGGCTGCACTCGCGGCCTTGCATCTGATTGCGCTGGGCCGTAAGTGGTCCTCCACCCCTAAGGGCATCGGGTTCAAGCCGCGCGGCGAGGACACATTGATGGCCGGAAACATAGACGGAAACACCACCGCATGAGCACGCCAAGCCGCACCGACAATATGACCGGCAACATGAAGCGCAAGATGCGCTCGGCCGCGCGTCTTTACGCGGTGCAGGCGCTGTTCCAGATGGAACACTCCAGCCTGACGCTGGACAAGGTGCGGCTGGAATTTCTTGATTACCGCTTTGGCGAGATGATGGACGGCGAGGAAATGCTTGAAGGCGACGAAGCGCACTTCACTCGGGTCCTCGAAGACGCAATCCGCAATCAGGCGAAAATTGACCAGATGACAGATCGCGCGCTGGTGGCTAAATGGCCGATTGGGCGCATTGATCCGACACTTCGGGGCCTTTTCCGCGCTGCTGGTGCTGAAATGCTGGACGACGCTACGCCGCCAAAGGTTGTGATTTCAGAGTATCTTGATCTGGCTTCGGCCTTCTTTCCAGATGGCAAAGAATCGCGGTTTGTGAATGCTGTGCTGGATCATATGGCCCGCGAAGCGCGCCCTGATGCATTCTGAGATCGCGCTGAGCATTGCTGAAACTCAATTAGGTTAAGCGCTGTCCTGACGGACAAGATCATGCCTGCCCAAGGTTATGCTGGTCATCCAAATGCGCGATCTGCGCCGTATCACCAATTTGTCGGCTATGTGTACACGGTGGTGATGGGCATTATTCCACTTTTGGTAGATGCATTTATGCAACCTATTGGTGTTTTTCTGTGAGGCAAACTTAATGCTTCAGTCGCTTGAGATACATCTGCATAGCTGCAGGTTATTAGTTAATGCATTGTTAATAAAGTGTTATAGATAGCGCTTTCCCGTTGGGCCGCGGCGCTACCGCAAGAGGGGTCGTTACAACGGGTGCGGGTGCCGACGGTACCCCTCAAATTAAATTCCCGCATGTATAGAAAAATGTTGATCCGTCAGCTTGTCAGCGCTTTGATTGATTATTGAGAATTTGGTGTTCAATACAGTAACTAGCAGTGGGGCGGTGATGTCGATATTGGAGAAGATGATTTTGTTTGTCATGTCACGTCGCGAGGATGATGAGATAAACTGGACAGTTCCCAGCCCAGAGGAAAAACCGGTACAAAATCCAGAGCCTGTCGTTTTTCAGGAGAAGGACATCGCGGACGATGTGAATGCATCTGAGCTTCCCGAAGGTAACGTCACACGCGAAGAGATGCACCGCCTGTTTGGTAGCGCGTTACGCGTACGCTAAACGTCAAAAAGGTGTGGCGGGACCGCCGTTGCCGGGTCGGTTGTATTCCCGAGGACCTGTATGTACAGGTGGGTGCCAGATAAATTAACCAGGGCTAAAACAGAGCCAGCTCCCTCGGATTTGCTTAAGGCCACTGGAATGTAACGTCAGTCGCGCAGGGCAGAACCCGCCACAGGCTTTATGTAGGGCTGGTACAGCGGCATAACAAGTGGCTATTGCGCCGCTTCCTCAATAAAGTCGTAGCGGACCAATTCTTCGGGTAGCAGCACGTAAATTTCGTCTGGCGGTGTCGCCAGTGCATGCTGCATGACCAGTGGATCGATGCCCATTTGATCAAGGTAACG
>Ga0209345_10005669_pt1 | contig 11507 bp, 12 predicted proteins | sample Cruoilmetagenom7_FD_187294 | JGI IMG/M metagenome (GOLD analysis project Ga0209345, IMG submission 187294) | Oil polluted marine microbial communities from Coal Oil Point, Santa Barbara, California, USA - Sample 7 (SPAdes) (version 2) | ecosystem: Environmental > Aquatic > Marine > Oil seeps ...
AGGTTTTTACGTTTGTTTCTGGTGTTGGTTTGGCTTTTGGTTCTAATTCATACCGCAATTCATCCCGCAACTCATCAGGTGTGAAGCGGATGGGGTTTAGGGTGCGGGGTTGGCGCGGCTGTGTCCACTTAGCGGCGGTCTCAGTGTCCGCAAGCTCCACACTCCAGAGCTTATAATACGCGTCCCGCATTTCACCGTCTTGGGCATTTGGTTTCGGTTTACGGTATAAAAATCCTTGCACATTGACGATTTTGACGAGAGCAAAAGCCTTCCATGTATAGGCGCGGGGTGCATTCGTAAATTCTTGCACAAATCCCTGTTTTGCTTGCTTGTCGCCACTTGAAAAGCCATGTGGAAATTTACGTTTCCAGTCCCCGAAATACTTAGAAAGCGCATAGTCCGCCAAGCGGTTCTTGCGCCATTTTCGAATGGTGGTTTCACCGATAATGCGGCGGACATAGGCAATCCTATGGGGGCATTGCAAAACCCAAGCCTTGATCCGCATATTAAGATTATCCCGCGTCTTGGCGCGCAAACTTTCAGAAAGCCGCACCACCATCCGCCCATAAACAAGCGCAGAGCCATGACCGCCAACGCCAGATCTAATCACACCAAGCAAGCTAGACATAAGCGCCGACAAAACCCCCAAATCCCAAAGCTCGGGCGGGGAAAGTCTATTAATTTCAACAAGGTCAAATTTCATGGTTGTAGGATAAGGGCAGGTGTAGAGCCGTGGATAAGTTTTTTGTTTTGGGATAAATCACTCGTGCAATGCAAGTGAGGCTTCAACTTGAGGTACGCTTTGGCGGCTGTTACGAGAGTAGACGATACTAATGTTTACGTCTAATTACAGCAGAGAGTTAGGATGTGATATATCTAGAAGAGGGAACTTATGGCGTTAATCACAAGTGCATTTACATCAGCAATAGTTATTGCTTCCGTTACAGCGATTCCCGCACTCTATAGGCGAAAGTCTAAATTGGTAAAAGCTAGTACAAATGAAAATGGTGAAAAGCCGCGTAGATTTATTCGCTGGAGGCGGTGGTTTTGCCGCCGCCTCTTTTCGCTTTAGAGATAGGAAGAAAAACAACCATTATTTCTAAACATAGCCAAACGCTAACATCTCGATGGATGGCTGCATACGCAGGTATGAGCGGTTTGAGAGAATTGTTTGAAATTCAAATCATGATACAAAAATGTACCCCCCCACACTCGCTCACCCCTGTGTATACAGGGGTCTATATTCCAAATTTTAAGGAGCACACCCACTTGAAACCCGCCCTTGCCAATTTAGCATTACCGCTTTATGTTGCCATAATGTTCTATACTTATATTTGCACCAATAAATTACGCGGCATATTATATACTGGTCACACAGATGATTTGTCTGCTCGGATGGAGCAACATAAACAGAAAGTATTTGGCGGTTTCACGGCGAAGCATGGGTGCGGCAAACTGGTTTGGTTTGCAACATTCCGTACGCGCGAGGAAGCATTCAAGAAAGAGCGGCAAATCAAGAAATGGAAGCGTGCCTATAAGCTCAATGTTATTGAGCTGGATAATCCCTATTGGTTGGATATTCACGAGCAAACCGTTTGGCCGCCCATAAATGGGCATTTGCCTGTACCGCCTGCGGATAGCCTAAAAACTTTTCGATAGACCCCTGTGTATACAGGGGTGAGCGGGGTTGGGGATGTTATGCCCCAAGGTTCCATTCATTCCGCCAAGCCTAAAAAATTACGGGAACATTACGAAACCCTTGTGGCAGCATGGGGGGTTTTTAACGGGTTAATGGGTCTTGCTTGTGTTATTTGCGCTCAAGTTTTGAGAAAGAGAGAAAACCCATGAAAATTATTATAAGCGCCCTTGTTTTGGGGCCACTCATGTTATCTGCGTGTGCCAGTAATGGAGAGCCGCAACAGCCTGAACCTGATCGCAACGCACGTAAGGCTCGGATGTCTAGTGGGTCTAGTGGCTCCAGCGGGCCCATCACATCCATTCGCCCCGCAAGCCTGTTGTTTGCGAGTTTCAACCGCAATGATGACTACAGCATTGACCAAAAAGAGTTCGCGGACGGCATACAAAAGTCCTTTGAAATTGCGGACAACAACAAGGACGACAAACTCACACCTTTTGAATTAGAAATTTGGCGGAAAAATGCACTGGGTTCGATTGATGCGGCGCCCGGCAGCATGATGCTGGATACCGATTTTAATCAACTGGTCACACATGCAGAATTTGATGCGGCGCTGGGGAAATTATACCAAGCATCAGATAGAGACGGTAATGGCGTCGTTAGTTTTGACGAGCTTGTCAAAATAATTTCAAGACCCGCGCCGCGCCGAAATCGTTCAGGCGGAAAACCTAATGGCAAACGCCCATCTGGCGGTAAAGGCGGCGGCAAAGGCAGCGGAAGGGGTCGCGGCGGGTAAGCGGTCACAAGAAACCCCAATCTTTGAAGTTATCAATATATCTGTAGTTTTACTTGTGCGTCCCCCTTATGATACCCATAATAAAAGCCATATGGGGAGACGCGGGTTATGCGATCATTGTTATTTATTATCGGGGTTGTATTTTCGGTTTTGGTGTTGCCGGCTTCGGCCGCGCGCGCACAGGGTTCCAGTCAAGTTGTTGGTGATGTGAAATTGGCGGACACCATATTCCTTGCATCTCAAGGCAATATGGATGCCCAGTTTCAAGTGGGAAGAGCATATTTTACCGGACAAGGTGTAGCTCTGGATAAAACTGCAGCTACATCCTTTTTCAAAATGGCCGCCGAGCAAGGGCACACAACATCTGAATCATTGATGGGGGCTTTCTATTCCTACGGTGAGGGCGTGGAAATTGATTATGCGCAGAGTATGAAATGGTATAGGCGCGCGGCCATAAAAGGAAATGCCCCTTCGCAGCTCGGCTTAGGAGGGCTTTACAAAGAAGGCCTCGGTGTTTTGAAAAATGATATAACCGCCTATGCTTGGTACGCTATCTCCACTGGCCTGCGCGATAATGCATCCGCCGAAGTCAAAGCCGCTTTTGAGAAAGATATGACACAAGAAGGCGTTGTTGCCGCGCAGAAGCTGGCGATACAATGCCTTTTGTCCGAATATAAGAACTGCGGCTAATCCACTCTTAATAGTAATGACGGGTGACGGAGTTTTACTTGTGCGCCCACCTATGATATCCTTAATAAAAGCCATATGGGGACACGCGGATTATGCGGTTATTTTTGCTTATTATCGGAGCGGTGTTTGCCGCTTTGGTGTTGCCGGTTTCGGATGCGCGCGGACAGATTGCGCCGGGTGAAGACGCACCGTCGATCATTGCATTTGCGGAGCAAGGCAAGGTAGATTCCCAGTATAAATTGGGGAAAGCATATTTTTATGGGATTGGCATTCCTCTGGATAAAACCAAAGCCGTAAAATGGATTAACAGGGCAGCAGACCAAGGGCATACACAGTCTGAGATATTGATGGGAACTTTTTATTCGCTGGGAGACGGAGTGGTTCCGGATCTAACGGAAACGATTAAATGGTATAAACGCGCCGCCGTAAAAGGTAATTCACTCGCACAATTTAGTTTGGGAGCGAGCTATCAAGAAGCAAATGACATCCCAAATAATAAGGTCATTTCTTATGCCTGGTTTGCTATTTCTTTGGCGCAGGGCAATGAGACGGCCAAAGTCTGGAAAGACGCATTTGAAAACAGCTTGTCACCAGAAGAGATTATCATAGCTCAAAAAATGGCGCTGCAATGTCTTGCGTCTGCGTATAAAGACTGCGGTTAGTTCTATTCCTTTTTGGCCATCACATAGTTTAGCGCGAGCCGTCCGCCGTCTACATAGACGGTTTCACCTGTGACATAGCTGGCATCATCGCTTGCCAAGAAAGCAACGACACTGGCGACTTCGTCGGGGTTGGCTATGCGGCCGAGCGGGGTGCGTGAATGGATCATGTCCAGAGCATCTTGGTTTTCTGCAACGCCCGCCAGCATGTCAGTTTTAATACTGCCCGGGCCCACGCCGTTGACGCGGATACCGTAGGGCGCCAGCTGTAATGCCATGCCTTTGGTCAACTGGTTCATGCCGCCCTTGGACACTTCGTAGGCCAGAATATCAGGGATAGCCACGACGGCATTCACCGAGGACATATTGACAATAGAAAACGGACGGCGCGCGCTGCCCGAGCGATCGTCACTGTCATCAAGGACACCAACCATATGTTTTGCGACGGCTTGAGAGGCCAAAAACGCGCCGCGCAAATTAACCGACATGACTTTGTCGAAATCTTTGGGGTCCAAGTCGAGAATTCCACCTTTGATTATTATACCTGCATTGTTCACTAACACATCAATACTACCAAATTTGCTTAGGGTGTCCGCGATCAAATTATGGACGGAAAGCTTGTCCGACACGTCTGTCGGCACATAGAGAACCCGCTCACCGCTGGCGTCTAATTTGTCGGCAGCTTCTTTGCCTGCCCCTTTGTCGGTGTCGGCGATAACAACATTGTCGCCATCGTCAAAAAACCTGCGCACACAGGCATAACCGATGCCCTTGGCACCGCCCGTTACAATAATAGTTCTGCGGTCAGCCATGAGGTCTCCGTCTCTTTATCTTTAAATGATGTGAGTTTTGGTTTTAGCTATCCGGATTGTAGCTCGGATATCATTTGTTTGAGATGTACTTTTTGTTTCTTCAATTTGGTGAGTAGCATGGCGTCGGGCGCGGGGTGTTTAAGTTCACTTTCGATTTTATCGTCAAGTCTTGCGTGTTTGTTGTTAAGTTCCTTCAAATGCGCTGCTATAGCCATTCGCACCTCCTGTTTTGAGTTTCAGTAAGCAGAGGTTAGCATAAAAAACCGACGCGTCCTACTGGATTCATAAAATTTTCTTTGTTTACTTTATTTAGGGTGAGCCATGGGTTAATGTAAGGTCATGAGCGATGAAAATGACCAAAATACCGATCAAGCCGAGCTACGTAACCTGCTTAAGCAATTACAGGCCGACCACCGCCGGATTGACGACGAAATTGTTGCCCAGCGAGAAATCGGTACCGTAGACATGCTGAAAATTGGCCGCATGAAGAAAATAAAGCTTATCCTAAAAGATAAAATCGCCCTGGTCGAAGATAAATTAATGCCTGACATTATTGCATAAGCCTAAGCCGTTCCTGCGACAAATTTCAACCCACCCAAGTTTTTAGTGTTCTTTTGGTGCATATGTGCATAATCGCCCCATGGGAATCGAACACAATCATAATCACCGCCATAATCACAGCTACAATGGCAACAACGATGCGCATCAAGCACATGGTCATGACCATAACCATTTTCATTCCCGCGGCGTGAACGCCAAAAACGCAAGCCGTATGGCCATGGCTGCCGTGCTTACGGGCACATTTATGGTGGTCGAGCTGATCGGCGGTATATTGTCAGGCTCCCTCGCGCTTATGGCGGACGCCGGACATATGCTGACCGATTTCGGCGCCTTGTCGCTGGCGTGGCTAGCATTTCGTATCGCAAAACGTCCCGCGGACTGGAAGCACACATTCGGTTTTGACCGGTTTTCTATCGTGGTTGCCTTTGTAAACGGTCTATCCCTGTTTTTTGTTGCCGGCATGATTGTCTGGGAAGCGATCAAGCGGTTTGGGCAACCCATTGAGGTTATGGGCAAGCCTATGCTGATTGTGGCAACGCTGGGATTGTTGGTCAATATCGCCGTGTTTTTCATCATCATCAGCGGTGACAAAGACAACCTCAATATCCGTAGTGCGGCTTTGCATGTGATAGGGGATTTACTTGGATCCGTAGCTGCCATTGGTGCCGCCATTGTCATTTTGCTGACAGGGTGGATGCCCGCCGACTTGCTGATGTCGGTGTTGGTGGCCGTCATCATCCTGCGCTCCGCATGGCATATTGTCTTGGAAGCGGGGCATATTTTGATGGAGGGCACGCCCAAGGGATTGGACCGCCGAACTATAAGTGCTGATATGCATGACCAATTCGAGCAAATCCTGCATGTGGACCATATTCACGCATGGTCCATATCCCAAGAACGTCCCATAATCACTCTGGAAGCTATTATTCGTGATGATTTCAACATAGAAGATACGGCCCAAGCCATAAAAGCGCGTCTCCATGATAGGTTCGGCGTCGAGCACGCCACTGTCGAGGTCAAGCGAGAGCGCCGTGACAGTAGCCGCGATAATACGAGACAATAAAAGAGCTAACTAAAGCGGTTTACCCATCCTGACGAGAGGGACTTTTGTGCCGTCAGACGTGGTGTCGAAAATATCTTCTATTTTCTCATACCCACAAGCCGCATATAAAGGCACGCCCGCCAATGTCGCCATCATTTCGGCGCGTTTAAAGCCTGCATTTCGCGCGGCTTGCTCACAAGTGTCTAAAATCAAACGCCCAATACCACGACGGGTAAAGTCAGGATGGGTGTACATAGCCCGAATACGAGCGGGCTCAAGGGACGGATCTAATAATCTGGCGTTGCGCCCTTTAGAGTGGTCACCGCCGTATAAGGTATCACGTCCCGACCAACCGCCACATCCTGCAAGCTCGCCGTCCAATAAAACGGCGAAATATGTACCATCCTCTATGAGCTGCGTATCCAGCCCCATAACTTCGAAGCTAGCTCGTATTTGGGGCTTGGTTAAAAATTGTGATTGCAAGGTTTCAATGGATTTGCGCATTAAGGCTTGAAGTTGCGGCAGATCCTTGCGCAAAGCCCTAACAATTCGTAAATTTTTTGCGGTATTGGTCATTTAATAATAGTGTCATATAAGTCACGCTTTGCAACAAAATTATCAACTGTCCGATTAGCGGTTGTGATTTTGGCCGTATTCAGCCAAAAGTCGAGGCTAGATTATCGATATCTAACCAAATTAACTAAGCTACTCATAAAAGAGGAACATCCAAATGAGAACTACAACACTTAAAACACAACTAGCCCTCGGCGTATCAGCTTTGATGCTGGTTGGCTCTTGGAGCACTGTAGCATTCGCTGCTGATGAAATTATTTCAACAGGTACGCGTCGCCAAGCGCGCTCAGCTGCCGATACTCCGGCTCCAGTTGACGTGATTTCAGGCGACGAATTTGTCAATCAAGCTTCTGCTGACATTGGCGATCTTCTTCGTACGGTTGTTCCTTCTTACAACATCAATTCACAGCCAATTTCTGATGCGGCGACTATTATTCGCCCAGCTAACTTGCGCGGCCTATCGCCAGACAACACTTTGGTTCTAATCAACGGCAAGCGTCGTCATCGTGGTTCTGTCATATCCTTCCTTGGTGGCGGTATTTCGGATGGTGCCCAGGGTGCTGACATTAGTGTTATCCCAACCATTGGTCTGAAACAGGTTGAAATTTTGCGCGACGGTGCATCTTCACAATATGGTTCTGACGCTATTGCTGGTGTGATGAACTTTATTTTGAAAGATTCCCCAGACAGCGGCCAAGTTGAGCTTTCTTATGGTTCGACTTATGCTGGCGACGGCGACAACTATAAACTCGCTGCCAATATTGGCCTGCCTCTTGGTGATGCTGGTTTTGTCAACATTTCAGGTGAGTACGGCGAAACTGACGGTACTGTACGTTCCGTACAGCGTAATGATGTCGCGGCTCTAATCGCCGCAGGCAACACTGCTGTTACAGATAACCTACTGATTAACAGCTACACAGATGAAGTTCCTCAATATTGGGGTACGCCGGATCTAAGAGATAGCTATACATTATTCGTCAATTCTGGATATGAAATTAGTGAAAACGCCGAAATCTATGCATTTGGTAATTATTCCGAGCGTACTGTTGAGGGTGGTTTCTTCTTCCGTAACCCAACCAATCGCGGTGGTGTTTATCGTGGTCCATCAGTTGACGCAATAACAGGCGCTTTAGATCCAGCCGGTGTTGCTTCCATTCGTGTTGGTGACCTTGATGGTCTTGGTGTCGGCGGCGCATGTCCTGCAGGTATTCCACTTACAGGTACAAATGGCCTTATAGCTGACCCTACAGTTCTTGCATCTGTTGTTGCTGATCCAAATTGCTTCTCTTTTGTTGAAACCATTCCAAGCGGGTTTACCCCACGTTTTGGTGGCGACAATCGCGATTTCTCCATTGCTGGTGGTGTTCGAGGCGAGCTGGATTTTGGTACCGGACTTGGTTATGATTTCAGTGGCTATTATGGTACAAACAAAACAGTATTTGCTATTAGTAATACTATCAACGCGTCCTTAGGTCCGAACACTCCACGTGATTTCACACCAGGGGCTTATGAGCAAATCGAAACTGGCTTTAATGCTGATTTCAATTATGCCATCCCAGTGGAAGGTTGGGCATCTGATCTTGGAATCGCTGCTGGTTTCGAATGGCGTGATGAGCAATTTGATATCACAGCTGGTGATCCTGCGTCCTACGCATTGGGTCCTTTGGCTGATCAAGGTTTCTCATCAAGCTCTAACGGCTTTGGTGGTTTCTCTGAAAGTTCATCTAATTCACAGAGTAATATTGGTGTATATGCTGAATTGGAAGCTGACATTACTGATGCTTTCACTTTGCAAACTGCAGCGCGTTATTCAGATTATGATAAATTTGGTGACTCTCTAACTTGGAAAGTGGGTGCGCTTTATAAGCTTACTGATACTCTGAGCTTACGCAGTACATACTCCACAGGCTTCCACGCCCCTACATCAGGGCAAGCCAATGTGAAAAACGTAACGACACAAAACGTAAATGGTGTTCTGATTGATCAAGGGACAATTCCTTTAACAACAGCACCTGGCCAACTAGCCGCAGACTACCTTGCAAGTACAACTGGTTTTACACCAACGTTGAATACAGAAACGGCTGATAACTTGTCTGTGGGTGTGGCGTTTGAAACTGGCGCAATGTCTTGGACAGTTGATTATTTCAACATCAGAGTGAAAGACCGGATTGCCAATTCAGATCGGATTAACTTTATTGACCCGCTTGTTTTCCAGGCTGGTTTAGATGGTGTTGCATTAACAGATCCAACATCTGTTGCTCAAACGATTACAGATTTGGCTGCTGCTGGCTCGATTGTGCGTGCCGACTACACTGGATTTGAAGATCTAACGAGCTTCCAATTCTTCACCAACTCCTTTGATACAAAAACGACTGGTTTTGATATTATTGGCCGTATGCCATTTGATGTAGGTACTGGTTCGTCAAGTGTCGTGTTGGCTGCAAACTACACCAAAACAACAGTTACGGATATTGGATCCGATACTGCTGCCCCACTTAGCACAGCCGTTGATGGACGTGTTGATGCTTTGGAAAAACTTCTGCCTAATTGGCGTGGTAATATGACGCTCAACCATGAGCAAGGTATCTGGCGTGGTCTAGTTCGGGTTAACTATTACGGCCCTTGGCGTGATACAGGTAACGGTTTAGATGTTGGCGGTGAATTTACTGTTGACGCTGAACTTGGTGCCAAAGTTATGGAAAATGTAGAGCTGATTGTTGGTGTTGCCAACGCGTTTGACAATTTCCCTGATGAGAATCCTGGTCAAGGTGGTTCAGGCCAGCTTTACCCTGAATCCTCACCGATGGGCTTTAATGGCGGTCAATACTATGTTAAAGCTCGCTATACATTCTAGGCGAAGTTTAATTTGAAATTAGTAGCGCCCTCGACCTTCTTGGTCGGGGGCGTTTTTGTTTGCGCGGAAGGGAATACCGTCCTACAAACTTCGTTATGCAAACCGAAGTTTTTATCGCTTATGTTTTCACCGTCTTGGCTTTGATGAGTACACCTGGGCCAAGCCATCTCTTGATGCTCAGCAATTCAGCCTCGAATGGCTTTCGCAGGTCAATGGCGACGGCAGCAGGTGATCTATCTGCCAACATGTTGCAAATGTTGGCAGCAGGGCTTGGCTTGTCGACATTAATCATGGCGGCACCTAAAGCATTTATTGTAATAAAATTTGCTGGGGTGCTTTATCTTGTTTGGCTTGGCATACAAATATTACGAAAATCATTTGACCCGCGCCGCGAAAACAATCTCGCACCGCGCACTAGTCTCAAAAGGCTTTATATGCAAGGTTTCATCACGTCAGCGACAAACCCCAAAGCTGTGGTTTTCTTTGCGGCTTTGTTTCCACAATTCATCACAAACACATCAGCATTTTGGCCGCAATTTATTGCTCTAAGTGCCGCATATATTTTTATCGACGGTGCGTTTCTCAGTTTTTACGGTTTTGCAGCTTCCCGCTTACGGAGGTTCACTGCATCCAATGCTTCAAAGTGGGTCGACCGTTTAGGCGGTATCGGCATATTGATCGCCGCCCTATTATTAGGCCTAAAATCCATGCCGAAAACCTAGCACCCTATACTGACCATCAGTACAAATTAAACGGACGACACCATGAGCGTAGATATAAAAATCACGGACAACATAGCGGTCATCACTATTGATAATCCCCCGGTTAATGCCTTATCGGCGCATATTCGTAAGGGGCTTGTAGATGCCGTAGAGCAGATAAATGCCGACACAAACATTCATGGTGCCGTGTTGACGGGCGCAGGTAAGATATTCATCGGCGGTGCGGATATCAAAGAATTCGGCAAGCCGCCACTGGAGCCGTTCCTGCCAAATGTTATTGATATTCTTGAGGCCTGCCGCGTACCAACCGTCGCTGCTCTTAACGGCGCGGCACTGGGTGGGGGTTTAGAAGTGGCGCTTGGTTGCCGTTTTCGCGTCGCCGCGCCCGCCGCAAAATGCGGACTGCCTGAAGTGAAGCTCGGACTGATACCAGGTGCGGGCGGCACACAAAGATTACCACGGTTAATCGGCGCGGTGAAAGCCGGCGAGATGATTACGACCGCCAAACCGTTAGCCGCAGATAAAGCCTTGGCTGCAGGCGTGGTTGAGGCCGTATTTGAAGATGCCCTCATAGACAACGCTATTTCGTTTTTACAAGATAAGCTAGCCAACGGGCATACTGGTACCGCGCTCAGCACCGTTACCAACCTACCCAATTGGGATGCGGGCAGTTTTGCAAAACTAGAAGCCAAAACCCAAGCCCGTGCGCGCGGCCAATTATCCCCCGTCAAAGCATTAGAAGCCGTACGCGCGGCACAAGAACTCCCCTTTCACGAAGGTTTAAAGCGCGAGCGAGAAATTTTCATGGAGTGCATGCAAAGCCCACAACGTGCAGGACTTATTCATGCGTTTTTCTCAGAGCGGCAAGTGGCTAAAGTGCCCGGTTTAGATATGTCCAAGACGCGACCCATACAAACCGTCAGTATATTGGGCGCAGGCACGATGGGTGTCGGTATCGCTCTCGCATTTTTAGCGGGCGGCTATGAAGCCGGCCTGTTCGATATAAATGCGGATGCTCTAAATAAAGGCATAGAACGTATCAACAAAACTCTGGTCTCCAATTTGGCCAAAGGCCGGATTACCGCAGCGGTTTTGGAGCAACAACAAAACAATCTATCGGCGATTGCTGATATGGAGGACCTCACCAATTCTGATTTGGTTA
>Ga0209345_10005672_pt1 | contig 11502 bp, 5 predicted proteins | sample Cruoilmetagenom7_FD_187294 | JGI IMG/M metagenome (GOLD analysis project Ga0209345, IMG submission 187294) | Oil polluted marine microbial communities from Coal Oil Point, Santa Barbara, California, USA - Sample 7 (SPAdes) (version 2) | ecosystem: Environmental > Aquatic > Marine > Oil seeps ...
ACCGAGGTTGAACGCCTTGTCTCCGGGACGGGGGCCGACACGATCTTTGGCGGCGTCGGTACCGGCCCGATGTGGGTGGATGCGGGCGCGGGGGCGGACCGGATCGTCACCGGGTCAGGCGCGGATAATCTCATTGGCGGCGCAGGCAACGACACGCTGATCGGCGGCGCGGGCAACGACAGTATCTATGGTGGCAGCGAAAGTGACCTCATCCAGTTCAGCTCCGGCTGGGGCAACGATCTGATCGTTGGCGGCGAAAGTGCTGGCGATTTTGACCACCTCGACTTTTTCACGGTGACCTCGGGCCTGACCCTGACCTTCCGCGGCATCGAGATGGGCACCGTCACCGATGGCACCAATACCGCCAATTTCTCCGAGATCGAACGCTTCACCCTCGGCTCGGCGTCCGATGTGGTCTTCGGCGGATCCAGCTCTGCGGCGATGTATGTAGAGACCTATGGCGGCAACGACACTGCCACCGGCGGGTCGGGGAACGACAGCATCTTTGGCGGTGCGGGCAATGACTCGATTTGGGGCGGCGCGGGCAATGACAGCCTGCATGGCGGCCTTGGCAATGACACCCTGATCGGCGGGGCCGGAGCCGACACGCTGCGCGGCTGGGACGATGCCGATGTCATCTATGGCGGCGCGGGCGACCTGGTGATCGGCGGCGAAGGCGGCATCGACAACGACACCCTGTTTCTGAACTATGCCGATGTTGAATCGATCACCTATGGCGGCGGCAACAACGAAGCGGGCACCGTGACCTTCACCGCAGCCTCCGGTGGCGGCACGCTGACCTTCTCCGAGATTGAAAGCGTCCAGTTTGTGGGCGCGGTCGAAGGCACCACTGGCAATGACAGCATGGGCATCGGCTATACCGATGCCGAGGGCGATCAGATCGACGGGTCTGATGGTCTGAACGATACGATCTTCGCGGGTGGCGGCGATGACACGATCAACGGCGGCGCGGGCGGCGACACGGTCTACGGTGGTGACGGTGCTGACGAGATCACCGGCGGAAGCGGCGCGGATGAGCTTTATGGCGGTGCAGGCAATGATACCCTGCGCACCGGAAGCGATGCCGACAACGATGGGGCCTATGGCGGCGATGGCGATGATCTGGTCATCGGCGAGGGTACCGGCACGGACGCATTGTTTGGCGACGCGGGTAACGACACCCTCCAGGGCTCGGCCACAGGCAGCACACTGGCCTATGGCGGCGACGGCAACGACCTGATCACTGGTGGCAATCAGACCGACATGCTTTTGGGCGAAGCGGGCAACGACATTCTCGATGGCGGCGGCGGGGCGGATTATCTCTACGGCGAGGAAGGCAATGACACGCTGATTGGCGGCGCGGGCAACGACACTTTGGACGGCGGGCTCGGGGCCGATGATATCACTGGTGGCACTGGTGATGACAGTATCGTTGCGGGTCAGGGATCGGACACGATCGGCCTGGGCGACAACCACGGCGCAGACATCATTCTGGGTGGCGAAGACGCGGATGGAACCGACCGCGACTGGCTGGATCTCTACGAAAACGGCACCGGTCAGGGCGCAACCGTCACCTATACCGGCAATGAGGCCGGTATCGTGGAGTTCGACGGAACGCCGGGCGTTATCTCGACCTTCTCGGAAATCGAGGTGATGGACGGCACCAACCAGGCCGATTTCATCGACGCAAGCGTGACGACGGATGGTGTGGAAGTCTATTCCAACTGGGGCGACGACACCGTCACCGGCGGCAGCGGCGCGGACACGATCTATACCGGACTTGGCGCGGACAGTGTCTACGGCGGCAGCGGCAATGACATCCTGACAGGCCAACAGGGCGACGATGTGATCTTCGGCGACGCCGGTGACGACACCCTGACCGGCAACGAAGGTCAGGATTCGCTTATCGGCGGCGACGGGAATGATCTGCTGACCGGGGATGGTCCGGCCAGTGCGACCGGCGGGCAGTTCGGTCTGTTTGCCCTGCAAAGCGCCGGCACGTCCGGCATCTTCTTCAACGGAACCTATACGTTCAACGCCAGTGCGGCCAGCACGACCGTTCAGGTGACCGATGACGAAAACGCCTTCGAGGACCTCAACTCCTCCTCGGGCAGCACGCAGGACACCGGCGCGCCGCAGGTTCTGACGCAAAACATCACGATCGGATCGACCACCTATCTTGCAGGCACCTCGATCCATGCCATTGCCCAATCCGATATTGTCAACGCCACGACCGGGGAAACCGGCAACGCCTGGCTGATCCAGATCGGTCCGGTCCAGGCGGGCAACACCTACTGGGCCTATGATATCGCCGTGAATGACGGGGACCAGATTACGTGGACCTCTTCGAACTCGGCCGCGATCCAGACCCCTGTTTTCGCCAACACCACAGGCCTCGACTATGCCGATCTCGTGCAGGCCAATGGCCAGCATCTGCCCTCCAATGATACGCTTGTCGGTGGCGCAGGCAATGACACGCTGTTTGGCGGCGTGGGCGATGACAGCCTCGTGGGCGGTGACGGCACCGACTCGATCTCGGGCGGCAGCGGCGCCGACTGGATCGACGGAGGAAGTGGCGATGACACCGTGGATGCTGGTGACGGCAACGACCAGGTCTTCGCCTGGACGGGCAATGACAGCGTGCTCGGCGGTGCGGGCCGCGACACGATTTTCGGTCAGAACGGCAATGACACCATCTTCGGCGGCGCTGGCAATGACTACCTCGACGGCGACGACGACCTGGCAGGTGCGGATTCCATCTTCGGTGAAGATGGCAATGACACGATCATCGGCGACGGTGGCAATGACACGCTCTTCGGTGGCAATGGCAACGACCAGATCTTCGCTGGCGCGGATGACGACAGCGTCTCGGGTGGTGCCGGGAACGACCAGATCTTCGGCGAGGCTGGCAATGACAGCATTGATGCCGGTGCGGGCGATGACACGGTTCTTGGCGGCGACGGCAATGACACGATCATCGGTTTCGAGGGTAACGACAGCGTAGACGGCGGCGCGGGCGATGATGTCATCAACACGCGCACCTCGCCGGGAACGGGTGTGCCGGACGAGGGCTACGGCGCGCCCGGCAATCCGCTCTACTACCCGGCGGACCCCGCCGCATTCAACGACCGTGACACCGTGGATGGCGGCACGGGCAATGACAGCATCCTGACCGGCGATGACAACGATCTCATCTTCGGCGGCGACGGGGCCGATACGGTCGATGCAGGCTTTGACGACGACCAGATTTCCGGTGGTGCCGGGGCTGATGTCTTGGAAGGCAACGAGGGCAACGACACGATCAGTGGCGGCGCCGACGGCGACATCATCTATGGCGACGTCGCACCGACCAATCCGGACTTTGCGCTCTTCGCACCCTATGATCTGCCCAATGACGGTACCGATCTTGCACCGGGTAACAATGCCGACCTGCTGCACGGCGATGGCGGCAACGATACGATCTACGGGCAGGACGACAACGACACGATCTACGGCGGCGATGGCGACGACGTGGTCTACGGCGGGTTGGACAACGATTTTCTCTATGGCGAAGCAGGCGCGGATACGCTGTTCGGCGGGGCCGGGAACGACGTCCTGTATGGCGGTCCGGACGCCTCTGCCGACAGCCTTGTCGGTGGCGATGGAAACGACACGCTTGGCGGCGGCGGTGGCGATGACACCGTCGAAGGTGGCGCGGGCGAAGATGTGGTCTCGGGTGAAGCTGGCAATGACACCGTGCGTGGTGGCGACGGCAACGACAGCGTCTACGGGGCCGAAGGCGACGACGTCATGTATGGCGACGCCGGAAATGACAGCATGGAAGGCTGGTTCGGCGACGACACCATGTATGGTGGCAGCGGCGATGACTATATCGACGCCGGAAGCGGTGCTGACCTTCTCGAAGGTGGTGACGGCAACGACACGCTGCTTGGCGGCAGCGATGTGGGCAACGATACCCTGCGCGGTGGTGCCGGAAACGACAGCCTCAGCGCGGGCGGCGGCGACGATATCCTTGAAGGCGGCGACGGGGCTGATTTCCTCTTTGCGGCGGAAGGCGACGACCAGCTTGACGGCGGCGAAGGGGATGACACGCTGCACGGCTGGCTGGGCAATGACACGATCAATGCCGGCACCGGCAATGACCTGATCCTTGGCGGCGACGGGAACGACACGTTCATCTATGCCGCTGGCGATGGTCAGGACACGATCACCGACTTCAACGTCGGCAACTCGGGCACGCTGGCCGACGGTGACATCACCAACAACGACTTCATCAACCTGTCAGCCTTCTACGACAACATCTGGGAACTGCACGCAGACCAGGCCGATGATGGCATCCTGAACCAGTCGAACGATGGCGTGAACGGTGTCGACTATTCCGACAATGCCAGCTTCGGCAGCGGTGGCCTCGTGTTCTCCGGCGCGTCGGCGGATGCCAATTCCTTTACCATCGAGAACACCGGTGTGGTCTGCTTCGCGCAGGGCACCCGCATCCTGACCCCGCATGGCGAGGTTCCGATCGAGCGTCTGCGCCTCGGCGATCTTGTCGTCACGCGCGACAACGGGGTGCGGCCGATCCTCTGGATCGGCGCGCGGCAGGTCTCGGGCGCGGAGCTTGCACGGAACCCGAAACTGCGACCGATCCGGATCACCCCGGACATCACCGGCGGTGATGCGCCGCTGATCGTGTCGCCGCAGCACGGGCTTCTGGTGCGGATCGACGGTGCGGATGAAACCCTCGTGCGCGCCACCCATCTGGCCTGCCTGCGCGGCGGCAAGGCGCGTGTGATGAACGGATGCAAAGGCGTCACCTATTTCCACCTGATGTTCGAGGCGCATGAGATCCTTTTTGCGAACGGCGCGCCGACGGAAAGTTTCTATCCCGGCCCCAGCGCGTTCGGTGCGCTGCCCGTCGCGGCCCGCAACGAGATCCTGACGCTGTTCCCCGATCTCGATCCGGCGCTGGCGCAAGAACGCTATGGCGCATATGCCCGCCCCTTCGCGCGCTTCCGCGATCTGCCTGACCACGTCGCGGAGCTGTCACTGACGGTGCCCTTGCGGCGTCGGTCGTCCGGCGTGATCTGCGGGGATCAAGCGCCTGCAGCCGCGATGCGGAAACAGGCCTGATGGGAAGACAGCCCCGTCGGGTCTCGCCTTGTCGCAGGGCTGCGGCCATGCGCCTGCGCGCGCAGGGTCGGTCGCGTGCCGTGTTGCCTTGGCGGAAATGACAAAATGCATGCCGCGCCGCAGGATGGACCCGCGGCGCGGCATGTCAGTGTTCAGTGGGTTCAGTCGCGCGGTTTCGTCTTGCCGCTGACCTGCGCCAGATTGGCGCTGATCTGATCGCCGATCTTTTGCAGGCTGGGCAATTGCACTGCCATATCCATGATCGCATCGACCGTGGCATTGACCGGTGAGGCGGGACGCTCGCCACCCTCGCCGCGCGCACCGCCCACGCCATTCAACTGGTTGATGCTGATCCCGGTGATCTTTTCGGCAGGGCGCACCATCTCGGCCAGAATGCGCGGCATCGCCTCCAGCCGCGCCTTTTCCAGCTCCATCGCGATGATCGCATCGGAACGGGCGTTCTCGGCCTCGATCCGGGCGCGGTCCGCTTCCACCCGCGCCAGTTCGACGATTTTCGTGGCCTCGGCCTCGGCACGACGCGCCTCGGCCTTGTCGGCGGCGGTGGCCTTGTCGGACGCAGCGGCGATTTCGGCGCGTTTCGCGGCAGCTTCCGCCTGCTCCTGCGCCATGATCAGCGCCAGCGCACGGCGGCGCTCGGCCTCGGCCATGGCGCGGGCGGTCTGCACCGCTTCGGCGGCGGTCACGGCCTCGGCGCGGGCGGCATCGGCCTGCGCCTGCGCGCGGCTTTCTTCCTGACTTTTCGCGGAAAGCTGGATCTGACGATCGCTTTCAGCATCCTCCAGCGCACGGCTCTGGGCGATCTCGGCCTCGCGGATCGCCTGCTCGCGGGCGATATCGGCGGCCTGGATATCCTGCTCCATGCGGATGCGGGCCTGCGCGGCGGTGCGCTCGCTATCGGCCTTGCGCTGCGCCACCTCGGCCAGTTGCGCGGCCATCAGGGTTTCGATCTCCTGCCCTTGGGCGATCTCGGCGCGGCGCTGCTCGAGGTCGATCTCCAGCTTGCGCTTGGCGGCCTCCATCGCGGCGCGGCGCACCGAGACATCGCTGTCGCTTTCGATCTCGGCGCGTTCCTTTTTCGACTTCGCGATCACCTCGGCCAGCTTGCGCATACCGACGGCGTTGAAGGCGTTGTTCTCGTCCAGCGCAGAAAAGGGCGTCTGGTCCAGCCCGGTAAGCGAGACGGAGTCCAGTTGCAGACCATAGTTGGCCATTGCCTCGGCCAGGCTTTCGCGCACCTCGCGCACGAACTGGGCGCGGTTCTCGTGCAGCTCGTCCATCGTCATGCGGGCCGCAACCGAGCGCAGGGCGTCGATCATCATCCCGTCGATCAGCCCGCGCAACTGGTCAGGCTGGAACAGGCGCTTGCCAAGGGTCTGCGCGGCGCGGGTGATCGCGTCGGCCTGCGGCGTGACCGAGACATAGAAATCCGCCCCCACATCCACGCGCAGCCGGTCCTTGGTGATCAAGGCCGCCTCACCGGTGCGCGCCACGGTCATGCGGATCGTCTGCATGTTGACCCGCGTGATCTCGTGGAAATAGGGCAGGGCCAGCGTGCCTCCGTCGATGATGACGCGGCGGCCCCCGATCCCCGTTTTCACCAGCGCCACCTCGTTCGTCGCGCGTTGATAGAACCATGCGGCCAGCGCGATCAGCGCGGCGGCGATGACGATCAGGACTATGATCCAGCCAATTGCAGACATATCAGCCTCCCCTTCAGCTAAGCCCGTGCATTTCGCACAGGATGTTCGACGACATGCCCCCGTCGACAGGGATATTGGTGCCACGGATCCACGTGGTCATGTCCGACAGCAGGAAGGCCACCACCGGGGCGATATCACCCGCGCGGCCGGGCCGGTCCATGACGCGCATGTCTTCCTCGGCGCGCGCGCCCAGCGTCTCGATGAAATCGCCAAGGATCGGCGTGTCCACGGGGCCGGGGCTGACGCTGTTCATGCGGATGCCCCGGTCCCGCCATGTCCAGCGGTTGGCCTGCGTCCATGCGATCAGGGCTTCCTTGGAAAAGAAATAGCTGCGCCCGCCCGCGTTGGTGATGTCGTGGCGCTGCATGAAACCCGCCAGATCATCCATGTCCGCCTGTTCCGAGGCGCGGATCGCCGCTATCGCCTGCGGCCAGCCGAACCCTGCCAGCGAGGCAAGGTTCACGATCGAGGCGCCGTCATTCAGCTTGGGGATCAGCCCCAACGTCAGGCGTTTGAGTCCGAAGAGATTGACCTTCAGTACCTTCTCCGCCGGGGCCGTGGGCGGCAGGCCCGCGATATTGGCGATCCCGTCAATGCCTGAGGGCAGCACATCGACCAGCGCATCAATCGTGCGGGCGTCCGACAGATCGGCGCGGTAGAACTCCTCGACATGATCGAAGCGTTTGGTGACATCCACACCCAGAACGGTGGCCCCCATCGCGGTACACAGCCGCGCGGTCTCGAACCCGATACCGCTGGCCGATCCGGTCACGACGATCACCTTGCCCTTCAGAAGGGCGCTTATTTCCCAAGCCGCCATCAGAACACCGGCGGATAGGGGCGGTGGCCACGGTCCAGCGTGATCCAGCGCGTTTCGGTGAAAGTCTCGAGCGACCACTTGCCGCCATGCCGCCCAAGGCCCGAGGCTTTGGAGCCGCCAAAGGGCACATGGGGTTCGTCATTGATGGACGAGCAGTTGACGTGGCACATGCCCGTTTCCAACTGGCGTGCCATGCGCAGGGCGCGTTCCTCGTTGCGGGTGATGATCCCGGCGGACAGGCCGTATTCCGTGTCATTGTTCAGGGCAATCGCCTCTGCATCGGTCTTGAAGGGCACGACCACGGCCACGGGGCCAAAGGTTTCATCCCGCCAGACGGCCATGTCGGGGGTCACATTGGTCAGGATCGTGGGTTCGACATAGCGATCCCAGACACGCCCCCCCAGCACGGCCTTGGCCCCCTTGGCCAGCGCATCCTCGATCTGATGCTTCACGCGGGCGACCTGCCGTTCGTTGATCAAGGGGCCGATGACATTGGCCTTGTCCTTCGTGTCCCCGGTCTTGAGCTTGGACGCCCGTGCCACGAACTGCCGCAGGAAATCGGCATGGATGCTCTCCTGCACCAGCACCTTTTCCACGCTCATGCAGATCTGGCCCTGATGCATGAAACTGCCGAAGCTGGCCGCACTGGTGGCGCGGTCCATATCGGCGTCTTCCAGCACGATCAGGCTGTCCTTGCCGCCCAGTTCGACGCAGCATTTCTTGAGATGCGCCCCCGCCTTGGCGGCGATCTGGCGGCCCACGGGGGTCGATCCGGTAAAGGAGATACCCTTGACCAGCGGGTTCTCGATCATCTCGTCGCCCATCTCCTGCACACGCTCGCGGCTACAGGTGATGACGTTGAACACGCCCTTGGGAATGCCCGCCTCCTCCAGCACCTCGGCGAAGAACAGCCCGCCGGCATAGGGCGTATCCTCGGAAGGTTTGAGCACGATGGTGTTGCCTGCGGCCATGGGGAAGGCAAAGCCGCGCGCGGTCAGGATGCCGGGCATGTTCCACGGGCTGATGACACTGATCACGCCCATCGGATAGCGCACGGCGGTCGAGAATTTGCCATGTTCCGAGGGCAGCACCTCACCGATGGAACCGTAAAGCACGCCTGCGGCGGCGCGGAACACCTCGGGCACATAGCCTGCCTCGAACATGCCCTTGCCGAACCAGCCGCCACCCTCGGCCTGGGCGGCGGCGACGAACTCGGGCGCGCGCTTTTCCCAGACATCGGCGATCCTGAGCATGTAATGGGCGCGTTCCTGAAACATCAGGTTCGACCATGCCGGAAAGGCGGCCTGCGCGGCGGCAATCGCCATGCGCGTCTCGGCCCGGCCCCCATCGGGGATACGGGCGTAAAGCGATCCGTCCGAGGGGTTGATATCGTCAAAACTGCCCTGACCGGCGACCCAGTTGCCGCCGATATACATGCCCTTGACGGTTTTCGAGAGGGGGGAATCCAGCATCTGCATATCTCCTATGAACGGTCGAAATCATCGGCGCCCGGCCTGCGGCGCCAGACTTCGACGCGCGGCGCGCGGTAGACTTCGATGGTGACAGGTGGTTCAGCCGGATGGCTGTCCTGCGGCTTTGCGGCCTGTGTCGTGGTCTGAACCGCACGATCCTGCGGGCGGCTGCGCTCGACCACGCGGGGGCGGCGGGCGGCTTGTGCGGCGCGCTCGATCTCGGCCAGGGTCGCGGCAAGGCGGTCAGTCTGCACCTGCCCGGATGGCGCGGGCGGTGTCGCGCGCTTCTCGGTCACGGCGGATTGCTGCCGCTGGCTGGCAGAAGCCACCAGATCGGCTACCGACCGGCCAAGGATGGTATCGGCGGACACGGTCTGCATCGGCCGCGGGGCGATGGTGAAGCCCTGCGGTGCAGCCTCGGCGGGCGGGACGTCAGCGGCCGGTTGCGGCGTGTCATGTGTATGCGGTGCCGCGGCCCCGCCCGCCCCCAGATAGGCGGCCTGCACGGCGGGATCGTTGCGCAGAGCGGCGGCGCTGTCCTCATGCACGATATGGGCGTTTTCCAGCAGGTAGCCGCGATCCGCGATGGCAAGGCTTTGCTTGGCGTTCTGCTCCACCAGCAGGATGCCGATCCCCAGATCGCGCACCTTCTTCAGGTTCTGGAACAGCTCCTTGCACAAGAGCGGCGACAGGCCCAGCGAGGGTTCGTCCAACGTCAGCACATTGGGGTTCGACATCATGGCGCGCCCGATGGCGACCATCTGCTGCTCGCCCCCGGACATGGTGCGCACCACCTGACCGCTGCGTTCGATCAGCTTGGGAAACAGGCTGTGGACCCGTTCGAGATTGGTCGCCTGATCCTCGCGCGCGCGCGCCGAATAAGCCCCGAGGATCAGGTTCTCGCGCACGGTCAAATCGCCGAAGACGCCGCGCCCCTCCGGCACCAGTGCCACGCCCTGATCGAGGATGCGATTGGCGGGCAGACCCAAAAGATCCTCGCCGTCCAGCGTGATCTGGCCGCCGACCTGCCCCTCGCAGATGCCGCTGATGGCCTTGAGCAGGGTCGATTTGCCCGCACCGTTCGCGCCAAGGATCACCACGATCTCGCCGGGGCGGACGGTGACAGTCGCCCCCTCCAGCGCGCGGTGCTTGCCATAGCTGACGGTCAGGTTGCGGACTTCGAGACCTGCAGTTCTAGACATCGTCATCCCCCAGATAGGCGCGGATCACATCCGGATCGGACAGGACCTGCTGCGGCGTGCCCTCGGCGATCTTGGTGCCCGAGGCCATGACAACGCAGCTGTCGCAAAGCGACCGGATCGCATCCATCACATGTTCCACCAGAATGATCGTGCGGCCGTCATCGCGCAGCGATTTGATCAGGCTGATCCCGATCTGCAACTCGGTCGGGTTGAGGCCCGCCAGCCATTCATCCAGCAGCAGGAGTTTCGGATCGCTGGCCAGAACACGCGCCAGTTCCACCCGCTTGGTGTCGATATAGGTCAGTTGGCCCACGCGCAGATGACCCTTGCCCTCCAGCCCCACACGGGCCAGCAAGGACTCGGCATGGGCGCGCGCCTCGTGGCCCCAGCGCCGCCTATGGCCGAAGACGGCCCCCGCGACGACGTTCTCCAGCACCGTCATAGACGGCAGCAAGCGCACAAGCTGAAAGGTCCGGGCAATGCCGCGCCGGTTGATCTGCTCGGCGGGCAGGGTGGTGATCGGCGTGCCGCGCAGCAGGACCTCGCCGCCGGACACCTTAAGCGCACCCGAGATCAGGTTCATCGTCGTGGACTTGCCCGAGCCGTTGGGGCCGATCAGCCCCATCACCTGATGCTCGGCCACGTCGAAGGTCATCGCATTCACCGCGACCAGACCGCCGAACCGTTTGGTCACATTGCGTAAGGACAGGACAGGGGTGCTCATGCCAGCCCCTCCGCGGTCTTGCCCTCTGCCCGGTGGCGCACCTGTTCCAGCAGCCCGACAAAGCCGCGCGGCAGCAGGTAGACGATCACCAGAAAGGCGACGCCCAGCAACAGCGTGGTCTGTTGCGGGAAGCTGGAGGAGATCGACTCCCACAGCAGGGTGAAAGGGATCACCCCGACAAGCGGCCCCCACAAACGCCCCGCCCCACCCAGAAGGGCCATGATCACCACCTGGAACGACAGCATCGGTGCAAAGGCCAGACTGGGTTCGATATAGACGTATCGCGGTGCAAGGATCGCCCCGGTCATGGCCGCAACCGACCCCGGCACCATGAACAGCAGCACTTTGGACAGGGCGGTGTTGATGCCGGAATGCACGGCCACCGTCTCGTCATCGCCGATGATGCGCAGGGCGAAACCCAGCCGCGACCGCCCGA
>Ga0209345_10005674_pt1 | contig 11499 bp, 10 predicted proteins | sample Cruoilmetagenom7_FD_187294 | JGI IMG/M metagenome (GOLD analysis project Ga0209345, IMG submission 187294) | Oil polluted marine microbial communities from Coal Oil Point, Santa Barbara, California, USA - Sample 7 (SPAdes) (version 2) | ecosystem: Environmental > Aquatic > Marine > Oil seeps ...
CCGAAGAAATTGAAAGGGTTCGGTCCATGAATCATTTCATGAAGGAACAACACAGCAAGTTCCAGGATTCGATCGGATTGATCGAAGACTTTGAAGACAGTGAAAATGTGATAGATGAAGAAATCATCAGGAAGGAACTTGATGGTTTGAAGATCAGAAGGATCAGTAATGACCAGAAAAATACCAGCGATCTTAAGACAAAACTTACAGAATCGAAGATTAGTCATACCCTGGTGGACCAGCGGAGCAACAAGGTCCTTGTCAGGAAGGTTTCAGTCTGGCTGGCTGCTGCATCTATTGCAGTATTGATGGTCATTTCATTTTCCCTGTTGACGGGCAAAGGTGGTACAGATAACTACATGGCTGCCTATCAGCAATTTTACTCAACACCCGTAACAGACCTCTCTAGTCGTGATATGGCCCGGGGGATTGATAATACCTATAATCTGGCCCTTGAGCAGTATGATCTGAAAAATTACGAAACGGCTCTTCATCTATTCAACGATATTCCGAAAGAATCCATCCTCAATAATCATTATTATCTCTACAAAGGTGTCACTGCCATGGAGCTCGGAGATTTTCAGGTGGCCGTTGGATCATTTACAAATCTACTTTCTGATCCTCTGCTGAAACATGAGGGTATGTGGTATTTGGGACTTTCTTACTTCGCTTTGGAAGAGATTCCAGCTGCAAAGAAAGTACTCCAAGAGATCATAGCTACAGACGGATATAATAAAAAGCAAGCAAAAAAATTGCTGAGAAGCATTTAGGCCTTCCTCCTGGCCATCCTTCTCCGAATTATGATGAATCCAGGTACCCCAATGAGGATGATCAGAGATACAGGAATGATCAATTTGTATATGCGAGAAAAGAAGAATTTATCAGGATTCCCGACCAGGATATATCCAGCCCAGTATTGGGGATGTTGATAGGTTGGTGTGGCCTGTTCAAGAAATTCCAGTTTTGCCTTTCGCAATGCAGCTTCCGTGGATCTCCCTGCAATCAACTGCCTGTAAAAACCAAGCATAAGCTCATAGCTTTGTTTGTCACTTACCGTCCATAAAGTCATTATGATGTTTGGCACACCGGCATAAATAAATGCCCTGGCCAGGCTCATGATCCCCTCTCCCCGTTTTAGCCCTCCTGATCCCGAGTTACAAGCACTTAAAACAACCATCCGGGCGACCAGGTCAAGGTTATAGATCTCGTATACATTCAGGAAACCATCTTCTTCAGCATTTCCTTTTGAAAAAACTAGTTTTGATTTTAATGGATCATCATCATCCAGGAAAGCATGTGTTGCCAAGTGGATAATATGGCTCTCCCCGGCCAGTTGTTTGAAAAGTTCTTCACTTGCTTTAGTACCGGTAAACGCCCTGCCCCCTGACATTTTACCAATCTCCTCTACTTCCCTTATGCTGCCGGGAAGAGGCCTTAGGCTGGTCCGGTCAATGGGAATCTCCCTGAATTCGCTAGTGGAGGCCAACGTGTCTGAAGTATTACCATAACCCGGGGCAAAAGCTATTAATTTATTAAGTCTGATCCTATCTCCGTTCTCAAGCCTCTCCATCAGGGTGGCAGAATATCCATATCGAATGGTAAAATCTTTGATCAGAAAGGGTACCCGGTTGAACAAACCCGAAAATTGCTCTACAGGTTCTGATACAAGTATATCAAAGGGTAGATATGACAACTTCCCCTCAGGAATGATGATAAGCCGGGAATGATCTCGTAATGGGGGAATAAGCCGTTTATGGAGACTATGGGCAGTCATCAGGAACTTTTCATGACTTGTTTCCAGGGTACCCTGTATGAAGTTCTGGGACATATAATTCTCAACGATAGCCAGTTCCTGTTCGAATTCATCTTCTAGTGGCATTCTATGGCAATCCATGCCCTGCCTCGATAATTCGAATCTGTATAGATATCTCCCTGCATAAAAATACTCCAGCAGTTTGTCAGAAAACCTGAGTTTCTTCCTGAGGGCATCCGGATCTAGCACCTGCTGATTATATAAGAGGTCATAATATGCCGGGTATTCCCTTTCCAACTGCTTGTTCAGGCTTTCGATCCTGGCCCTGAGCTGGAAGATTTGAGCCTGGTGACGCTCTATGACCATCATATCGTATAGTGTATCTTCCTGGTTTTCCAGCAATAATTCCTGATATACTGAAAGCTCCTTTCGAAGACTGGCATCAATCTGCACAATTGAATCGGGGATGCCTTCAAGTGCGATGGTATTTTCTCTTTGCAGCACGGATAGCAGGGTGGCGTACTTCCCCTTCTCCGCAACCATGAATGCCTGGTTCAGGTATTCCGGATGTGAGGTAAGCTCATAACACTGATAGGCAGATTCCACACATTTCTCATAGGTATCCCTTTCATTTTCAGAAAGATACAGTTTACTCCTGTCACTCAGGTAGGAATTTCTCAGTTGATCAATAATGCTGATGGAGGTTTGATAGGATGAATACACTGCCTTCATTTTCTGTTTCCTGTCCATGGAATCCGCTGCAATCTGGGCAAGGTCCTTCAACACCGATGCCTTGCTTTTCAGTAAACCGAGATAAAACAGTTTATCGTTAATCTGCTCCGGTGGGGGATTGATCGCAAATCCGGCTACATCATAATCCGGTACCATGGAAAAAATACTTTGCTGATAATAAGCCAATGCCTTTTCATGCTCACCGGTGAGATAGAAGTGATCCCCGGTGCTTTTAAGTGACTGTGCTGTCCTTATATGATGGAATCCATAATTGTGCTCGGCGATCCTGACAGCCTCTACATAATATTGCTCAGCCTTGTTAAACATTTTAAGAGAATCCAGCAGTATCCCATATCCGAGGAAGTCATAAATCTTTCTGTGATAATCTGGCGACAGGTAATGATCATTGATCTTAAAAACTCTCCTGAAATATTTCTCGGATTCTGTATAATTCCCCAATAATCTCTGAACATCTGCTAGGTGATAATAATACACCGCCATGTTTGTCGGGTGTACCCTCCCTTCAAAATCCAGTAAATTGAGCAGCACCTTTTCCGCTGATACATAATCCTCCAATGACATATACAGGTTTCCCATATTCAGAAACAGGATGCGTCCCTGATAACCTCTTGTGTCCTGATTCTTCTGTAAAATCCCCAGGGCCTGCTGATAATACTCCAGCGCTCGGTCATAATCGCCTTCGAGCTCGAATATCCTGGCACGCTGGATAAAAAGTGATACAAGCTCTCTATTATCTTCTCCTAAGGTGTTTCTTATAATATCCTCAGATTTTTGCAGGTAGAAAAGGGCCGAATCTGACATTCCATATTCAATAAAGTAACCTGCCAAATTACTGTAGGATCTTATCAGACTAGGAGATTCAGTTCCGAAAAATGCGATATTATTGGCAATGCTTCTGGAAATATATTCCTTCCATTCCCGGTGATTTCCAAGGCGGCTGTGCAGTAAGCCGATGTTATATAACAACACGCCCTTTTTTTCAGATGGTCCTTCAGCGATTTGCTGATAGGTGTCATAGGCTGCCATATAATGCTCCTGGGCCGCTGGCAGGTCACCCTTGCTAAAATAACTTGTGCCAAGAGTATATTCAGTCCGGGCTATTTTTTCAGGTGCTGCCTTCAGTTCTTCCAGCAAAACCAGGCTTTCACCAAGTAACTCAATGGCCTGGTCATATTGAGAAATGTCTATCATTAGTTTCCCGCTGGTATGCAGGGCATCTGCCCGGCTTTCTGAATCCAGCCCGATATATTCCCTGATGTATAGGTCTGCTGAATCCAGGGTTGCTGCTGACATCTCCAATTTGTTGGCAAGCCTGAAATAATCTGCCATCCCAAAAAAGCATTCAGCGGCCTGTACGGGCCTATTGTTTTGTTGAAATATAGTTTTTGCCCTCAGGTAATAATAAGGCAGACTATCGTAGTCCGATTTCTCATAAAGTATCCGGCCCCTTTCAAGGAATTTTTCGGCAGTAGCTATGTCTGGGAGTTGCGTTGCTGGTGACACGGGACTGCCAAACAGGATTATGGCTGGTATAATAATGATTATCCTGATACTAAAACCCAGTAAATTGTTAGTTAATTCAAAATTATCAAACAAAAGGGATTTGGCAATAGATGTTATAAACGGAACAACATCAAAACAAATAATTTTGTTTTTTTTCTTCCCCATTTTGTTGTTTTTCAATACCTTATGGGCCTTGAGAAAAAAAATTCAAAAAAACATTAAAAAAGCCGGCTACCTTTTTTGATTTTTCTGATTAAACAATAGATAACCTTACACAAGCGGTATCCGAAAAGCTTCAACAGAGTAGGAATTAAATTTAATACTTATTACTATGAAAAATGAATTGATGAACTGGTCAGAATTACTTGAAGACAAACTCACCGAAGAAGATATGAACAAGATCCGTGGTGGAGATGGTGAATTAGACCCAAATCCTCCAATCAACAAATAGTATCTGGCAGGCAACAAATGTTTAAAGAAACATATGGAAGAGGCTATTCCATATTACGGTGACCTGCACATGGATGCAGCCACCAAGAAGCTCATACTGAATATGCTGAAAAGTATCCGTTCGGTGGTTCCGGTAATTGATGCATCGGAATCCACCGCTCCGGATGGTTATCAGGATTTTAAAAGCAAGGAGTATATCCGGAATGTGACAGTAAGGTCCGGGCAGTATTCAGACATGCTTGAAGGGATCTTCGATCCCGGTGAATTGCTCCGATATTCCAGGTACATCAAAGATTACCAGGATATTATAGATCAAATTGAAACAGTTTTGGCTGAAGTAAAAAAGTGCCGAGATTCAGCCTGGAAGTTTGCCAGCAGGCTGGCAGAATTGACTGAAGAACATATAGAAATGTTTGGCGAAGCCCCCCAGGAGATTTCCATTAACCAGGATGAATTTAAGTTAAAAATAGTCTAATAATAGGTGAATGAGAGCAGCAAATTTCACTTCAAGTAATTCCAATAGCAGCTTATTAGACTGGTCTAACAAAACAATCCTGGTAGCTGAAGATGTACCCACAAATTATATGTTGATAGAAGCAATCCTCAGTAAAACCGGGGTCAATCTGATCTGGGCCAGGGATGGACAGGAAGCAGTGGATAAATGCCTGGAACATGATCACATCGATCTCATATTAATGGACATACAGATGCCCGTCATGAATGGACTGGAGGCTGCTATTGCCATTAAAAAAGTTAAGAATCATATTCCCATCCTTGCACAAACTGCTTTTACGTATAATTACGAAGAGGAAACAATAAGGGCTGCAGGGATCTCCAAGGTACTGAACAAACCTATCAGTCCCGAGGTGCTTATGTTCAGCATCCAGGAATTCTTCCGCATATAATGTCCTCCATTTTCAATTGGCTCTTCACAGTATTTATTTCTATCTTGGCAGCTGATTATTCGGGCTAGCCGTTTCCCATGATCACTACCAACATATTCACGGAAATATTCCTTCCTATAACCCTGGCTATTATAACGCTGGGGATAGGACTTTCCATATCGGTACAGGATATTCGGAACATCCTGGTCCAGCCGAAAAATATTTCAGTAGGCTTGTTAAGCCAGCTGGTACTCCTGCCCATCATAGCTTTTACCATTGCATGGGTCACAGGATTGGAGGCAGCGCTTGCTGTGGGACTGGTACTCATAGCTATTTGTCCCGGTGGCGCTACTTCGAACCTGGTAAATTTTATGATCCGCGGGAACGTGGCACTTTCTCTGTCTATCACAGTTGTTAATGGGTTGATCACCATTTTTACCATACCCCTGATCGCCATGCTGGCCCTTGACATTTTCATGCACCAGGATGCCCGGATCCAGCTTTCATTTATTGATGCCGTTGGCCAGATCTTTATGTTGACTGTCCTGCCGGCTAGTATTGGTATCCTCATCAGAAGGTACAAACCTGTATTTGCCGGGCAACTTGAAAACCCTTTACGCTATGTCCTTCCTGTCTTATTGTTCATGGTATACGGCGGGGTACTATTCATTGAAAGAGGTGATGGAGCGATTGACCTGCCTATGTTTTTGCATATTCTGCCATTTACCCTGGCATTAAATGTACTGGCCTATATATCAGGATTTTTTGTTCCGCGTTTATTTGGCCTCAGTAAAAAGAACCAATTTACCATCGCCGTTGAAGTCGGATTGCAGAACAGTACCCTGGCCATATTTGTAGCCACCAGGTTGCTGGATAATTACACCATTGCCCTCGTTGCAGTAGTATATGGATCCTTTTCATTTTTCACAACCTGGGCATTCGGCTACCTGTCCAGGAAATACCTCTGATCACCACATCCACAGGAGCAATCCCGGAATAAGAAATACTCCATCTGCCAGGATGCCATATCTCTCATTTTTACTGAAATAACTAGGGAAAGCAAAAATCAATCCCAGGACCGCTGTCATGCTTAAAAGAATTACATAAACTTTCTCCATCTCCTTGTCAACCAGGATCAGGTATGCTACCAGAATCACCAATAAAGCGCTCAAAAAAAGCAGTCTGAGCAAATGGCTTGTGATTCTTCTTCCGGATACAGTGGCCAGCGTTAGCTGTGATTCCTGGCCATCAATAAAATAATCGAAAAATGAATACATCAGGACATTGATCAGGACAAGAAAGAGGTAAATGATGATGGTCAATAATACCGGAATGTTTGGCATTGCCCCATATGATAACAGCGGCACTCCCCATATACCAAGCGTATAAATAATACTTATCCATCCTTCTTTGAACAGGTAAGTCAGGTGGGACCTGAACAATCTATGGTGGACCAGCATGTACAAGACTACATAGCCACCCATGATGCTTCCAAAAATCAAGATCCTTGCAGGCAGGAAGGCCAGGCTGAGAAAAAGAGTGGCAAGACCGGTTGCAAGCAGGATGGGCCAGAGGATCTTCCGCATATCATAATGCCAGCGGTAGGCCGGCTTGACTGACTTTTCCTTTAGGATCCGGCATCCAGGAGATGATCAAGTGTATAGATCAGCCAGACAGTCAGGCAGAGGATTAGCGGGGTTATTGGGGGACATTCACAGTCCATGATCAGCCTGGCAAAGGCGTATCCGCAATATACACCTGCCAGGATGTCGAGGCTGAGTATTCTTACAATCTGGTAAATCCTAGAAATGATGTTCCAGGCTTTCTCCAAGATATGGATGGTTTTTGGGCAGCAATGGTGCTTTTGACAACCAGTATCCGGTGGTCAGGGCAAATATCCCGGCATAACCCATGAATGTACCGATCTCAATAAAACCAAACAACAGTTGCCCGGTTGTGCCAGGCATGATCTGCATATAAAGGTCGATATAATGGCCTATGACCAATAGTATTATCACAGCAAATATGGCTGCTTTGCTCCTGCTCGTCCTGGTAGGAAGGAGTATAACAAAAGGGATGAACCAGTTGATCGCGATCTCGGCAAAGAACAAGACCTGCCACCCGCTCTCCCAGCGTTTTACAAAGTACACCGTTTCCTCCGGGATATTCCCATACCAGATGAGCATGAACTGGGAGAACCAGAAATAGCCCCAGACAATGGCCAGCATGAATATATACCTGGCAAAATCATGCAGATGATATCCATTCAGGAACTCGAAATACCCTTTCCGGTGCAATAAAAAAACGATCAGCACCAGGATGGTGACCCCATGGTAAAATGAGGCCACGAAATTCTTCAGGGCAAACAATGCACTGAACCAGTGAACATCAATGGATTTGATCCAATCAACCGTTGACAGGGAAACCGTCACTGCCAGGATAAAGATCAGGATCTTGGAATACTGTTCACTTTTATGAAATGATTGGAGCCCCCCTTCCCTGTCTTCCTGTAAAGATGTCTTCCTGATCAGCCATATCATAAGGATCCACAGGGCAAAGAAAAGGATCATCCTGAGGTAGAAAAAGGGTACATTCAGGTAAGGTGACTTGTGTGCAATGAGTGCATCATGCGCTACAGCATCCGGATGGGACCACTCATATAAATGCTTCATCCCGAATATAATCAGCAGGAAGAAAATGGCTGCCACAGGAATATATCCTGCCATGGCCTCACCTACCCGTTTGAAGGCAGCAGACCAGCCTGACTGGGAGATATGCTGAAGGGCGATAAAAAAGGCCGCACCTAATGCAAGCATGAGAAAATAATAGTTATTCAGCAGGTAATTGGCCCAGGTACGATCCGGATTTGTAATAAAGCCGGCAATAAAGGTAATCAGTCCAATGGCTATCAATATGCCTGTGCCAATCTTGAATGTACGCGAAAGATGTATTTGATCTTTCATTTCTGTAGTTCTTTACGGATATACAATATGGTTTTCCAGCGATCTTCGGGTTGGATCATAAATCCATGTGCACCCATTACCCCAAATCCAAGGCTTATCGTATGGAACAATTCTCCATCCGGCCTGTTCTTCATCTCATCTGATAGCAGGGTCCGGACCGGGTATTTGTAAACACCCGAAGTCACGAGATGGCCCTTACCGTCACCCTGGTCCCCGTGACAACTCAGACAGAAGGCCTGGTAGATATGCTTTCCGCGGACCAGGTTATCTTCATTTTCCTCAAGGGGATTGGTAAGTTCCCTGCCTGCCCGGGTCCTTTCCTCGGTGGAGGTCCCATAAGCAAAGGGAAGGGCATCCCGGGAAATGGTGCCTTCGACGGGGGACTGGTTAGTCTTGCCATCGGCAAATATTTCATTGGGGGAATAGGTTTCATAGGCATTGGAATAGGCCATATCTGGAAAATAATCCCAGCCGGGGTTTTTCCTGTCCCGGTCACAGGATAGAGCTGCAACTAACAGAAGCACAGCAACAAAGGCCCTGATTATAAATCTGCTCATGCTTCTTCCTCCCGAATTTCTACTGCCCCGTTTGCCTTCAGTATGCCCTGTATGGTTCCCAACTCTCCAGGATCGGTATTTTCCTTGCTGACCACAATGACAAATTTATCATCGGTGGCACGCTTATCATACATTTTGTGTTGCTTGCCAGGCCAGAGTTTCGCCCGCCCGGAAAAAGTAGCAAGGCTGAGAATGGTTACTATAAAAATAGTCAGGATGATGGTAATAATAATGAAGGAAGGAAAAGAATTAAATGGTTTTCCCCCGTAGTTGATCGGCCAGTCAAGGACAGATGTATAGTATAGAAAAGCCAGTACAGCGACAGCCCCGAACAGGCCATAGAAATAAGCAAAGATCTGTATCTTTGACTTATTCCCCATGGCATGGAGGACTTCATGGATGGGGTAAGGAGTAAAAACCTCCTCGATCTGAAGGTCCTTTCCCCTGATTTCTTCCACTGCCTTCACCAATCCGGTTTCGTCATCAAACACAGCGATTAAATGACTGCTGCTCATTTTGTTTGGTTTTAATTTTTTTCCAATAATTAATCATATTTCCGCTTACCGATATCTCTCACTGTCTTCACCTCGCTGACCGCGATCATTGGGATATAACGGAAGAACATCAATACACCGGCCAGGAATAGCCCAATGGTACCCACGTATGTGCCAACTTCCACCCAGGTGGGAGTATAAGTGGTCCATGCTGATGGGAGATAATCCTTGCTCAGTGAAGTGATAACGATATTGAACCTTTCGAACCACATCCCCAGGTTGATAAACAGGGAGATGATAAACATCATCAGGAGGCTCGACCGGATCTTTTTAAACCAGAATAATTGCGGGATCAGTGCATTACAGATGATCATGCCCCAGAATTGCAGCGCATATTCCCCTGTGATCCTGTTCCTGAAAAAGGTAAATATTTCGTATTCGCTCCCTGAGTACCATGCCATAAAAACCTCGGTCAGGTAGGCTGTCCCCATAATCAGGCTGATAAATGTCAGGATGCGGGCTATGGCATCAAGGTGCCCGTCTGTCACATAATCTCCAAGCTTGTAAAGTTTCCTTATAATGATCATCAATGTCATCACCATGGCAAAACCGGAAAAAATAGCTCCGACTACAAAGTATGGCGGAAACAGTGTGGTATGCCAACCAGGCTCAACCGATACTGCAAAATCTGTCGATACGATAGAGTGTACAGAAACCACCAGCACCGCAGCAATGCCTCCCAGGATGAAAGCCAGTGATTCAAAACGCAGCCATTGCCTGGATGACCCGACCCAGCCCATGCTGAAAAATCCATATAATGCTTTTCTGACTTTTGAAGTGGTCCGGTCACGTATGGTGGCAAAATCGGGAAGCATGCCCAGGTACCAGAAAGAAAATGAGATCAGCAGGTAAGCTGAGATGGCTATGAAATCCCAGAACAGGGGACTGTTAAAATTGACCCATAGTGGTCCGCGGGTATTCGGGTAGGGAAAGATGAAGTAAAAAAGCCAGATGCGCCCCATATGAAGGGCGGGAAAGAGGGCAGCGCAGCCCACGGCAAATACGGTCATGGCTTCTGCTGCCCGGTTGATCGAGGTACGCCATTTCTGACGAAGGATCAGCAAAAAGATAGAGAAAGCGGTCCCGGCATGACCTATACCAATCCACCAGACAAAGTTGATTATGGCCCATCCCCATCCTACCGTATTATTGACTCCCCAGGTACCAATTCCTTTGGTCACGGTAACGTAGATGGAATAGACCCCCCAGATACTGGCCAGGGTGGCAATGGTCATCATGGCAAACCACCACTTGCCAGGTTTTGTTTCAGTGGGAGCAAGGATATCTGTGGAGATCTGGTGATAGGATTTTTCTCCAATGATCAGTGGTCCTCTCAGCTCTCTGTTATACATGAAATTAAACTTTAGTGTTTCTTACTTTCGTCAGGTAACCTACCGAGGGCAATGTATGCAACTCTTCCAGCAGGTGGTAATTCCTCTCATCCTTGAACATTTTGGACACCTTGCTTTCAGGATCATTCAAGTCACCAAAGACAAGTGCATCAGCAGGGCAGGCCTGCTGGCAGGCGGTCTTAATTTCCCCGTCCACCAGTAAACGCTCCTCCACTTTAGCCTCTAATTTCTTCTCCTGTATCCGCTGGACACAGAAAGAACATTTTTCAACCACACCTCTTTCTCTCACCACCACATCAGGGTTGAGAACCATTTTGCCAAGCTTGGAATTCTGATGGTAATCAAATTCCTGGTTATCCACATAGGCAAACCAGTTAAACCTCCTGACCCGATAGGGACAGTTATTGATGCAATACTTCGTTCCGATACAACGGTTATATGACATCTGGTTGATCCCCTCATTGCTGTGATTAGTGGCTGAAACAGGGCATACATTTTCACAGGGTGCATTATCACAATGCTGGCACATCACCGGTTGGTGAAAGACCCTCGGGTCATTCGGGGATCCGGCGTAGTACCGGTCAATCCTGATCCAGTGCAGGATCCGCCGCCGCTTCACCTCTTCTTTGCCTACGACAGCAATATTATTCTCTGTCTGGCAGGCAATGGCACAGGCACTGCATCCAATACACCTGTTCAGGTCGATGGCAAGTCCCCAGTGATGACCGTC
>Ga0209345_10005675_pt1 | contig 11497 bp, 13 predicted proteins | sample Cruoilmetagenom7_FD_187294 | JGI IMG/M metagenome (GOLD analysis project Ga0209345, IMG submission 187294) | Oil polluted marine microbial communities from Coal Oil Point, Santa Barbara, California, USA - Sample 7 (SPAdes) (version 2) | ecosystem: Environmental > Aquatic > Marine > Oil seeps ...
TTGCCGTCGGCATCCTTGAACTTGCGGATCTGGGCCTGGGTCTTGCGGTTCATCACGAACCGGCCGTTCTGGCGGTGGCCTGCTTTCAGCGCATAGATCAGTTCGACCAGCCGGTCGGACGGATCGGTGCCGAAGCCCCCGGCCGCCCCGGTGGCGAGAAAGCCGAGCTTGCCCCAGCTCCAGCTGTCATCGGCAACGCTCGGATAATCGAGAAAGCCGCGCGGCTTGCTGGCACCGTCACCGGCAACAAACGCCGCACCTTCCTGCTCGGCAAACGCGGCTTCCACTTCGCTCGCGATCCAGCCCTCGATATCGACCGCGCCATCCTCGATCAGCGAGGCGGTGGCCGCCGGCATGGCGTAAAGCTCCATGGTCGGGAACTGCAGCTCTGCCAGTTGCGGGGCCGCCGTCTGCGGCCGGGGATCGGTCTCGCCAACCCAGCCCGTGGCCATGCCGTCGAGCGCAAAGGGCTTTTTCAGCACCGCGCCCGAAACCTGCCGCACGGTGGCAATCGAGCGGATCGGCGAAAGTTCGGAGAGACGCCGCCCGATCTCGCTGTCGAGCTCGTCGGGCACCAGGTAGCCGCCGTCGGGGTCACTGCCCGCCGACATGGCCTTGAGTTCGCCCTGGCGCAACCCTGCCTCGTCGCCGCGGCGGACATAGGCATCGAACGCCTGCCGCACGGCACCGGGCTGCGGCGTGGCGCGTCCGAGATCGGGACGCGCGCGCTTGACCAGCAGCGCATCAAGCGTGCGTTTCTGCTCGTCCAGCGCGTGATCGATGCGCGCCATTTTCTCCTCGGTGACCACGTCGGTGCTGCCGCGCCGCTCGATTTCGGCCAGCCGCTCGTCGTTGGACTGCTTGTAGTGCTCGAAGGCGGACATGAAGTCCTCGAAGGCAGCGGACACATCGGCGTCCACGCTCTTGGTTTCGGGCGCGCGCGGCGCCTTTGTCTGACAGGTCATGGGTCGTCCTTTCAACAGGTTGATGTCGGTGGAATGAACGGAACGGCCGAGCACCGCGGTCAGCGTGCGCAATTGCCGTTCCAGGCGTTTGAGGTCTTCCGGCGCAGCGTCCTGCCTGTCCGAAAGCGCGCCATAGCCGCGGGCAATCAGCCCGCGTGCCTGGCGTCTGCTCAGCCCCGCATCCCGCGTGAGCCGGCGTTCGAGTTCGCGCCTTGTGAGAGCCGGGGCTCCCGCAGCCTTGACCGCGGTCACCCGCGCGCCCGGCTGCATCGGGAATGTCACCACCGAGATCTCCCAGAGATCGGCGCTGAGGATCCGGCGTATCCCGGCCTTGGCCTCATTGCGGGCACGCAGGGTCTGGAAACCGATCGACAGTCCGTCGAGCGCGCCGGATTTCATCAGCTCGTGCACCTCACGGGCACGCGCCACGCCGAGCGACAGCTTGCCCTCGACATGCAGCCCGCGGGCGTCCTCGCGGATCGACAGCCAGCGGCCGATCGGCTGGTCCGGATCGTGCTGGTAGAGCATGCGCACATCGCTGGCTCCCCTGCGCTTGAGTGAAGCCGCGAAGGCGCCGGGCTCGATCACGTCGCGGCCCAGGTCGACCGCGCCGAACAGGCTGGCATAGCCCGAAAAGCTGCCGTCGCCGCTGACGTCCTCCAGTGCCAGATCGACACGTTTTCGCTGCCGTCCGGATGCGCTCCAGTCGCTTGTCATGGTTTTGTCCTTGATGTTGTCGAAGTGGTTTCTGCCCCGCCACGCGCGGCGTTACGGTCTGGGGCCGCGCCCGGCGCGGTCGGCAATGCGGGCGAGCGCACCCAGCACCCACCAGGCGGTCATGCTGGCGGCGGCCGATCCGGTCAGCAGGGTTTCGGCCGGCGAGAGCAACTGGCTCACGCCCATCCACTGCGCCAGCGCCACGCCGGCGGGAGAGCCGAAGACCAGGCCGGAGACGATGCCGGCGACGGCGCGGGCCGTGGCCTCGCGTGCGCCCCTGGGCATCATGTAGGCGAGCGAGACCAGCGCCCCGGCAATGGCGCCGGTCATCCGTGCGGCCAGCATCGCCGGATCCGGATCGATATTCGGCATCGCTTTACCTCCGCATGTGACGGTCAATTCCGGTTCACAGTTTGAATCATCTGGCTGACGATTTGATTCCGCTTCAGCCCGGAACATCTTGATATCCAACGGCTTCCCGCTTTTCAGCATCGGAGAGAAAGTCCGCCGCGCCGAGCCGCGCCCAGAGCGCGTCGCGCTCCGCCGACAGGCCCGGAAGGCGGTCGGCGTCATAGTCGATTTTCAGTCCCGCACCATGCAGCGGCTGCAGCCAGGCGGTCAGTGCTGCGGCCGTGCGGTGGACCAGCGGCAAGACCGTGAGACGGCAGAAGGCGCGGTTGGCCTCCTGGTAATTGGCATAGGTCAGGTCGCCCGGAATGCCGAGCAGCATCGGCGGCACACCGAGCGCCAGGGCGATGTCGCGGGCAGCGCCATTGCGGGCCTCGATGAAATCCATGTCGCGCGGCGTCAGCCCCATCGCCTTCCAGTCGAGGCCGCCTTCGAGCAGCATCGGTCGGCCCGCACGGCGTGCGCCCTGGTAGCCATCCTCGAGCTCGGCTTTCAGCCGCTCGTACTGTTCCGGCGTCAGGTTGCCGCCCTCCTTGGGCTGGTAGACCAGCGCGCCCGAAGGCCGGGCAGAATTGTCCAATAGCGCCTTGTTCCAGCTCATCGCCGCATTGTGCAGGTCGAGCGCCATCAGGGCTGCTTCCAGCGGCGCGAAACCCAGGTGATCATCAAGCGGATGAAACAGCTTGAGGTGCAAGAGCCCCGGTCCCTCTTCCGGGTGTGCGGCAAAGCGCTGCCGCCTGCCGCCCGACTGGTGTTCATAGGCGACCGGCCAGCCATCCGACCCTTCGATGACACGCATCCGGTCGGGCCTGAGCAATTGCAGCCCGGCGATGCGGCCGGCGGTGACGACCGGGTTGACCCAGGCATTGCCCGAGAGCATCAGGTGGCCATAGAGCGTTTCGAAGAAACCGTCTCCGGTCCCGGCCGGATCAGGTCGCGCCAGCAGGTCGATGACCGGATGCCGCTCCTGCTCGCGGCCGCCGTCAAACACCACCCAGGGCACAGAAGCCGCGGCCTCGGCGATCATCCGGGTCGCCCGGTGCGCCACCGGGTTGCGCATGAAGCCTTCGCGCGCAATCGCCGCGTAAGAGCGCCCGCTCCAGCTTGCGCCGGCGTCACCCGAAAGCGCCGCAATCGCGCCGGGCAGCCAGCTCTTGGCAGCAGGCGCACGACTTTGCGCCGCACGATTCCAGGGAAGCCGAAATCCGAATGCCATATCAATGCCCTTTCAAATCGAGTGGTGAAACCCCGGCGTTTACTTGCCGTCGCGGACCGCATAGAAAACCGCATCCCCGCCCGTAAGGAGTGACTGCCTTGGTATTTCAATGGTTGATCGTCGCCAGCATTGTCGGGCTGGTCGCAACGTCGCTGGTCCATTCTCTGGGCGGCGAATTCTACCTGCTGCGCCCACTGTTCAAGCATCGCGGCAACCGCGTGCTGGAGCATCCACTGGCGCGCATGGTGCTGCGGTTCGCCTGGCATGTCACATCCATCTCATGGCTCGTGCTGGCGGTCATCTTGTACGCGCTCGCCTTCGACGAGCCGCACCTCCGCACCGCCATCCTTGGCGGCATCGGCCTCAGTTTTACCGCGGTCGGGCTCTTCGATCTGTTTGCCAGCCGGGGCAGGCACATCGGCTGGCCGCTCTTGCTTCTCACCGGCCTGTTTGCGCTCGCGGCCCTAAACTACGGGTAACCCGTCCCGCCTGAGCGCCAACCAGGTCCAGGTGATCCCGGCGTCCCGGTTCTCCGGCTGGATCGAACCTTTGTCGATCCGTCGGATCAGAGCCATGCCGCTTGCCCGCGCCATTGCCACCAGCGCCTCCACATCCATCGGCCAGGCGCGCCGGTTTGATGGCCCCACGCCATGCCTGAGCGAGGCAATCAGCAGCCCGCCAACCTTGAGCATCCCGGCAAGCCGGCGGATCGCAGCTTCCTGCGCGTCCGGCTCCAGATGATGCAGCACGCCGTTGGCGAGCACGCAGTCAAACATCTCGCCTGCGCCGATCCGCTCCAGTTCCGGCAACCGGTCATCCAGCCATTCCACCGCCTCCAGAGGGTGCAAGCCCTGCCCGGCCTCTCTCAATTCCTTGACCGGTTCAACCGCGACAATCCGGTGCCCGCGCCCAGCGAGCCAGGCCGCGTCGCGTCCGGTGGCAGCCCCCAGATCGAGAACCCGGCCGGGCTCGACCGGCAGAAGATCGGTCACCGGCGCGTAAATCTCGTCACAGCTCAGACCGTCCGAGCGCGCGATCCAATCAGCACCAAGCCCGGCATAGCCCGCCAACACCTCATCCGTCGCAGTCTGCCTCGTGCCTGCCGTCATCCCCGTCTCCCTCGCCATCCCCGTCTCCATCGCCATCGCCATCGCTTGTTTGGCCTTCCAAGCTCCCCGATTCGCCGCCAGTCTCAAAGGTGCCTGACCTGCGGTTCGCTTTTGCGGCCGAGCAGCAGTTCGGTCAGCGCCCAGACCAGCGCATCGAGCCGGTCCGGCGACCGTCCGGAGCTCAGCCCGTCGGGGCCGAAATCGCACATCTGGTCCTCGAGTGAAGCAAAATGGCCGGCATGGAGCACCCGGCCCTGCTCGTAGAGTGCCGCCACCGGTTCGGCGCGGAGCCACTTGCCGCGCGTCGCCCGCACGGTTCTCACCGGCAATGTCGGCTCGACGGTCCTGAGCACGTTTGTCACCATGTCGCCGCCCTGGTTGATCTCGGCGACCACGCAATCGGCATCGAACCGGCGGTAGAGCCGTGCCACCGCCTCGGCCCAGCGGGTCGGGCTTGCGCCCTCGACCGAGCCGTCGGCCAGCACCACGGCGCGGCCTTCGGCGTCCAGTCCGGCGGCGATGATGCCGCAGCAGGAGTGTCTGGCCTCGCCGGATGCGGGCGGATCGACCGCCACCACGATACGGGCAAGCAGGCCATGCTTGCGCACGATGAGCGCTTCGAGCTGGTCGCGCCGCCACAGCCCGTCCTCGCGGTCCGCGATCAGCTCGCCGTCAAGTTCCTGCCGCCCCAGCCGCGTGCCGCCATAGCGCTCTCTCATGGCGTCGAGAAAGCCGCTTGCGAGGTTGGCGGCGTTGTCCCGGGTCCGAATCCTTGTGACCCGCGTGCCCGCATCCTTGACCAGCGCCAGCATCAGCGGCGTTGCCCTCGGCGTCGTCGTCACCAGCTGGCGCGGGTTGCTACCCAGCCTGAGGCCAAACTGCAGCATGTCCCAGGTCTCGCGGCTATGCCGCCATTTGCCCAGCTCGTCGCACCAGGCCAGGTCGAATTGCGGCCCGCGCAGGCTCTCGGGATCTTCGGATGAAAACATCTGCGCCACCGCACCCGATGGCCAGACCAGCCTGCGCCGCGTCGCCTCGAACACCGGGCGTTGATCACGCGCCACTCCGAGAATGCCGGAAATGCCATCGATCATGACTTCGCGGGCGTCGCCGAAGGTTTCGGCCACCAGCGCGATGCGGCCCTCCCGCCCCAGCCCCGGCACATCGCCGGATGCCAGCCCGTGCACCCATTCGGCCCCGGCGCGGGTTTTTCCCGAGCCGCGCCCGCCCATCATCAGCCAGGTCCGCCACTCGCCTTCGGGCGGCAATTGCTCGGGCCGCGCCGTCAGCGCCCAGTCATGCGCATGGGCAATCAGCGCCCGGTCGTCAAACCGCGCGACATGGGCGGCGATATGAGCTGCAACCGGATCGGCGACAGGCGGGATGCCTGCCGGCAGCTCCGGCGCCTTGATGGCGATGCGCGGCGACCACACCGGTCCGGGCTGCCAGTCGCCAAACAGGAGATTGCGCAGCGGCACCGCAGCGCCGGGCACGGGATCATCCCAGACACCGGCCATCAGCCCGGCGCCCGTCATCGCCATCGTCGTGCTCACCGTCCTGGCCATCGTCTTGGCCATCGTCGTGCCGACAGCCATGCCAACAGACATGCCCATTGTCATACCAAAAGTCATGATTGCGCCTGTTCCGCACCGGCGGCCTGATCCGGCCCGGCTGCCCGGTCCGCCGCCATCCGCTCGGCCGCCGACAGGATCAGTTGCCGCACCGTCAGGCGCAGCTGTTCGCGTTCCTCGGCGCCAAGCCGCCCGCTGGCGGCGCGGGCCTGGTCCTCGGCAATCAGCCGCTCCATCTGGTCGATCTTCTCCAGTGTCCGCGCAATCAGCGCCACCTGGTCGACCGCCGCCTTGCCCTCGAGCCCGTCCTCGCCAAGCCGTGCCGCCTCACGGTCCAGCACCGCGCGCATCCGGACCAGCATGGCGCGGGTGCTTTCCACCGAAAGCGTCGCCGCATCGCCGCCCGGCACGTGCCCGGGTTCAGGCCCGGGTTCAGCCGCCCCAGCAACAGGCACGGATGGGGCGGCGCACGCCGCAACGCGGTCCTCAGCCCCTGCCCCCTCGCCGGTCCTGTCACTGGCCCCATCACTGGTCCCATCACTGGCCAGCTCACTGGCAGCATCACCGGCCGCAACAGCCGACTGCTTGATCTCGAACGGTTCGAGTGCCAGCAGCAAATCGATCAGCCGGTCGACCAGCACCGCCTCGCATTCGGCATCGGGATCAGGCCCGGACAGCCCAAGCCGCCCGGTGCCCGCAAAGGCCTCGGTCATCACATGCCTCTCAAAATCCTGGAACAGGCCGCATCCGGCCAACAAAAAAGCGCCCCGGGAACCCCAGAGGCGCTTTGCGCAATCACAAACCTTCAATCCGGCACGTGCGCTGCAAAACGCACACCCGCCTTCGCCCGACACCGTTTCCGGCGCACTTCTGTGACGATGACATAACCCTAGCAGAGTGCCGTGACGGTGTAAAGGATTATTTTCCTATTAATTGAAATGGCGGATCAAGGCGGGGATTGGGGTGTTTTGGGATTTCGCGGAGGACAGGTTTTCTACGCTTCATGACCCGACTGAGATGGTGACGCAGATCTATTCAAGGATGGTAGCTTCTCAAGTCTCGCGCAGAGCTCGTCCAACCGGCGGGCAGAATCCCACAGATCTGTGACGAGAGTTTTTGCCTGAGAGATTGGGTCCTTGAAGTCGAGTTTCGGATGGGGCTTAGCACCGTGTGCACAACAGAACAGATTATCAGGGTCAGTTGTGCCCGCCCATGGTGTGTGGATGAAGCCATTACGAACCCCTGAGAGCTTCCCCAATATGGTCACTTCATCTTTGAATGCTTTGAGCAGATCGGCTTCAGAAATGTCCCCCAACCTGTCTGACAAGACAGATGTCGCCAATTCGCGTTGTGCAGAATCTGACTTCAGGCTGTAAAATATGGACGTCGCTTCTTCTCGTTCCATTTTGAGAGTTATTCTCATGGCTTCGAATACAAGCCAGTTGCAGTGGTTTATGGCTAATGTGATTTTACCGATAGCGCTGTAGAGTTCGTCCCAAGGCACATATGGCGGTGAGTATTTCATGTCAGACACCAATAAGAAAACAGATCAGGAAAAAGGCGACGAGGTTTTGCGCCGCCTGTTGAACCCCCTTCCCGATCCGAAGACCGGGAAGGACCAGAAGCCAAGGAAAGACCGTGAGAATAAGGATTCTTGATCTTCTAGCTCAAATATTCGGCATCACTATCTACGTTGGTGAGCGACGCTACGGCCGCGACAGCAAACATGATGGCGAGATCGATTACGCTTAACCAAAGCGCTCTTGTATCCAGTCATTGGTGCCTTTGAAGCCCATATGATGATAGGGCCGTTGATCGAAGGGGATGACTGCAATCGCGTCGTCGGTGTCGATGTACTCTTTCAGGTGGTTTCGTAAGTCCCGTGCGCTAATGTCTAAGTCCAAGAAGTAGAACGACCGCATCACCTTGTGCGCGTCCAATCGTTCCATTTCTTCCCAGAGCTTCGGGTAGTCTTTTTTCAAATTCAGCTGGTAGCTGACAGCGAAGAATGCCATGTGAAAATTCCCTGTGTGATGTCACAGGACGGCTTGACGAGAATCGCGGGAGGATTCAAAGTCTGTTTGCAACTCATTCGGGCCGCCCTGTGGCTCGGTTGAACAAAGGCGGAGGTTGTAGTGGACCTCCGCCTTTACCTTGAGGTGAGTCGAACGCTTCACGCAAGCGCCACAAACCACCAATCCCCGTTATGCACACTGGGGCCTGTTCTTCTTTCGTTTCACGAACATTTTCCACATTCTGCTTAGGCGTAACTGGCTTCACCAATCAGCCGATAGGTCAGGCGCTTGCCACGAATGGCTTCGAGCAGCATGCCGGCCCACCTATGCCCCCTCAGGCTCCACTTTCAGCTTGAGTCCCAGCGCCTTGATCACCCCGAACAGGGTCGACATTCGCGGGTCGCCCTTTTCGCTGAGTGCCTTGTAAAGCGCTTCGCGGGTCACGCCGGCGTTACGGGCAATGTCGCTCATGCCCCGCGCCTTGGCGACGTCGCCAAGGGCTGCGGCAAACAGTGCCATATCGCCATCGGCAAGCGCCGCATCCAGATAGGCCGAAATCATCTCGGGGCTGTCGAGAAACTCTGCAGTATCAAAAGGTTGCGTTGCGAGTGTCATTCAAAGCTCCTTGGCCAGTTTCCATGCCGTCTTGATGTCCACCTGCTGCCGCGATTTATCTCCGCCGCACAGCAGGACGACCAGCCGTTCATTCTGCATGGCGACATAAATCCGGTACCCCGGTCCATAATCCACACGCAGCTCGCTTACGCCCTGCCCCACCGGTTTGATGTCGCCCGGATTGCCGAGTGTCATCCGCCTGATCCGCACCAAAATCCGCGCCTTGGCTTCCCTGTCGCGAAGTTTGAAAAGCCATTTCGCAAACAACTCTGTTTGGCGAACCTCAATCATATGTGAATTATAATTCACATATCAATGCCAATCAAGCACCTTGGCTCACACCAGAAGACGAAGAGCATTGCACTGGAGTCCCCCCTAATGCCTCAAATCCTCCGCGATCCGTATCGCCTCGTCGATCTCGTCGCGCAGAATGGCCAGGTCGCCCTTAGCGAGGCCCAGCGTCAGCTGGCCGCCGCCCTCCAGTTCCAGTCCCAGCGCCAGTTCGCCCTCAGCGTTCATGGCAAGGCCCATCCCGGTTGTCTTCAGCACCTGGAAATTCGGGCGTTCGTCTTCGTCAAGGTCGGAGACCACCTGCCCGAGAAGGCTGGCCAGCGCGGTGATCGTCGCCGGGACGATCCTGGCGTCGAACTCGAGCCTGACTTTCCCGCCGCCGGTCGAGCCAAAGGCCAGCGCCACGGTTTTATCCTGCGGACGCGCCTCTCCGGCCAAAACGATGTCAAGTTTCGGGGCGGTGTTGATGTTCTCTGCCACTGTTGATTGCTCCTGTTGGGCGTTGCTTCCCCATGTAGGAAGGCGCGACCGGTTTGGCACCCCATGACTGGCGCAATATCGCGGCCACCGCTGACGCGGCGGCGGACGTGACCGGCTTTAAAACCCAGGCGTTCAAGCGAGCTGCGGCGTCATTTGCAAATCGCCGCACAAAAAACCGCCAGAGAGCAGGACTCTCCGGCGGGTTCAGGTGTGCTTCACACTTGGGAGGATGAAGAACGGGCCGTCAGGCGATGGCAACGATGCCGAGGACGGCAAGAAGGAACAGGATCAGCACGACGCCGATCAGCAGCTTTGCGCCGGTGAGCGCTGCGCCCGACAGGCGGCCGAAGCCAAGCAGGCCGGCGACGGCTGCAACAATAAGCAAAATCAGGATCCACTGGATCATCGGATAACCCCTCCGTTTGGCACTTCAATCTTGCAATACGGGGGATCAACGCGGTCTGGCGGATATGGTTCCATGCCGGCGCCGGAAAAATGCGGGCAGACGTTTTTCTCAGGGTTGTTCGCCCGGCCAGTCCACCAGGTAGTCCTCGAAATCCTCGACCTTCATGTTGTCTTCGCTGACGGTCCGGTTGCGCACCGAAACGCCGGCCTCGTGCACGGTTTCGGGGTCGCCCGAGACCAGCGGATGCCACCAGTAGAGATCGGCGCCCTCGCGCACCAGCCGGTAGCCGCAGGTTGGCGGCAGCCAGGTGATGGTGTCGACCTGCTGGGGCGTCAGGCTGATGCAGTCGGGCACGGTGGCCTGGCGGTTTTCATAATCGGTGCAGCGGCAGCTGTATCCGTCAAGCAAGGTGCAGGCGATGTTGGTCCAGGCGATTTCGCCGGTGTCCCAGTCCTCGAGCTTGTTCAGGCAGCAGCGGCCGCAGCCATCGCACAGGCTTTCCCATTCGGCCGTGGTCATCTGGTCGAGCGTCTTGGCTTTCCAGAAGGGCGTGGCGTTCATTGCCGGTTTCCTTTTTATCATCTGCTTTGCGCGCGCGCATGCGCTGACGGCTTGTCCTTTGACTGAAAATGAGCCAAAAGCATAGGTCACAGGGGATAAAAACTGTGGTGACATCAGGCACCGCGGGAAAAACAACGCGCGACGATGCAGGTCGCCAACGCCCGCAATGGACATAGACCCGTGCAAGACCCGTTCAACCAGGAAAACCGCCCGCGCAAGCGCTCCAACCTGCTTCTCCGGATTGATTCCTGGATCGATTCCTCGATCTGGAATGCCGGTTTCCGCGTCGGCGAAGTCTGGGAGGAGATCACCATCTTCTTCCGCCGCTTCCGCACCCGCGGGGTCTGGAAGGCCGTGTTCGAGATCGCCGGCGAAGGCATGAATGTCGGCACCGCCGGGTTCGTTCTGCTTCTGGCGCTGGCGCTTCCGGCGTTCGAGGAAACGGCGGGAAACTGGCGCGCGCGGGATGATTTCGCCGTCACCTTCCTCGACCGTTACGGCAACGAGATCGGCCATCGCGGCATCATCCACGAGGATTCCGCGCCCGTGGACCAGCTGCCCGATCATTTCGTCAAGGCGGTGCTGGCCACCGAGGACCGGCGGTTCTTCGAGCATTTCGGCATCGATTTCCTCGGCCTGGCCCGCGCCATGACCGAGAACGTCAAGGCCAATTCGGTGGTCCAGGGCGGCTCCACCATCACCCAGCAGCTGGCCAAGAACCTGTTTTTGACCAACGAGCGGACGCTCGAACGCAAGATCAAGGAAGCGTTCCTCGCCTTCTGGCTGGAAGCCAACCTGTCGAAGAAGGAAATCCTCAGGCTCTATCTCGACCGCGCCTATATGGGCGGCGGCACCTTCGGTGCGGCAGCTGCGGCGCAGTTCTATTTCGGCAAGGACATCACCGAGGTCTCGATCGCGGAAGCGGCGATGCTGGCGGGCCTGTTCAAGGCCCCTGCCCGCTACGCCCCGCACATCAACCTGCCGGCCGCACGGGCGCGGGCCAACGAGGTGCTGTCCAACCTGGTGCAGGGCAATTTGATGACCGAGGGCCAGGTGATCGGCGCGCGGCGCAACCCGGCCAGCGTCATCGACCGGGGCGACCGCGACGCGCCCGACTATTTCCTCGACTGGGCGTTTGAGGAG
>Ga0209345_10005677_pt1 | contig 11496 bp, 9 predicted proteins | sample Cruoilmetagenom7_FD_187294 | JGI IMG/M metagenome (GOLD analysis project Ga0209345, IMG submission 187294) | Oil polluted marine microbial communities from Coal Oil Point, Santa Barbara, California, USA - Sample 7 (SPAdes) (version 2) | ecosystem: Environmental > Aquatic > Marine > Oil seeps ...
CATTACCGGCACCATCTTCCAGGGCAATACTGCGGATTGGAGCGGCGGGGGAGTCTTCATCTGGCGCACTCCACTTACAATCTCGGGTTCCCAATTCATCAATAACCATGCGGATGAGTATGGCGGCGGACTGGGATACCAGGATCATTCTACCGAAACAGTACAAATATCCAACACGACCTTTGATGGCAATTCCGCCGTATGGGATGGGGGTGCGATTCACTTTTCCGGTGAATTAATGACAATCAATAACTGCACCATACAAAACAATACGGCTGAAAATGGTGGAGGAATTCATAATGGATTAGCGATCGATCCTAGATACATTAATAGGGCTGACACTACCCTCATTATTACCAGCAGTACGGTCCGGGAGAACATTGCCAGTGGGGATGGTGGTGGAGCTTTCAATGAGGGTGCTATGACCTGTGGGGAAAGCAACTTCGTTGCTAATGAATCCTCCTTTCAGGGAGGCGGCATCCATAATACCGGTCAGGTAGAGGTTGTTGGCTGCACATTCGAAAAGAACAAAACTGGTGAAGATGGCGGGGGAATCAACAGCGACAATATTGCTGAAATTCGAGATTCTGACTTTACCAACAACACATCCATGCGTGGGGGTGGCGGTATTTACAACAATGGGGTGATGACTGTTTCACAGAGCACTCTCTCTGGAAACGAAGCATCCACGTTGGGCGGCGGCATCCATAACAAGGAAGAGATCAAAGTACAAGACAGCACATTTGAGGGCAATCTCGCCCATGCAGATGGCGGAGGCCTCAATACATATGGTATGGCAGCCGTAACAGGCAGCACATTTGCAGGCAACACCGCTTTTCGGGGCGGCGGCCTGGCTTCGGTTGGCGGGGATACTACGCTCACTAACAATACTTTTTTTGCCAATATGGCAACAGACTCAGGTGGTGGACTTTTTAATATGGGACCGCTGATCGGAGATACATCCTCAGGCGGGGCTATGCAGGCCAGCCACATCACAGTAGCATATAACAGCGCCCCTGCCGGCGGCGGCATCGCCACCACTGGCGGCGGAGTGAGGATCAAGAATTCAATTGTCGCGCTTAACCCCTCCGGAGCTGATTGCCTTACCTCCACCGTGGATTTTTCAAGCATTGGGGAAAACATCGATAGCGATGGCAGCTGCCCGGGTTTCACTTTAAAGGAGGATCCGCTGCTGGATGTCCTGGCAAATTACGGCGGCCCTACCGAAACACACGCCCTAAAACCAGACAGTCCGGCGATTGACGCAGCCCCGGATTGCACCACCGTCAGCGGCGCAGCCGTATCCGTTGACCAGCGCGGTCAACCGCGGCCCGGCGGTCCTATCTGCGACCTGGGTGCCTATGAAGATGACGTCGGTAACCCGGTGCCGACCTTCCCTCACGTTATTTTCCGGAACACATTGGACTGCCGTTTGGAACCAGCCAGCAGCTCTGCTGCACTCACTTCTTTTCAGCCGGATGATACTGCTGAGGTAATCGGCAGGAACATTAATTTAACCTGGTTCCAGGTTGCGCCAGATGAGCTGGAAGATCCCTGCTGGGTGTGGGTTGGTGGGGTGGAATTTATCGGTAAATTGGAAAGTGTAGAGATCATTCCCTCCAAAAGCCCTGTTGAGGAGGAGAAACCAGAGGAAGAAGGTGAGGAACCTTCACCTTCGCAACCCGGCTGCACAGTTCGGGACCTCAGTGGCGCGCTGAGTTGCCAGGTGCCCTGTCCGCCAAACGCTGTCCCTGGTGACCCCTGCACACCGTAGAAACATCTCTCATTGAAGTTACAAAAACGTAATGGACATCTTGCATGTCCATTACGTTCGGTATTTATTGTATTACTCTTGCCGGGGCGAGAGGATTCAAACCTCCGACCTTTTGCACCCCATGTAAGCGTGCGTCCAAACTACGCGACCTGATCACGATGCTCAAGGGTGGGTATGAGATTGCGGAAAATAGGAAAAATATTCCGTAGAGTGCCTTCCCAATACACATACCACTAATATGCTTGTCATTCTGAACGGAGTGAGGAATCTCGGACTGCGTTCAATTCCAAAAATAACTTGAATCCGAGCATTTCTTATGGAAGAAACGCGAGCACAGCGAAACACAACCAGAGGGGTGAGAATCTCGGATTCTCCCCTCATTCCCACTGAAAGCACCAACAAATTGACGCGTGGTTGGCAGTATTGTAAAATATAGCTAACTAGTAGCGGAAAACCGGGTTATACCAATTGCGGTGTGTGGTTTAATTATTAATAAAGCAATGGAACACCCAACGCAGCCGCACAGAATAGCAAAAGCGTTTTAAAAAAAAGGAGGACATATAGAACATAATTAAAAAAAACGATTCACAAACCGGCTGACGCAGCCAAACAGGCAGTCCAAGTGGAGTTTGCCGGGCGTATTGGGCAAACGCACAGCCAGATTGCGGAGATTTTTTACCCTCGGAGAAGTACCTGAAAGATGAAGGTTTTGCTTCCCGTTGGATAATATGAAATCTCAAGAAATATAATCATTATTTATCTAAACAGGAGATATTAAAATGAACGACAAATTTAAAATTACTACGAAAACCATCGTTGCCACGGGGATTGGCGCTGCCCTCTTCACGTTATTATTCATGTATGTCAAAGTACCTTCACCCGTTCCTGAGACAAGCTTTCAAGCTGCTTACGGTCTCAGTTCCTTCTTCGCAACCCTATTTGGTCCAGTCGCGGGCGCTCTGATCTCATTCATCGGCCACGCTCTCAGCGACGCGGTTCAGTACGGCTCACCATGGTGGAGCTGGGTCATCGCCAGCGGCGTTTCCGGTTTTGTTTTTGGTTTTGCCTATAATAAAACAAAAGTGGAACAAGGTGAATTCAAGGGTAAAGATATTCTCACCTTCAATGTCACCCAGATCATCGGAAATGTGATCGCCTGGGTGGTTGTGGCGCCAGTGCTCGATATCCTCATCTATCAGGAACCTGTTAATCTGGTCTTCACACAGGGAATCACCGCTGCGATCATGAACAGCTTCAGCGCCGGCATCTTTGGAACCCTGCTGCTGATCGCCTATGCTGCTACCCGCACCAAGGAAGGCAGCCTGAGCAAGAAATAGAACAATCAGATATATAATTAATGTGGTACCGGGTGGCTGTCAACATACAGGTGGCAGCCACCTGAATTTATGAAATGAGCCGCTGGCTCTAATGGTAAATGGTTGAACAGGCAGTTTTTTACCTGTATGATCTTTCCAGGATACATGCCCGTACCAGCGAACAGGATGGAAACTGAATTTATTTTATCCACATCCTCGTCTGCAAAAATGAACAATATGGAATTATATGGATAAGCAGCCAATTATTGAGTTTCAACATTTTTCTTTCAAATACTTTTCTCAAGCCGAGCCCACCCTGCATGATATCAACCTGAAGATCTATCCGGGCGAGAAAATTCTAATCGTCGGACCCAGCGGCAGTGGAAAAAGCACGCTTGGGTATTGTGTCAACGGATTGATCCCCTTTTCATACACCGGCGAGATCAAAGGGGGGCTGATGATTAATGGGGTGGATACCGAACAGTTGAATATCTTCGAACTTTCAAAGACGGTCGGCACTGTGCTGCAGGACTCTGACGGGCAATTTGTGGGGCTGACCGCTGGTGAAGATATCGCTTTTGCACTGGAAAACGACAACATCCCGCATCCCGTGATGCACAAACGGGTCAAGCGAGTGGCGGAGATGGTGGACATGCAAACCTTGCTGGCTTCATCGCCCTTTGAGCTGTCCGGCGGACAGAAGCAGCGCACGTCATTAGCGGGCGTGATGATAGACGATGTGGACATTTTGCTCTTCGATGAACCCCTGGCTAACCTGGACCCTGCCACGGGCAAGACAGCTATTGAGATCATTGATGACATCCAAAAAAGATCGAATAAAACCGTCATCATCATTGAACATCGGCTGGAGGATGTCCTTCACCGGGATATCGACCGCGTCCTTGTGATGTACGACGGCCGGATCATCGCGGACATGGATGCGCATGCGCTGGTTTCATCTCAAGTCCTGAAAGAATGCGGCATTCGGGAGCCCTTGTATGTCACTGCCTTGAAGTACGCGGGCGTGAAAGTAAACAGCGATATCTGCCCGGGATACATCACCACCTTGAAGACGGAATTATCTGCGGATGCGCTGATTGCCTGGCACAGCTCCATCGCTGCGGATGATCGGATCAACAGCAAGCCTTCTATTCTTAAAATAGAGGATGTATCTTTTTCTTATGATGGCACCCGTAATGTGTTGGAGGATATTGATATTGATATCCGCGAGGGGGAGATGATCTCACTGGTCGGGAAAAACGGCGCCGGAAAATCCACATTGTCTAAACTGTTGTGCGGGTTTGAGAAAGAAGACCGCGGCAGGATCTTTTACAAAGGAGCAGACATCGAGGATAAGACCATCAAAGAGCGGGCGGAAATCATCGGGGTGGTGCTGCAAAATCCCAACCAGATGATCTCTAAACCGCTGATCTATGATGAAGTGGCGCTGGGGCTACGCTTCAGGGATGTCCCAGAAGACCAAATTGAGGTGCGGGTGGAAAAAGTGCTCAAGGTATGCGGGTTGGCGCCTTTCATAGATTGGCCCATTTCAGCATTAAGCTACGGACAGAAAAAACGCGTGACGATCGCTTCTATCCTGGTGCTGAACCCGAACATCCTCATTCTGGATGAACCCACCGCGGGGCAGGATTTCCGCCATTACACCGAGATCATGGAGTTTCTGGTTGAGATCAACAAACTGGGTGTGACCATCATCTTGATCACACACGATATGCATCTTATGCTGGAATATACACCGCGGGCGGTCGTTCTGGCTGGAGGCCGGATAATCGCTGATACAGCCGCATCGGTCGTCTTGACGGACACGCAGATCATTAAACAGGCAAATCTTAAGGAAACCTCTCTGTATAATCTCGCTCAGATGGCGGGCATACCGGACGGAACCCATTTTGTTCAGGGTTTTATTGATTATGAAAGGAGGCTTAAAAACCGATGAATACAAAAATGAAGCTTTTTTCGTATAATTTGGTGGACACTCCCATTCACCGCCTTTCGGGTTTGACAAAATTGCTGTGCTTCCTGTTTCTTACCTTTGCGGTCATGTACTCCTATGATATCCGCGTCATCCTGATAGTGATGGCTTTTTCGATTGCCATCCTGATGGTCTCGAAGATCAAATTTTCCCAAATTCGCCTGATGATCGTTTATACACTGATCTTCCTGGTTACTAATACTGTTATTACTTACTTTTTTTCACCAGAAAATGGTGTAGAGATCTACGGCACTCGGCATGAAATAGCGCATCTGTTTGGAAAATACAACCTGACTTCCGAGCAGATTTTTTATCAGGTTACCAAGTTTTTCAAATATGCGTCTGTCATCCCCCTCGGCATGATCTTTCTGCTGACCACCAACCCCAGTGAATTTGCTTCTTCCCTGGACAGGGTCGGGGTCAATTACAAAGCGGCTTTTGCGGTTGCCCTGACTTTGCGCTATTTCCCGGATGTCCAAAGGGACTATCGCGATATCAGCCAGGCGCAGCAAGCCCGCGGATTGGATCTGTCCCACAAGGCACGGTTACAAGACCGCTTCAAGAATGCCCTGCTAATCATCATCCCTTTGATCTTTTCTTCATTGGATAGAATTGAACTGATCAGCAACGCCATGGACCTGCGCGGTTTTGCCAAGGAAAAAACACGCACCTGGTATTCGTCCAAGAAATTTACACGGCAGGATTATTCAGCCGTTACGGTCTCCGCGCTGATTTTCATCGCCACTATCTGTGTGTCGATATTTATTAATAAAAGCCGTTTTTATAACCCGTTTATCTAGGAGAATAACAAGCATATGAAGCCTATACTCGTATATCAAACTGATTTTACTTACAAGGAAGGCGCTGTCTGCGCCATGTACGGTGTGGTCAAGAGCGTGGATCGCGAGCTGGAGGTCATTGACGGAACGCATGAGATCCCGCAATTTGATACCTGGAGCGCCTCTTACCGGTTGTACCAATCCATGCAATTTTGGCCGGAGGGGACCATCTTTGTGTCTGTGGTGGATCCGGGTGTTGGCACACCTCGCAAAGCTTGCGTGGCCAAAACGGCTGACGGCTATTATGTGGTCACCCCGGATAACGGTTCACTTACCCACCTCAAACACTTTGTAGGCATCACGGCGGTCAGGGAGATTGATGAAACTATCAACCGCCTGAAAGGAAAGAATACCGAGGGGGTGAGTATATTCCACGGCAGGGATCTGTTTAGTTATTGCGCCGCGAAATTGGCCAGCGGGATCATCACCTATGAACAGGTTGGCCCGGATTATCCCGTGGGTGAAATCATCACCTTGCCAATCCTGGAAGCAAAGCTTGACCACGGCAAAGTGAGCGCAATTATTGAGATCAATGATCCGAATTTTGGTAATATGTGGACCAATATCCCGCTGTCCTTGTTTATGGAAGCGGGTTTTGCCTACGGCGATCATTTGAATCTGACCATTCGCCATGCGGGGAAGGTGGTATTTTCTGAAAAATTGCTTTTTCAGCAATCATTTGGGTATGCAAAAAAAGGGGAAGCTATGATCTATAACAACGAGTTGATGAGGGTGGCTCTGGCTGTGAACCAGGGGAGTTTCAGCGAGCGCTACCAGCTAGGTTATGGCCCCGAATGGCAGGTTGAGTTTTCTAAATAGGTGAATTAACGGTATTGGAATAATCTCGCAGCAGGGTTATTTCTGTTTAAGACCACCTCAATTGCATTCTCATGCTTCGTAGGTGTTCTTTTAAAAATAAGATATTCCAATATAATAATCTTATGGAAACAAAGACAAAGATAAGCATCATGGAACAAACCAGAGAGTACTTAGAGACAGGCTGGCACTGCTCGGAAGGGATCCTACTCGCGGTGGGAGACCATTACCTGGATGAGATCAACTCCCACGCGCTGCGCCTGTCCACGGTCTTCGCAGGCGGGGTAGGCGGGACGACTGAGGAATTATGCGGTTCGCTCTCAGGCGGGTTGATGGTGATCAGTGCTCTCTACGGGCGCACAGATGCCCAAACGAAGGATGGCCGCTGCATGGCCCTGGCTGTGGCATACCGCGCGCGTTTTCTAGAACGCTTCGGATACATCCGCTGCGCGGACCTGAAGAAACACTGGATTGGGAAAAAAGGGCAGGAAACGTGTGCGGAGCTGGTGGCGCAGGCGGCGGGATTGCTGGTGGACGTGTTGGAGGGCGAAGAAAAAAGTCCCTGAAAGCAGGGGCTTGTAATAATCTGGAGAATTATTGCAAGGTCTTAATATTGGCACCGCTCTCCATATAAAACTAAAATGACCTCATTACATGAGGATAAGTTTGATTGAATGGCTGGATTTGTTCTAGAAACGAACATTATCAAACTATCAAGTCTTGTCAAGTGAAAAGCGAAAATTGACATAAAACAAAGAAAAAGGGCGGGGCATGTTGCCCCGCCCATGTTGTTTAATCAAGTTCTTTGCGTTTCTTACGCGGGGTGGCAATGCCCCAGAAGATAAGGGAGATGGCCAGCGCACCGCTGATGCCGCCTACCATCTGGAAAGCGTTTGCCACACGCGGGAGGGCGGACACAGAGATGATACGCAGGCTCTCATTAATGTCCGGCCCTAATGATGTACTCGCGTTATCTAACCCGAAGCGGATCCAGTACGCGGGGATGCCGCTTTGGGCAGCAAAACTAAGCAGGAAGATCAGGACTGCCGGGATGAGAAGCATCCAACCGAGCCACTGCAGGCGTACGCGCCAGGAAGCGTCTGAAATGAGCGCTGTTACGTACCATGCGAAGGCAGCAATGAAAACAAGCACCAGTATTCCAAGGATCATGCTGGCAGGGACAGCTGTTCCGGGGAGGAAACTACGCCAGCGGTCAGGTTCCTGCAAACCCGGGAGTTTATCTTCCAAAGGAAACTCATCCGGAATTGCAGAGAGGATGCTGGGCAGCGCTGGCTTGAGAACCTGCTCTACGAGGAGTTCATCCGAAACACCAGCTGGTTTACAGGCTGTCTGCCCTTCGTCTCCAAACCCGGGAGTTTGGCCGGGAGCGCAGGTTGGCAGAGCGCTCGCGAGGGCATCCAGGAAAGCATCCTGCTGGCTGCCTTCAAGGGCGGTTTTAAGCGGAACTAGATCTATTGTGGGAGTGAAAGCGTCGCTTTTTCCCTGCAGATGATCAAAAAGAGTGTTGATAAAATTGCTCACTTCACCGCGCATATAATCGGTGGTGAGAATGCCTTTCAGAACAGATTCTAATTCAGATGTATCTGCCTCAGGTGGGAGTCCCAGCCGCTCGTGCAGAAATTTATCAATCATGGGACTGGAAGTAAAGGTTGAATAAATTTTTGGTTGGTCGAGTGCGTCAATGTAGAACTGGCGGTCGAGCGCCCAGCTGGTTACGCTGATGGCTGCCTGCGCGGATAGCAGCAGGGGAAAAACAAGAGAAATGGCTAAGATGGTGGCAATCAATTTACGCATAATGGTCTCCTTAATATGGATAGTTTCAATCCATATACGCAGCAGAAAGGGTAAGGTTTTGTGTTAACTCTATTATAATTCCTATATAATTAACGTACCAAACCCAAAATTTGTGGGTTAATAATAATTGGTACCAATTAAATCATTCTTATAACAAATGGAGGTTATTATGATGGATCGTATTATGAAGGTGTTTACCTTCAAACAGGAAGTATATAAAGAAGTGGAAGACGACGTTTCTTTCACACAAACCGCATGGATGATCGTGGCGGTTGTCGCTTTCTTAAGCCAACTGGGCGCGAATGCAGCGCTGGTCCATGTTGAAGGTGCGAGCTGGGTGTTGAGCACGATTGGCGGCACAATTTTTGCCGTTATCGGGTTTGGAGTTGGCGCGTACATTATCAGTTGGGCAGGAAAAACCTTCTTCAATGCAGATGTTACCTTTGAAGAGATGGTGCGCACGCTCGGACTGGCGTATGTGTGGAATATCATTGGATTCCTGGGCATTATCGGTCTGGTCGGCCCCAGTTTGATGTGTGTTACTGGGCCAATTGGCTTTGTCGCTGGCATTGCCGGCTTAGCGGCCTGGTTCCTGGCAGCGAAAGAAGCGTTGGACTTGGAATGGCCGCAGACCATCGGCACAGTGTTGATCGGGTGGGTGGCTAGTTTGATCATTTCCATGATCGCGACCGCTATTTTAGGCATATTCGGTATCGCGGGAGCGGGCATTGGTGCTGCATTAGGTGGACTGCGCTAATTAATTCTGAAAAAAAACAGCACAGCATCAGGCTGTGCTGTTTGTGTTTAGGCAACTTTTTTGGTTATTTAACGTACATATTAATGATTGAATACATCATATAAAGGAGCTTGAAATGACGGAAAGAAAAACTGAAACACGGGAGTTGGGCGCATTCACCCATATTAGCATGCGCGGCGTTGGGAAAATTTACATCGATCAGGGGAAAGAGCAGAAGGTTGTAATCGAAGGTAATGAAATAGCCATTAACCGGATTACGACCAATGTTACCGATGGGAAACTGGTTATTGATGTAGGTCGCGATTGGATTGAAAAACTGAGCGCGGGTTTTGATTTTCTTTCCCCTGGTGATATCCGTTTCTACATCACCGTTAAGGATCTGGAAGAGCTGGAAGTAACTGGTGTGGCAGATGTCGAAGCTAAGGATATCAAAGCGAAAGATTTTTCGCTGAAAATGACTGGTGCTTCCAGTGTGAAACTATTCAACCTGAACGCGGACTCGCTGAAAGCTGAGATCCCAGGTGCAGGCAAAATCGCTGCTGACGGAAAAGTTGATCGTTTGTCAGTGACACTGACTGGCGCTGGAAATTTCAGCGGCTATAAACTGAAATCCAAAACAACCAAGGTAGCTTTGAGTGGTGTCGGCAGCGCGCAGTTGTGGGTTACCAATGAGCTGGATGTAACTATTACCGGTGTTGGCAGCGTGGAATACTACGGCAATCCACTCATCAAGCAATCCGTGACGATGCTGGGAAAAATAACAAGCCTGGGCGATCCTAAATAGATACCATCTGATATTAACTCAATAAAAAAGGATTTTCAGAAAACTTTCTGAAAATCCTTGACTTGATTAAGTGGTTTAATATATACTAATTATCTGAAAGAAGAGAAATAAAAGAGGAATATACATTAGATATGGACCCTGACCCTAGTAGACATTTAGCTATTTACCGTGCGGAGAAGACTGCACCGGGAGATTTTACTGTTTAAACCATAACATCTTGTTATTGGTGGTATCGACCCTCGGCGCGGTTTCACGGGAGCGCTGAGGTTTTTTTGTTAAGACAAGTCCTGGAGAACGTAATGGTAAAAAATAAAACGACCATCAATAGAACATCTATCACTAGCGAAAACAGTTTCCCAGCACGAGCTGGAAGATTAGAAATAAAGGGAGGTGCAGAATGAAAGAATATATGATTGATGTGGATATTTTGTTAGGGCAGATCCGAGCGGCTTTGGAGAGGGGAGATCCAAAAAGTGCGGCAGAATTGCTGGAAGCGCTGCGGCCGGCAGATCAAGCAGTTGTGTTTGATGATTTGGAGCCAGCCGAACAGGACTTTTTACTGCCTACATTGAATGTGGAAGATTCCGCTGATATTCTTGAAGAGTTGGAAGAAGAAGACGCTGCGGAAGTAGCTGAACGGTTGAAAGCAGATAAACTGGCATCAATCCTGGATCATATGGAGCCAGACGAGGCGGCAGATTTGCTGGGTGACATTGAACCGGAAAAGGCCATCCGAATACTGAATGCGATGCAGGAAGCAGATGAGGTAAAACCGCTGTTGAAGCATGATGATGAAACGGCTGGCGGGTTGATGACATCCATTTCAATCGTACTGAAAACCGGTATGAGTGCCAAAACAGCCATTTCTTACCTGCGGAAACTGTCCCCAGAAGAGGAAGATATCTATTACCTGTTTGTTACAGATAAGCAGAACAAATTGGTTGGTGTGGTTAATCTGCGTGTGCTGGTAACGCATCCCGGAACTGCGAAAATTAAAGATATTATGGATACTGAAGTGATTTCGGTATGGGCGGGGGCTGACCAGGAAGAAGCCGCCAACCTGATGAAGCGCTATGACCTGCTGGCGCTCCCGGTTGTGAATAAGGAAAACCAGCTCCTGGGTGTGATCACATACGATGACTCATTTGATATTTTAGAAGACGAAGCGACTGAGGATATCTACCGCTTGGGCGGTTTAGCGAAGGAAACGCCTGCCGACATGCCGGTAGGTGAAGCGGTGAAAAGACGGCTGCCGTGGTTGGTAGTGAACCTGTTTATGGCGCTCATCTCGGCAGCGATTTTAAGTATGTTTGAGACAACCATTTCACAAATGGCTGCACTGGCGGCATTCTTTCCGCTGGTGGCAGGTGTCAGCGGGAGTGCGGGAACGCAAACACTGACC
>Ga0209345_10005678_pt1 | contig 11495 bp, 12 predicted proteins | sample Cruoilmetagenom7_FD_187294 | JGI IMG/M metagenome (GOLD analysis project Ga0209345, IMG submission 187294) | Oil polluted marine microbial communities from Coal Oil Point, Santa Barbara, California, USA - Sample 7 (SPAdes) (version 2) | ecosystem: Environmental > Aquatic > Marine > Oil seeps ...
AGATTTTTGCGCGCATCTTCTGCCACCTGCCGGGACAGGTTGTTGCGGGAGTCATACATCGTCAGAACCACGCCTTCGATCCGCAGCGCCTTATTTGCAAACTGTCGGATTTCGCGAACCGTTGTCAGCAACTGCGACAACCCTTCGAGCGCATAGAATTCTGCCTGCAGAGGCACCAGAACCGAATGTGCTGCCACCATCGCGTTGACCGTCAGCAGGCTTAACGACGGCGGGCAATCAATCAATATGTAGTCAAAATTATAGCGATCAATCGCGTGCTGGCGCAGGGCATCATGCAGCAAATGGCTGCGTTTTTCATTTGCCACCAGCTCGATATCGGCAGAGCTTAGGTCGGTCGTTGCCGGGGCGATCCACAGATTGTCGGTATCGGTCTTTTGTACCACATCTTGTATCGGCGCTTCATCCAACAACAAGTCGTAGGTCGTCAGATGCTTTCCGTCTTTTTCGATCCCAAGCCCGGTCGTTGCGTTTCCTTGCGGGTCCAGATCAACCAGCAACACGTTAAAACCGAGCTCTGCCAAAGCTGCGCCAAGGTTAATTGTCGTCGTGGTTTTTCCCACACCACCCTTTTGGTTTACCACTGCGATTATCCGAGGGCCCTTGGGCCGGGTTGGGTCAGACACGCCTGATTTCTCCAAGACTGAGAACGACGGCCGTGCCGTCTGTGATGCTGGGGTATTCATCGCTCTGAAATGCCCATTTTTCAAGAGATTCGGTTACTTCTTTTTGAAATGATCCGCCTTTCATGAAAATGGCCCGCCCATCCGGGTTCAGATGCAGCGCTGCGTGCCCCAGTAATTCTGTCAGCGGGGCAAGTGCGCGGGCCGACAAAATATCGGCGCCCAGGCTTGGCAGCCCTTCTACCCGATCCGTCAAAGTTTCCGCGTTTAATCCTAATTCGCGCGTCAAAACCCTTAGGAATGTGGCTTTGCGCATGTCGCTTTCCACAAATGTGAATCGCAAATCTGGCACCGCGTCCACAGCGATTGTGGCCACGACAGCGCCCGGAAACCCGCCGCCGGTTCCGATGTCCACCCAGTGCCCTGCTTGCCGGTTGGCGATTTTAAAAGCTTGCGCGGAATCAAGAAAATGCCGGGTCCAAACGTCGTTCAGCGTTGATTTCCCAATAAGATTGATTGCTGGGTTCCATTTTTGCAGCAGAGATTCATATTGGTCCAGCCGCTCGATTGTTTCACGTGAAACATTCAGCTTTTCCTGAAAATCAGTGCGCCCGGCTTTTATTACCATCAAGCAGACCTGTTGCGTTGCTTTTTGCGCAACGAAGCCAGTATCAGGGTCAACGCAGCGGGTGTCATTCCTTCTATCCGGCCCGCCTGGCCAAGCGTATTTGGCCGAACCTGGCCGAGCTTTCCGACCAGCTCGTTCGACAGCCCCTTGAGAGACGCGAAATCAAAATCCATAGGAATCTCATGTGCTTCGTCTCGCTTCAGGGCCTCCACGTCGCGGTTTTGCCGTTCTATATAAGTGGCGTAGAGCGCGTCTTTTTCGACCTGCGACCGCACCTCTGCATCAATTTCGCCAAGTTCCGGGTCCAATTGCAAAAGATTACCAAAGTCTACGTTGGGAAATGCGAGAAGTTCATATGCAGACCGGCGATGGCCGTCCGCGCTGATTTTTATCCCGCCGTCGCCAATTTCCTTTGGCGTAAAACCGGTTGATTTCAGCCGGGCGGCTGCGCGTTCCAACCTTTCCATTTTGTCCCCAAACAGCTTCATTCGGGCTTCGGACACACATCCAAGCGCAATCCCCACCGGGGTCAGCCGCTGATCGGCATTATCAGCCCGCAATGACAGCCGAAATTCTGCACGAGAGGTAAACATCCGGTAGGGCTCGCTAACGCCGCGCGTAATCAAATCATCAATCATCACGCCGATATATGACGTTGCCCGATCAAACATGACCGGCGCACCGCCGGTGGCCCTGCGCGCCGCGTTCAGACCAGCAACAAGCCCCTGAGCGGCCGCCTCTTCATATCCCGTCGTCCCGTTTATCTGCCCGGCCAGAAACAGACCCGGCACATCAATCAACCCCAGCGTCGGCTGCAAGGATCTGGGGTCGATAAAATCATATTCGATCGCGTACCCCGGCTGAATAATCTCCGCGTTTTCAAGGCCATAAATCGAACGAACGTATTCAACCTGCACGTCTTCGGGCAAGGATGTGGATATTCCGTTCGGATAGACCGTATGGTCATTCGCGCCCTCCGGCTCCAGAAAAATCTGGTGCGAGGTCTTATCAGCAAAACGAACTATTTTGTCTTCGATTGATGGGCAATACCGCGGCCCAACGCCGTCGATATGGCCGCCATACATCGCAGAGCGCGTCAGGTTGTCGCGAATGATCGCATGGGTTTTTTCATTTGTATGGGTGATTCCACAGGCCACCTGGGGCGCAGTCGGCGCCTTTGAAAGGAAGGAAAACATCGTCGCTACATCGTCGCCCGGCTGCTTTTCCAACACATCCCAATTAATCGACCGCCCATCAAGACGCGGCGGCGTGCCGGTTTTTAGCCGCCCAAGCGGCAGGTCAAAACTGTCAATCCGCTCGGCCAGCCTGATCGACGGCCTTTCGCCCATGCGCCCGCCCGGCCGGGATACGTCACCAATATGAATGACGCCGCGCAGGAATGTTCCCGAGGTCAGAACCGTCGCGGGTGCATGGATCTCTGACCCATCCGCCAGTACGACACCCGCAACAACATTGCCTTGCATAATAAAATCTGTGGCTTCGCCCGCAATCAAGGTGATGTTCTCGTGACCGGAAACCTCTGCCCGCATCTCTTTGCGATAGATTGCCCGATCAGATTGCGCCCTTGGCCCTTGTACTGCGGGGCCTTTGCGTCGATTCAACAGGCGAAACTGGATACCGGCCTTGTCAGCGACGCGACCCATGACACCATCCAGCGCATCAATTTCGCGCACAAGGTGGCCTTTTCCAAGGCCTCCAATCGCCGGATTGCAGGACATCACACCGATATCCTGAAGGCGCAGAGTCACAAGGACAACGCGCGCACCCATCCGCGCAGCGGCGTGGGCGGCGTCGGCACCCGCGTGCCCGCCCCCGATCACAACAACATCAAAGTCGCGATGTTTCACGTGAAACACTCCTATTTCCCGATACAGAAGCTCAGGAAAATTTCATCCAGAATATGTTCCACATCGACCCGACCGACCAACGAGTCAAGGGCACGCACGGCAGTTCGCAACTCTTCTGCCGCCAGTTCGGCGCGATCTTGCCCTTGCTGCACCTCTTGCCCGGCCAGTTTCAGCGCCGAAATTGCGCTGTCGATTGCCAGCCTATGCCGTTCCCGGATGGCCGTTGCCGCACCTGCAGCCCGATGTTCCAAAACATGCGTAATCCGTTCGATCAACTGGCCAACGCCCTGGCCGGTTTTGCCAGAAACGCCCAGCTTACCGGGGTGTTCATCCACCTTACCGACCAGCAATATATCGTCTTCGTTCAGATAAAGACTACTAAATGTAGTGGCATTATCGGTTAGAACAACGCGAAGATCGGCGGCCATCGCGCGATCCAGCGCCCGCTGAACGCCGATGGATTCCACCGCGTCGTCTGTCGCCCTCAGGCCCGCGGTATCCAGAAATGTAACCGGTAAACCGGCAAGATCCATCCGCACCTCGATGACGTCACGGGTCGTTCCCGCAACTTCCGAAGTGATCGCCGCCTCGCGTCCGGCAAGTGTGTTCAGCAATGTTGATTTTCCAACGTTCGGCGGGCCGACTATCGCAATCTCAAAACCGTCGCGGATGCGTTCGCTGACCAGCGCTCCCTTTGATTCTGCTTCCAGATCAGACAGCACAATGGTCAGGAGTTCTGTGACTTCGGGCGTCACATCAACCGGCACGTCTTCGTCGGCGAAATCAATTGTGGCCTCTAACAGGCTGGCCGCGCGGATCAGGTGACGTCGCCAGCCCTCTGCCTTGTCCCCCAGAGCGCCAGAGAGCACCCGCAGGGCCTGACGGCGCTGTGCCTCGGTCTCGGCCTCTAGCAGGTCTGACAGGCCCTCTACCTGCGCCAGATCAAGGCGGTCGTTTTCCAATGCGCGTCGGGTGAATTCACCAGGCTCCGCGCCCCGCAACCCATTCATGGCCGACAGAGCCGCCAGAACCGCGTTGGTGGTGGCGATTGAGCCATGCAAATGCAGCTCGACCACATCCTCGCCGGTAAAGCTGGCAGGCGCAGCAAAGACCAACACCAGCGCCTCATCCAGAAAAATTCCGTCAGCGTCGGTTAGCTTTCGTAACGCGGCGTAACGTGTTGGTGCAAGATCACCGGCAAGCATGGCGCAAGCGCTATGCGCCAGCGGCCCGGAAATCCGGATCGTTGCCAAACCCGCCTTACCACGGGCGGTTGCCACTGCGTAAATCGTATCCATTTTCAGACTAACACATTGTAACTAAACAATAAATCAGGTGTTCATGGAATCAAAGAAGTCCGAATTCGATTTGGTCTGTTTCAGCTTGGAAAGCAGAAATTCGATCGCATCGGTTGTCCCCATCGGGTTCAGGATACGGCGCAGGACATAGGTCTTTTGCAGATTCACTTTGTCCACCAACAGTTCCTCTTTCCGGGTGCCGGATTTAAGGATGTCGATCGCCGGGAACAGACGTTTGTCAGAGATTTTGCGATCCAGAACAATTTCAGAGTTACCGGTGCCCTTGAATTCTTCAAAGATCACCTCATCCATCCGGCTGCCGGTATCGATCAGCGCGGTGGCAATGATAGTAAGCGAGCCGCCTTCCTCGATATTGCGCGCCGCGCCAAAGAAACGTTTGGGGCGTTGAAGGGCGTTGGCGTCAACGCCACCGGTCAGCACCTTGCCCGAAGACGGAACAGTTGTGTTGAAAGCGCGGCCAAGGCGGGTGATGGAATCGAGCAGGATCACCACATCGCGTTTATGTTCGACCAGACGTTTGGCTTTTTCGATCACCATTTCGGCGACGGCCACGTGCCGGCTGGCAGGTTCATCAAAGGTCGAGGAAACAACCTCGCCCTTAACCGAGCGCTGCATGTCGGTAACTTCCTCTGGCCGTTCATCGATCAGCAGGACGATCAGGTAACATTCCGGGTGATTCTTTTCGATCGAGTTGGCAATGTTTTGCAGGATCACTGTTTTACCGGTGCGCGGCGGTGCCACAATCAGCGACCGCTGACCTTTACCGATCGGCGCGACCAGATCAATGATCCGCGCGGTACGGTCCTTGATGGTAGGATCCTCAACCTCCAGCGTAAGCCGCTCATCCGGGTAAAGCGGCGTCAGATTATCAAAGTTGATCTTATGGCGGGCTTTTTCCGGGTCTTCAAAGTTAATCAGGCTGACTTTGGTAATCGCAAAATATTTTTCCGCATTGTTCGGGGCAGATATGACCCCGTCCACCGTGTCACCGGTGCGCAGCGAATGGGTGCGGATCATTTCAGGCGAGACATAAATATCATCGGGGCCGGGCAGATAGTTTGCCTCTGGCGAGCGCAGAAAACCGAACCCGTCCTGAAGCACCTCAAGCACACCATCACCAGAGATTTCCCAACCATCCTCGGCGCGCTCCTTGAGGATCGCGAACATCATGTCGCCCTTGCGCATGGTCGAGGCGTTTTCGATGTCCAGTTCTTCGGCTGAAGACAACAGGTCTTTTGGGCTTTGTGCTTTCAGGTCAGCAAGATGCAGGCGTTCTTGAGTCATGGGGATATATCCGGGACCGGCCAGAATGGCGTTCGGTCATGTCTGAATTGGGAATTTACAACGGTCGAACGACCGCAAAGGCTAGATAGGGTGCCACAGCCAACGAGTCAACGGGTCTTAGAAAGGCCGGGCAATAACTGAGATAACGATGATTACCAGCAACAGGGTCGGCAGCTCATTCATCATCCGGTATTGACGGCCGGTCACGGTATTATTGCCCGCAACGAAATCCTTCCTGCGCAATGCAAGCCAGTGATGAAAAGATGTCATTGCTAAAACAGCGACCGCTTTGCTCCATGGCCAAATTTGCGACCAGTCGATAACCCCGGGGGTAAACACCAGACAAAGGCCAAAAAGCCAGGCTGCAATCATCGCCGGATTCATAATCACCCGCAAAAGTTTAAGCTCCATCGACTGAAACAGAACCTCTGCTTCCCCGGTGACGGCCGCGCTTTCAACATGGTAAACAAACAGGCGCGGCAGATAAAACAGGCCAGCCATCCAGGCAATGACCGAAATCACATGAAGGGATTTGATCCATGGATAAGCAGAGCTTAGGAAATCAGTGATCAATTTATGGTCTTTCTGCTGCTCATTGCTCTTCCTTACTAATAAATAAATATTAGAAAAGAAAAGTAGTTGATTATGTAGGGCCTGTGGACACTGTGGATTAGTTGGTTGTCAACAGATTGGGTCACAGGGCATTTGTGTGAGTTGTTTCCAGGTATCAGGCGGAACTGTTGGTATAAATATCAATTATGCGCGTTTTTTCAGAGAAGTATCAGGATAAGACCTGTGGATCGGATAAGGGATGAAATGGGGATCATCATTGGCGGTAAAGCTTTGCACAATGTTCGCGGATGAGTTTTCCCTTGTGGGCCAAATCAGAAGGAATCCCCACCAAATGCGCCGTCACCGGGGAGATATCGAGTCAACAGGCAATCTCAGCGATTCAACACCCATGTTCCGGGGCGTTCTGTCCACAGGATCATACAGATGAGCACGCCGATCCTGCTTGCCTCGGGGTCTGAAATCCGGCGGGCGTTGTTGCACAATGCCGGCGTTTCCTTTGGCGTGCAGGTCGCCCGCGTGGATGAGGATGCCATCAAGGCTGCGATGATCGCCGAAAATGCCCCTGCCAACGACATAGCGGATGCACTGGCCGAGGCAAAGGCGCGCAAGGTCAGCCAGAAAACGCCCGGCGCCTTGGTGATCGGTTGCGATCAGGTGCTGGAATGCGATGGTCAGATCCTGTCTAAACCCAAAGATCCGGGGGCCGCGCGGGCGCAGCTAGGCCAGCTGAACGCCACATCGCACAAGTTATTATCCGCGGCGGTCATTTATCTCGACGGGCAAGCGCAATGGCGCCATGTGGGGAGTGCGCGGCTGACGATGCGCCGCTCTAGCGATGCATATCTGGATGATTATCTGGAAAGGAACTGGGACAGCATTAAGGCCGCGGTCGGGTGTTACAAGCTGGAAGAAGAGGGCGTTCGGCTGTTTTCAAGGATCGAAGGCGATTATTTCACCGTTCTGGGCTTGCCGCTGACCGAACTGCTTGGCTATCTGACTGTTAGGGGAGATTTGGCGGGATGACGGACAGAAAAATTCCACTGGCTGCAGTGATCGGATCACCTGTGGGACACAGCCGCTCGCCCGCATTGCATACCTACTGGCTAAAAAAATACGGGTTGCGGGGCCATTATGTGCCGATGGACATATCGCAACACGACTTGCCCGAGGTTCTGGCGACCCTGCCAAAAATGGGTTTTGTCGGTGCCAATGTGACCATCCCCCATAAAGAAACCGTGCTGGGGCTGGCCAATGTGGTGACTGACCGGGCAGCGCTGATCGGGGCGGCGAATACGCTGATTTTCCGCAGCGATGGCAAGATGCACGCGGACAATACGGATGGTTATGGGTTCATCGAAAACCTGCGCCAAAGCGCCCCGGGCTGGGACCCAAAATCGGGACCCGCAGCGGTGCTGGGTGCAGGTGGTGCAGCGCGCGCAGTTTTGGCCTCGTTGCTTGATGTGGGTGTGCCTGAAATTCGCCTGAGCAATCGGACCCGCGCAAGATCGGAAGCTTTGCGCAAAGAGTTTGGCGCAAAAATCAACGTTTATGACTGGGTAAGGGCGGGCAATATGCTCGATTCAGCTGCAACGGTTGTCAACGCGACATCCCTTGGGATGGAAGGCAAGCCAGAGTTGCGGGTGCCGCTTGATGCGCTGTCACGCCAGGCGCTGGTGACCGATCTGGTCTACACACCGCTGGAAACGGAATTGTTGCGAAAAGCCAGGGCGATCGGTTGCATGACGGTCGATGGGCTGGGCATGTTGCTGTTTCAGGCAGCACCGGGGTTTGAGCGCTGGTTTGGTATCCGCCCGGAAGTCGACGAAGAAGCCCGCCGTGTGGTGCTTGGCCTGTGACCCGCCCGTTTCTGATCGGGCTGACCGGATCCATTGGCATGGGCAAATCGACCACGGCCGAGATGTTTGCAAAAACCGGTATCCCGATCTGGGATGCTGATGCTGCCGTTCATCGCCTTTATGCCAAGGGTGGCGCGGCGGTTGCGCCAATCGGGGCCATTCATTCGCCAGCAATTGTTGATGGCGCAGTTGATCGGGCGATGCTGAAAAACTGGATAGCTGCAGATCCCACCGCGCTGAAACAGATCGAGGCTGTGGTGCATCCGCTGGTAGGCATGGATCGCACGGATTTTATCAAAACCACAAAAGCACCGATTGTTCTGCTGGATATTCCGCTGCTGTTTGAAGGTGGCAATGATAAACTAATGGACATGGTTGTTGTCGTTTCTGCCCCGGCCCCGGTTCAGCGCGCCCGCGTTCTGGAACGCCCCGGCATGAGCGAGGCGATGCTGAACACTATTCTGGCCAAGCAAATGCCCGATGCCCAAAAGCGCGCGCGGGCAGATTTCATTGTGCCGACGGAAACATTTGAAGAGGCGCAGGATGCTGTGCAGACTTTGTTGAAACAGATCAGTGAGCGGCTGAATAATGCGTGAGATTGTTTTTGACACCGAGACCACCGGGTTTGACCCGGTCAGTGGCGACCGGATCGTTGAGATTGGTGCTGTTGAACTGTTCAACCATCTGCCAACCGGGCGGACCTATCAGGAATACATCAACCCGGAACGCACCATGCCCGAAGGCGCGTTTCAGGTGCATGGGCTGGGCGATGATTTTCTTAAGGACAAGCCGGTGTTTGCCAAGATCGCGCAGGGGTTTCTGGATTTTGTCGGTGATGCAAAGCTGGTTGCGCATAACGCTTCGTTCGACATGAAATTCGTGAATGCAGAGCTTGGCTGGCTTAACCTGCCACCAATCCCATGGGAGCGGGCGGTAGATACGCTGGAAATCGCCCGCAAAAAATTTCCCGGCTCACCCGCATCGCTTGATGCGCTGTGCCGACGGTTTGGTGTGGATACCACGGCGCGCACCCTGCACGGGGCGCTGCTGGACAGCGAAATTCTGGCGGAAGTGTATCTGGAACTGATCGGCGGGCGGCAGCCCGATTTCGGACTGGCCGGAAATGCGGCGCAGACCGGTGGCGATGAGGCGGATACCTGGCGCCCGCGTCCGCGCGAAGTCCCGCTGGCATCTTTGCTGAGCGAAAAAGAGGCCGCCGACCACACAGCGTTTGTTGAAAAGCTGGGTGACGATTCTGTCTGGAAAAAGCTGGGCTAGGGCGCTTTACGGCTTTTCCCGCAAAACCATTGTCCGGGCCGCAATGCGCCCCGGACGGGATTCCTTAACAGCTCAGGAAACCTGAGTGTTCTTTGCCGCCTCTGCCTGTTGGGCAAGGTTTTGACGGTAAAGGTTCATCCAGTCGATATTGTCCAGATTGAGCGGCGGGAAGCCACCGTCGCGGATCACATCATGGACGATGCGACGCGCGAAGGGGAACAACATGCGCGGACATTCGATCATCAGGAACGGGTGCATCTGATCGTCGGGCACATTTTCGATGTGGAACACACCGCCATATTCCAGTTCCATCACGAACAGGGTCGCATCGCCAGCCTTGTTCTTGGCGGCAATGTTGTATTTTGAGATTACTTCAAACTGGTGATCGTCGGGGCGCTTTTTGGCATCAAGGCTAACCTGAACCGAGACATCCGGCGTGATGTCGCCGGTGATGCCCTTTTGCGAAACGATGTTTTCAAATGACAGATCGCGGATGAACTGACCAAGGATTTGCATTTTGACCTGTGCTGGCTGCTGGCCTGCGCTGGCGCCGTTGGTGTCGGCTTTGGGGGGGGTGGCATTATCGGCCATGGTGACTCCTGAAAAAAATATCGCGCTGTCCCTAACAGGTCAGGGCCGCGGCCTCAATCCTTGGTCCAGCCGGATGTGCCGGGTTTTTTGTTTTTTGGCGGATCTGTGATTTCCTCAAACTCGCCCTCGATAACAACATCGGGATGTTGCTGGCGCTGTTGGGTCTGGCCGCCGACCGTAAAGCTTTGCACATTCATCCGGGCGCGTAGATAGGCATAAAGCGCTGAACGAACCGGCGGCACAAGTAGTGCAAAGCCAACGGCATCGGTGAAAAACCCCGGCGTCAGCAGCAACGCACCGGCAAATAGAATCATCGCCCCATGGGCCAGCGGCTCGGTCGGGTTTTGCAGTTCATTGAGCGAAGATTGCAGCCGGTTCAGCGCCATCACCCCTTGTGCGCGGATCATGAAGGTGCCCAGCACGGCCGTCAGAACAACAATCGCCAGCGTTGGAAACAGCCCGATTGCGCCGCCAACCTGAATAAACAGAGCGATTTCGATGATCGGGACCACCAAAAACAGGACAAACAGCCACATATCAACCTCTTATCTTAGAATGGCGCTGCGGTGGACTTGATCGCAGCCCTGCCCTACATAAGTTGCAACAAGGCCCGTTACCACCCAACCACCCCCGATGAGGTAAAAATGAATTCTGCCGTAATCCAGCTATTGGTTCTTGCCGGAATAGCGATTTTCCTGATTTTGCGACTGCGCAATGTGCTGGGCACCCGCGACGGATTTGAAAAGCCGCCTGCCGCCGCCCCCGCCCGCAGCAAAAACCCCAATGGGTTTGAGGTTATCGAGGGTGGCGCGGATCGCGACATCACCGATCACGTTCCCGAAGACAGCACCCACGCCCGCGCCTTGAGCGCGATGAAGGCCGCCGAGCCGGACTTTAGCGTCAGTGAATTCCTGAACGGAGCGCGCGGCGCCTATGAAATGATCCTGATGGCGTTTGAAAAAGGCGACATGGACGACATTCGAGGCTTTTTGTCCGAAGACGTGTTCGAGGCTTTTTCCGGCGTTGTCGAGGCACGCAAAAAGGATGGCCTGTCAATCGAAGCGACATTTGTCGGTGTGCGAGAACTGGCGCTGACCAAGGCGACCTTTGATCAGACATCGTCTGTAGGCGAGGTTACCGTCAAGTTTGTTGGTGAACTGACGTCGGTCGTGCGCGACAAGGCGGGCGACATCATCGAAGGCAACGCCAGTGAGATCAAGCGCCAGCGCGATGTGTGGACATTCTCCCGCAAAATGGGCGCAAATGATCCCAACTGGCAGTTGGTTGCCACCGGGGAATGATGCGTGCGGTTCTGGCGGTTTTTGTCATTGTGTGTTGCGCAATGACAGGGACGACGGGCCAGGCCGCAACCACGCAAACTGTTCTGTCATTTGATGATCTGGATGGCTGGCAGGACGATGATCATCAGGCCGCACTTGATGCCTTTACGGTTACCT
>Ga0209345_10005680_pt1 | contig 11494 bp, 10 predicted proteins | sample Cruoilmetagenom7_FD_187294 | JGI IMG/M metagenome (GOLD analysis project Ga0209345, IMG submission 187294) | Oil polluted marine microbial communities from Coal Oil Point, Santa Barbara, California, USA - Sample 7 (SPAdes) (version 2) | ecosystem: Environmental > Aquatic > Marine > Oil seeps ...
GTCGCAAACAAATTATTCATTTTTAGGTATTTTCATAAAGCTTCCCCTTTTATTTTATTAGGAAATAGTTGAAGAGGGATTCCAAATCATAGTATAAAAACAGTATAATGGACATTTATTTTTTATTCATTTCAAAAACAACTTTGCCAATTGAGTTCGGTTTTTGACACCAGTTTTTTGAAATATTCGACTATTATGATCCTTTACAGTATCAATGGAAATAAATAATTTTTCTGCAATTTCTTTATTTGAAAGCCCATCACAAATCTGCTGAATAACTTCCATTTCTCGTTTTGAAATATTGTATTTTGATTTTAATTCGTCAATGTTTTGATTAAATGTTTCAAGAGTGAATAACTTATTTTCATCAATTTTATTACAATAAAACATAACCCACCAGATTATCAATCCATTGAATAATATCACAAGAATATGTAGGCTAAGTCTTTCTATCATGTCATTTTCATAACTAATACTCTGGCTTATCAACCATTTGAAGAACCCTAAACCAATAGGAATAATAAAAATTACTCCCAATAGTTTTATTGATTCTCGACTTGGTTTATCATGGATAAATTTTGTCTGAGAAATTAAATAAAAACTAGCCGAAATAATGCTAAAAAATATAAGAACATCAGAATAAATTAAAAAATTATCTGCTATTCCATTGGTATGGAATAATAAATATTCCAACCACCCTAATAACCAAATAATAAATATTATTACTACTGAAATTTTTAAAGCACGAATAGATGATTTTGAAAATTTGTAATTAATAATTTTTATCAACATTTGGAAAAATGCTGCTAAAAAGAAAAATCTAGTTAAGAATAATAGCGAAGAAAACAGAACTTCTAACCCAAGATTAAAACCACTATCATCAAGCATATTACCACTTGATTTCCAGAAATGTAATATTAATACTGAATACCAAATTGAGTTTAGAGAAACTAAAATGAAAAGCAAGGATTTTATAATACTTTGTTTCCTTTTTTTTACTTGAAAAATAAGATAAAAAATTGAAAAGATACTTAATCCAAAAGTGAAAATTATGGCTGAATTTATTACAATATTCATAATACAAACATATTAATTTTTATGATTGAAATCATAAAAAAATCAAATTACCTTTTTTCAACCTCTCCACTAAAGTAGGGATTTTCATAATCCATACTTTAGTGGGTAAAATTTGAAGTTTTTTGAGAATACTTTTGTTATGAATAAAAACAATTAAATAATCAATTATGAAAAAATTATATTTTAAGATATTTTCAATCGGAATGGTAATGGTTACTTCCATATCTTTTGCACAAAAAAATAAAAATGATTTACAATTTCCTAAGGATTTTAAACATCGAGTATTTGAGCATATTATTAATATAACGGATATTGGTGTGCATAGTGCGGGAACTATTGAAGAGAAGCAGGCAGCAGATTATGTGTTGAGTGAATTCAAAAAGAATAATTTAGAAACCTCAGTTGAAACATTTGAATTTGAATCTTTTGATATTTCTGAGACAATTCTCAGGATAAATCAAAAGAAAGTTGAAGTTTTGCAAGTGTGTTTCAATCCATATACAACACCCAAATTTGAATTTAATGAAGATTTTATTCTATTAGAAAGTGACAACACGACTACTAATGAAATTCAGGGTAAGATTGTTGTTGCATCTTACCCTTTAAATAACATGAATTTTTTTAATTTATTTTTTAAGAATCCAAAGTTAATTTTAGTTATTTCATCAAGCGATTTTGAAACAATTTCTAAGGCAAAAAATAGAAGCTTAAATTGTAAAATAATTGGAGAATTAAAAAAACATCAATCACAAAATGTTGTGGGATTAATATCTTCAACAAATATAACTAAAGAAGAAATTATAATATCTGCACATTATGATTCTTACCCAAATAGCGTTGGTGCAGACGATAACGCATCAGGAATAGGTACTCTTATTGAATTATCTAATTATTTTATGAAGCGAAAAGATGAATTGACCTTTAATATTAAGTTTGTTGCTTTTGGAGGTGAAGAAAAAGGTCTTTTAGGATCAAGAGCTTATTTGAATACTCATAAAGATGATATTTCAAATTGTAAATTGCTCTTTAATATTGATCAAATAGGTGGTAATAATATCTTTATAGAAACTGAAGATGGTGTACAGGGTATTTCTGATAAAATTGGTAAAACTCAACTCCCTGAATATATGCGAAATAGATCACTAGAAGGAATTGAATCGAATTGGAGAATTTTAGCTCCAGATGCAATGCATATTTTTGCAGCTAGCAACAGACCTTTATGGCTTTCAACCATAATTAAAGCGAGTACTGAAGAACTCCTTATCCCTACGAAATTTGTAGGAAATACAGGTTCCGATCAAATGACATTTGGTCAAGCTGGAATAGTATCAACTGCTATTGGTACTTCTGGTAATGAATATCACAGCCCATTAGATATTTCTTCACAAGTAAATAAACAGTCTTTGGAAGATTGTGGTAAGATAGTAATTAGGGTGGTTTTAAAAAAAATGAAAATGGATCAAACAAAACTGAAAATTCAGCCACAAATAATCCAAACCAACAAAGAACAAAATGAACTAATGGCTCATATTAGATTTTTAGCTTCTGATGAAATGAAAGGGAGAGAGGTAGGATCAAATGAAGCAAAAATATCGGCGAGATATATAGCTGAACAATTTCGTTCATATGGATTACAAAGTTTTAATTCTTTGAACGGGTATATGCAAAAGACACTTTTAAAGATAGAAAAAGACACGAATAGAAATCATCTGTCTCGAATAATATGTAATAATGTTGTAGGGTATAAAGAAGGTTCGGATTCCATATTAAAAAAAGAATATATTTTACTTATGGCTCATTATGATCATCTAGGAATTAAATATGATGCAAATAAACCGAATATTGATTCAATATATAATGGTGCAAGGGATAATGGCATTGGGACTACATCTTTACTTTTTTCAGCAAAAGAACTATCTAAAATAAAAAGTAAAAGATCAATTATTTTTTTAGCAACAACTGGTGAGGAAGAAGGAATGCTTGGGAGCGAGTATTTTTTTAATAACTGCCCTGTTCCAACTAAAAGTATAGTATTTGTTTTAAATAATGACGGAGGAGGATTTAACGATGTTACAAACATAAGAATTGGAGGTAAAAATAAAATTAAATTCCCTCTAAACTTTTGGAATGAAGTAGAAAGAATGAATATTAATGTACTTCCTTATCCAAAAGAACTTAATTATTTATATGCTCTAGGAGATAATATAACATTTGCAAAAGAAGGCATTCCATCAATAACTATAAGTCCAGGTTTTGATAAAATTGATGAAGAAATTATAAAATATGTTCATAAACCTTGTGATGAAATTGATGATAATTTTAATTTTTTATACTTGTTGAGATTTAGTAAAGTTTATACCCAGTTGGGACTGAAATTAAGTAATATAAATCAAATTCCAAATTGGAAAGAGGAAAGTACTTATTTAAAAAACTAAAATATAATATAAATTGAAAATAAATTTAATTAAACTAATTTTACAACTACAATAAGTTAATTTAAAATTATTAGTTGAAAACAGCTGTATTAATAGGAAGTATAATTGGCATAGTAAATAGCTTTATTCTAATTATTTATGCATTATCAACAAAAAAGGGGAATAGGAAAGTAAATCTTATTTTTGCGATTTTAATTTTGGTTCTTACTTTAAGAGTGACAAAATCAATAATTATCACTTTTGCAGATGGTATTAATGGAATTATTGAAACGTTAGGATTATTCATTGCTCCTGCTATTGGTCCAACTTATTTATTTTTTTCTGAGGCTGTTTTAAATGCTAAGTTTAAATTTAATATAAAGCAGTTATATCATTTTATTCCTGTAATTGTTTTTACTGTTTTATGGATTACTGTAGAACCAATTAGGAGAGGTGGTATTTTTTGGTATATTTTTTACCAGACAATTTTACTCCAGTATATGATTTATCTAACAATCGCAATTTATCAGGCATTTATTAATATGAAAAATAAACACCTTCTTGTTAGGCAGCTCAATATTATTAGTTGCTTTTTATTAGCAATTTGGTTTGCGTATTTTTTAAACTCAGTATCTGATTTTCCGTATATTATAGGTGCTGTCATATATAGTGTTTTAATTTATTTTTCCCTAATAATAATTTTAAATAAAGGATATATAATAAATTTTTCTCAAGGAAAATACCATAATACCGGTCTTGATATTAAAGAAAACCAAAGAATCCTTCAAGATTTAAATTCTTTATTTGAAAAAGAAAAGATTTATAAGGATAATACTTTGGGATTAAATAAACTAGCTAAGATTTTAAGAACTAATACACATGCTTTATCACAAGTTATTAATGAAAATAAAAATCAAACGTTTTTTGAATTAATTAGATATTATCGTATTGAGGAGGCAAAACGATTACTTTTAAAATCTTCAGATACTAAAATTTTAGAAATAGCTTTTGATGTAGGCTATAACTCCCTTTCAACTTTTAACTCTGTATTTAAAAAAGCCACCGGTCTGACACCAACAAAATTTAGAAATGAAAAAATCAATTCGTAATATTATTTCAGTTATAATAATTGTAATTATTTATGTGGATACATTCTATTCAAATTTTACAGGATTTCCAGAAATAACAATTAATAACCTATTTGGGAAGTATTTATGGTTGTCAATTTTTTCACTACTGCTAATTTATATATTAAATAAGTATTTTTTAAAAAACTCATTAAGGGTTTTTTTATCAAAGAAAGGATCTTTTTTATTAGATATTTCATTCAGTTTTTTATTGTTGGTAACATCCTATTTTGTTTTTAATATTGGAGCTGCTACTTATGGACAATTATTTGTATTAGAAATAGACCGTTCTTCTATGTTTAAAACTTTGGGAGAAGTGTTTTCAAAACCCATTTATATCTTTTTGTTTTTCGGACCTTTTATTTGGTTTTCGGAAATGTTTTTGGCTTTTTCACAAGCTTTTATTTTAAACAATTTATGGGAAATAAATTCAAATAAATTTTGGGTTTGGGCAACAATAATTTTTACGGCGCTTCTTTGTTCTTTAACTCAAATTCATAATGGAATACCTTCAGTAATTAATTATTTCATTCTCTATCTTGTGATGAATGTACTTTATCATAAATATAGGAGAGTAACTCCCTTAATTTTATCAAGGGTCTTACTACAAACTATTCAAATGGCTGTGGTTTGGACACTTTATTTTTAAGAGTAGAATTAATTATACATAAATTATGGACTAGGTAAAAAATAAACCAAATAAAAAAGGAGTAAGAAATGGATTTGCCAAAAGATTATAAAATTGAATTTAAAAATCCAACGCCAATTGAGTATAATTCAATTAGAAATACAACTGGTTGGGACAAATTGGATTTGAGAACAATAGAGAAAGGATTAGAAAATTCTTTGTTTTCAGTTTGCTTGTATCATAGAGAAAAACTTGTTGGAATTGGTCGAATAATTGGAGATAATTCAATATATTTCTATATACAAGACATTATTGTTGTTCCTAAATTTCAAGGAAAAGGATTAGGTAAATTGATAATGGAAAAAGTAATGCAGTATATAGACAATAATGCTAATAATAATTCATTTATAGGATTAATGGCTTCAGAAGGAGTTGAAACTTTTTATAATAAGCTTGGATTTGAAACAAGACTAGCATCAAGACCAGGAATGTATATGATAAATCGAAAAGTAAAATAAATATGTCGAAACATATCCAAAACCGATAATTGAATTACCAAAAGCAGATATTCGAATTGACAGATTAAAAGCATATCTGGCACGAGAAAACAACAATCGAATTTATTTATGGAATTTGACAAGGATATTGAAGTTCAAACACCTAAATACGAAATATAATGGGGAATAGTGATTGAATGTGAAATAGAATTGAAAATTAATGGTAGAAAGTTATCGGAAAGGAGATAGATATTATATACCCAAAGGATTTGAACACTCTGCAAATATTTATGCTGGATATTCATATATTTCTTTCTTCAATGAAAAGAACTGATACAAGACGAAAAGAATGAAAACCAGCCCATAACAACAAATATGGTGCAAGTCGCAGTTAGTAGTACCAAGAAAAGAATTAGTAAATTTGAAAATACAGAAACCAAAGAAACTTATTGAACAAGATGCGGCACGTACCATATTCAAATAGTTTATTCTTTTACATTGGCAAACTACTTTTCAGTATTAGAATAAAGTCAAACGAAATTTATTCAATAAAAACCCAAATTCTTATTGCCTACCTATAAGTCAGGTAGTTTTATTGGTATTTATTATCAAAATTGCAGTGAATTAAGAAATAATTCAATTAAGAATTTTGGATATTTTAATTTACAAAAACCTTAAGACAAAGAATAATGAAAAAACAACTGTTAATAAACTTTTTACTTTTATTTTTTTTAATATCCTGTAAAGGACAAAAACAAAAAGACCGAAACATTGAAACATTGAACTTAGTCTGGGAAACTATGAATACTAAATATTTTGATTCGACCTTCAACGGACTTAATTGGCAGGATGAATACAACCATTATAAACCAATAATAGAAAAATGTGAAACATATGATACTATATTTCATTATTTAAATGAAATGCTTTTCAAATTAAATGTATCACACCTTTTTGCTTTGCCTCCAAATTATGAAGATGAAATTGGTTCACCTCAACTCTTTCTGGATGGCACAATTGGAATAGATTTAAGGTTAATTAATGAAGAAGCAATAATAATTTCAGTGAAAAAAAATTCCGTTGCGTATAATTCAGGCATTAAGGTTGGTTATAGAATTCTGGAAGTGAACGGAAAAACAATCAAGTCATTTATTGAAGCAAAAAAAACTGATCCAAACCCACCATATAACGATATCCATATTTATTTATTAAGCACCGAAAATATAATTAGAGAACTATACGGCACCCCAGGTGACACTATCAACATTACCTATGTAGATGAAAAAAATCAAGAATATCATAAAAGACTAGAACTAGAAAATAGAAGTATTGAAAAAGTAGATTTTATTCCTTCTTTACCACCAATGTATGCATCAATTGATAAAAGAGTAATTAGTGATGGTATTGCATATATTCATTTTGATGTTTTTCTTCCAGTAGTATTAGATTCCATTGTAAGTGCAATAGCTGAATTTCATAGTTATCCAAATTTGATTATTGATACTAGAGGGAATCCAGGTGGTGATTTTAATACAAGAAGGACAATAGCTGAGCAATTTGTTTCTGAACGCACACTTTTTTGGAAATATCAGAGAAGACACGATGTGAACGAGGTGTTTTTAAACCCTACAACTAATCCTTATATGGGCAACGTTGTTATTCTGATAGATGAGCTAAGTAGTTCTTCCAGTGAAGAATTTTCGGGAGCAATGCAAGCTATAGAACGCGCAACAGTAATTGGTCAAAGAACCGCAGGGAAAGTTTTAACAATGGAGATTGTACAATTGCCAAATGGAGGTCTTTTTGTATATCCAAACCAACAAACTAGAACATCTAAAAATGATGTGCTAGAATCAGTAGGAGTTATTCCTGATATTGAAGTTAATTGGAACAAAGCTGACTTAATGAATGGTATTGACACACAACTTGAAAAAGCAATTGAATATTTAGAAAATAATAAAATCCCAAAAACAAAAGAACAATGAGAATCAAATTAATAGCAATGTTATTTTTAATAAGTTTATTCTCTTATTGTAATGGACAAGAAGTGAGTAAAGGCGATTATTTAATAAAAAAATTAGAGAAAGCTGAAAATTCTAGAGATATACAATTGATCGAATCATTATTGGCAGAAGATGTAGCACTCTTTTCTCCTAATATGCCTCCAGTTAATGGAAAAGCAGCTATAGTTTCGATTTATAATTTTGTTTTTTCGAGACCAGAGAAACAATCCGCAGAGTATAGAGTTGATTCTATATATAAAGATGGAAACAAACACGTCGAGTTAGGAATTAATACCACAAAGAAGTTAGGCCAGGTTGCTGATATAAATAAATTCAAGGTAGTATTCAAACAAATGGGTAAAGAATATAAAATTGTAGAAATATATTTTGGCAAAGAAGAAGACATCAAGCGAGATGTGCCTATATTACTAACGCCAACAGGAAAATATAAAGTTGGGCAATCAACACATTTCTATGATAAATCGAATTCAGGAAATAACAGATTATTATCATTCCAAATATGGTACCCAACACAAACAAAGTCTGATTTAAAAGCTGTATATCAGAGCAAAGAAGTTGTAGAAGCGAGTGCTAATTTTTTAGGGTTTCCAATTTTTGCAGTCAGTTATTTTTCATTGATAGAGACTAACTCTTATTTGAATGCAACTGTTTTATTAAATAAACAATTTCCTATTTTATTATATAATCATGGTTATGGTGGCTTTACTTCTGTTTACCAAACAGTATTCGAAGATTTGGCAAGCCATGGGTATATTGTGGTTAGCATAGGTCATGAAAATGAATCAGCATTGTTAATTAAGGAGAATGGAGATGTGATAAGCAATACTCCTCAAAACGATTTTTATTCAAAAAGATTGCCTGAACTAAATGGTTCAGAAATTGGTAGGTGGCAGTCGGAAATATTAAATTCTAACGAATTTAGTAAGAATGATATAGCATACAAAGAAATGCTAAAACTAACACCTTTACACAACGAAAGTACACGTTTTTGGCAATCAGATACAGAAACTACCATTGAAAAATTAGGTCAAATAAACACTTTTGATAAAAACCTGAAAGGCATATTTAATTTTGAACAAATTGGAATTTTCGGGCATTCTTTAGGAGGAGCAACAGCAGGTCAAATGTGTTTTGGAAAAACACTAATCAAAGCAGGTATAAACCTAGATGGTTTTCAGTTTGGAGATTTATACCAAAATAAACTTAGAGTTCCATTTATGTTTGTTTCTAGCAATCAAGAACAAGATAGATATTTAAGAGCGTTAACCTATATCGAGAACTCAGAAAAAGATTGTTTTCAAGTAACAATTAAAGGGTTTTCACACGATAATTTCACAGATTTAAAATACATTATGGAAGGAGATAAAGAAGCTATGAAATTACAACGGGCTTTAATAAAAAGTTTCTTCGATAAGTATTTAAAGAATAAAAAAGTCAACTTAAATAAACTTGAAGAAGAATACAAAAAAATAAAATTTAGTGCTTCAAATATTTCAAATTAATTAAAATTCTTATTATGAAACTAAATAGAATTAAATATAAAAAAACTGTAATCGCATTTATTTTGTACTGGTTCTTAATAACAATTAATGTTACCGTTTCAATGAAATATGGGTTAACGTCAATTGTGGAATGGTGGATGAACACTTTTGTTTTTCTATTATTTATGTTAACATTTATGCTAAAACCCAATTCAAAATTAAGTTTGCCTTTTAAGATTCTTTTTATGCCTGCTTCATGGTTAATCCACGCTATTTTAACAATACCTTCATCACTTGTTTTAGGGGTTTTAAAGTATGACCCAGAACATATTAGAACAATGGGAGAGCATCGAGCTATATTTATACTCGCTAGTTTACCAATAATATTTTATGGAATGAGTAAGTCAAAACTTTTTTCAAATGAGCTTTCCACAATTTAATACTAATTCAAAATTAATTATCATGAAAAAACTAATTTCAATTGTTATTCTACTATTTTCAATAGTTATAACTGCCCAAAATGTAAATAAAGAAAAAAAAGCAATTAAAAATGTAATTCAAACCTCTTATGTTAATGGATTAATGAATGAAGGAGATAATGAAAAGATTGACTTTGGGATACATCCTGATTTTAGGATATTAGAATATAAACCAACTTTTGGCCTTCGAATTTATTCCCTTTCTGAATGGAAAAGTAATAATGAAATTAGAAAAAGAACTAGATTATTACCACGTAATCAAGATAATTTAGTTTCTGTTAAATTCAAAAGAATTGATGTCACAGGAACCGCAGCTATTGCAAAAGTTAAATTTTATGCTGGCAACAAATTCCTTTACATAGATTATATAGCTCTTTATAAATTTAAAGATGGTTGGAAAATGGTGAATAAGATATTCTACAAGTTTAATTAAATATTTATGAAATGAGAAAATCGAATTTTATGAAAAGATACCATTTAAATTTAATAATAATAGAAACTATATTGAAGTCTTAAATCCAGATAAATTTACACTTTATAGTTGGCGAGTTAGCTAATAATAACAAATGAAAATATTGCCTCCCTATAAGTTAAGAAGCTAAACTAATGTAGTTAGTTCACTTTTGTCATTAAAATAATAAATACCAAATTTCATTGTCCTGACAAAATTATATCAAGACTAATATTTTTTATTTGAAAATATCATAAACTAATAATAAAACGAAATCAAATTATGAAATATAAATATCTTTTAGTATTAATCTTCATCCTTAGTGTTCATAATCAGTTATTTGCACAAAATAAAACGACAATAGAATCAATTGAGATACATGAAGAAATTAAACTGGGAGGTTCTAACCAATGGATTCAAATAAAAGGGGAAAGCTTCGAAAACCCAATTTTATTATTTCTGCATGGTGGTCCTGGTTTTACTCAAACTCCATACGCTCATTTTGATTCAAAAAGACTTGAAAAACATTTCATTGTAGTAAACTGGGATCAGTTAGGTGCTGGGAAGTCATACAAAAAAGAAATTAACCCTAAAACAATGACTATCAATAGGTTTCTTGATGACACATATGAATTAATTCAATATTTAAAGAAGAAATATAAAAAAGAAAAGATATTTATTATTGGTCACTCTTGGGGTAGTGTTTTGGGGCTTTATACTGCAATAAATCATCCAAAAGACATATACGCCTATATAGGAATGGGACAAGCTATTGATTTGCTTCAAGGAGAAAAAGACGCATATGATTTCACTATGGATAAAGCTAAAGAGATGAAAGATTCTGTTGCTATTAAAACCCTAAATGATATAGGAACTCCTCCTTTTAAAGGAGGTTTTCAAAGCTTGATAAAACAAAGAATTCTCTTAGGTAAGTATGGAGGTGCATTTCACAATATTGGATATAAGGAAATTGAAAAAATCAGATTGTCTTCACCATATTATACCGACATTGATCAAAAAAATTATATGCAAGGGTATGGATTTTCACAATATTGTTTATGGGATCAATTAATGGAAGTTAATTTTTTCAATGAAAAAAAAGAATTAAAAATCCCCGTCTACTTCTTTGAAGGTCGCTATGATTACGGTACTCCTTTTGCTTTGGTTGAGAAATACTTTGATGTTTTGAAAGCTCCTTGCAAAGAGATTGTTTGGTTTGATAATTCAGGACATTTTCCAAACCTTGAAGAAACTGAAAAGTATCAAGATGAGTTATTAAAAATATTATATAAAACAAAGCTTTGATAATCATTTTT
>Ga0209345_10005681_pt1 | contig 11492 bp, 8 predicted proteins | sample Cruoilmetagenom7_FD_187294 | JGI IMG/M metagenome (GOLD analysis project Ga0209345, IMG submission 187294) | Oil polluted marine microbial communities from Coal Oil Point, Santa Barbara, California, USA - Sample 7 (SPAdes) (version 2) | ecosystem: Environmental > Aquatic > Marine > Oil seeps ...
GATAAAATTTTTGAAAAGCTGAGTTCAGATTTAGTGAAATTACATACAAAAAAGAAAGAAAATTATCAAAATATTAGGCAGGAAAAATTTGGGAATGTAATTAATTAATTAATTATTTTTAATAACTAAATCGTTATAATTTTTTGATAAATTGATAAAAATGAATCAAACTAAAGAAAATAAAGAGTATTTTGATTATCGAGTGAAAAGAGATAAGATAAATGATATTATTTTTGAAATTGATGAAAAAATAATAGTTAACAGCAAAACAGCAATTAAAGTAATATTTAAAGCAAAGAAAGAATATCCAAGTGAGACGCAATTTAGATTTATAATTCCTTATGGATGGGAACCAATTAATTTAAAGAATAATTTCTGCTCAATTAAGTCCTCTGTTAAAGGGAAAGCTAAAAAAACTAACTCTACGATAATGTTGGCATATTCTTTGAATGAACTAATGAAGAATGGAGATACAATTGAATTTAATTATAATATGGCTAAAGATGTAAATACAGCTGGAGAAATGGCATATATCGATGAAGTTTATTGTGCTTTAGATATAAAACTTCCCAAAGAGAAATTATTTACTAGAATAAGTATTAAGAGAATTTCGATGATCTCAGAAAGTACCTTTTTCTTTCTCGTGAAAATCCCCACAATCTACCATGGAAAGCCAGTTGATATTGAAATAGTTGCTTTAGATAAATTTGGAAATCGTGATTATAACTTTAATGAAGAAGTTGAAATTAAGGGCGATAATTGCTTAGATTTCCCAAAAATCGCAATATTGAAAAAAGGATATATCAAAATTGAACAAATATTGAAATTTAAGGAAGCTACCAAACCAAATTCAAAAATTAGAAATTTATTGAAATATAATATTGGGTTCACACCATATCCCGTCTTTCGCGAATTATCATCTAAAATTGGAAAATTATATGTTAATTATGGAGAGATTTCTGGCAATTCAAATCCAGTTGTATGGGATGAGGATATCCTCGACCAAGTTTATTGGGGGGATACACATATTCATACTAGAGAATATTCTGATGGTATAGGCACAGGTAGAGACGCATTTCATTACGCAAAAAATGTCGTACTTCTCGATTTTGCAGCTTTAGGAGATCATTTAAACCAAAGAAATAATGCTTTTATGGAAGGACGGAAGGACACCTTATATCCATATAATAAAATAATTTGGAATTCTCTAATAGATTTATGTATGGAATGGACAGATAAGAATTTTGTTGCTATCCCAGGATATGAATGGTCTGGACGTAATTTTTATGTAACTATTGCCACAAAGTTAAAAAGCCCTTATGAGGCAATAGCCGATAAAGTGATGTTATTTCCATTTGAGTCAGCTAAAGATGCTCCCTTAGTTGATTATTCGTCTAAAGAGGGATGTTTTCAGCACCAGTTATACGACGCGCTTAAAGGAGTAGATTGTGCTATTATTACCCATTCGCCTATTAGTTTTATGATGGGTACTTCGTGGTCCGAAGTTAATAACGAAATGGAAAAAGTTGTTGAGATCTACTCTTCACATGGTTCAAGCGAATCAATGAAAGGTAATTATAGACCTTTAGTTAACAACAAGAAAAAAGGGAGCATAATATGGGCTTTAAATAACGGTTTTAAATTGGGGTTCATTGGTAGCGGAGACGATCACTATTCACATCCAGGATGTCCAATAAGACAATACAAGATGAAAAATATTGCACCAATCTTAAGATATCGCCCAGGAATCGCTGCGGTTTTTTCTGATCAATTAGATTCGAAAAATTTGATTAAAAATATAAACCAACGGAATTGCTACGCTACTACGGGTGAAAGGATGTGGTTAAAGATTAAGATAAATTCCGTTTTGATGGGTCAAGATGTAGCTGTTTCAAGCCCTCCAGTAATAATACTTACCGTGTGTGGGACTAAAAAACTTGAGAGTGTGGAGTTAATAAAGAATGGAACCGTCATTGCAATTAGAGTTCCAACTTACGATCGAATCAAGTTTGCATTTGAAGATAATGATCTAAGGAAAGGTGATAAAGCTTATTATTACATTCGAGCGACCCAGTTTGATGGGGAGCGAGGATGGAGTTCGCCTATTTGGGTAGAATTTGTTTAAGAATTATCTACCATTCAGAAAAATCTTTCTTTTGAATCATTATTGATTTCTAATATAATCACGAATTTCTTTATATCCAATTATTTTTAAATCGTACTTCTCAACACACTCTTTAATTTGCGGATTAGTGAATGCTTGATAATCTAAATCTCGTTTACTTGCAGAATCAGGAGTTATTGCTTTCAATTCTGGGCTCATTTTCGCAGCATGAAACAAAAAATGTGTTATCCCCGGTTTAATTTCGGCAAATCTTTTACAGTAGTAATCTGTTTTATTTGCACTATCTCCCATCGTATCGATAATCATATGATCGAGAATTGGAATACCACTTTCTTCTAATTTATCAAACATCTTTAAGTAGACATCAGCAACGGATCCTAAACCTTCGGCTTCAAGTTCTTCTCTAGAGACTCGAGGTAAAAACGCGACAACTTTAAATTCGCGAGCTATCTTTAAATAGGAAGGAAGAAATTTAGGACTCATAACAGTTCCCATATGAGTGTCTATATGTGTAATGTCAATGCCACTATCTAGCGCTGTTTGAACTTGAGTACGCATTTCAATTTCTGCCGCTTTAGGATTTACATTTGCAACTGCTTCCTCTGTAGTGCGCCATAAAGATTTTTCTGAGTCAAGTAGACCAGAGTCCTGGTTCACGCTACTCAATGCGCGCCATCGGTATAGATCATATTCACAAGTAAGAGTGAGATGCACACCAATATCATACTGAAACTTATTCTTACATATGGAAGCAGCTTCTAGAAACCACGGAGCAGGAACAATAACTGAGCCACAACTAGCAACTCCGAAGTCCAAACATTCAAATGAAGCTAGATTTGAAGCGTGGGAAAAACCAACATCGTCAATGTGAAAAATTACAACTTTATCTGAAGCTTCAAACCCTAATTTTTCTATAAGTGTAAGATTTTTCATGTTTAATTTTCAAATCCTATAAAGTAAGTTCTAATGATTAAAGAAGATCATTTAACAAGTGTTATTATTTTTATCAAATTTTATAAAACCATTCTAAATTGTGTTAAAAACGTTATAATTATTTAAATTTAGGTAAGTATTCTTTTTGAAGCTCAGTCATTTCGTTAAATATTGCTTCTGCCATTTTAAAACTACCGCAATTAACATCTATAGCTATACACGCTATAGCAAGATCTTTAGACTCCTTTAAGATTGCTTCAACGCATAAATCTTGTATCGAAGCTTCTATGCGGAGTAATGCTGCAATATTTTTTGGAATTTCACCTAAATTTACTCCATGTATGCCCTCTTTATTTACAATTGCAGAACATTCAATCACCAAATCTTGGGGGAGATTTTCAATAATTCCATTGTTTGGTATATTAACTGCAATTTCATACGAATTTTTATCTTCAATTAAAGCTTCTATAATTGGTATCCCCCGTTCTCCAGAAGGTTCTCGCATAAACATTCCTTTTCGGGGATAAGTTCCTTTCTTAAGCCTTTTGTAATATCTAGAAAGCTTAGCATAACTTCCTTTATTTACTTGTTCCATTCTTGTAATCCAATCCTTTAAATCTTGGATAGTTGTATATTGAGACCCAATTTGTATATATTCGCATACATGGTTGTCACCAACGTAAGGAAAAAAACCAAATCTTTTGTATACTTCAAAAGTTAAATCAGCATAATGAAACCTATCCCTTTTGTCTTTAAAATATTCCAAGCATTTTGAGTTAAATTCTGGCATTAGGTCCTTTCCAGTGGCTATATCTTTTAATCCAAGTAGGAAAGCAAAATGATTCAAACCACCAGTAGTTAATTGCATTTCGCTTATATCCTTATTTAACATATTAGGTAAATGATGATTTGTTAATAACTCTATTTGATGGCAAAGTCCAACGAATTTTATTTTGGGAACAGCTCTTTTAATTGCTAAACATATTCGGGACATGGGGTTTGAATAGTTTATAAAGAAAGCATTAGGGCAAATTTTTACAACATCTTCTGCAATTCTTATAATTTCGGGGATTTGTCGTGCACTATGAAAAAACCCACCAGGACCCCCATTCTCAGCCATCATTTCCGTAGAACCATGTTTTCTCGGGATCGTATTATCTTGCCAACGTAATTCGAACCGATCTCCCTTTTCAATGGAAGAAATAACAAAATCCGCATCTTTTAATGCCTTCGATCTAACTGTTGTTTGCTCAATATTGAACTTATTACCAAGCTTTTGATTGTCTTTTACAACAATTTGATAAACCATTTCTAACTTCTCTTCGTTAATATCATGAAGAACAACAGTTGAACCTGATAAAACGGAACTAAGGTTAAGATCCATCAAAGTAGCAGGACCAAACGAAGAACTACCTGCCCCTATTAAAACAATTCTTTTTTCCATGATTCTACCTTCATTATTTTTGATAAGAAAATATCGCAAATTAGATAAATGTCACTTACCTTATAATACAATAGAATATGGTAGAACCATTACGATACGGCTTAGTAGGTTATGGTCTCAATGCGTTAGGTCATACATCAGAGCTAAAAAATCATCCAAGATTAATAGGGCATACAAGATGGATAGTTGGGTTTGATCCAGATCCTAATGCGAATCAGATGCTTAATAAAATTAAAAGTGTAAAAGTAGCTAAATCTTTTGAAGATCTTTTAGATACAGCCGATCTTGATGCAGTTATAATTAGTAGTCCCCCACAATATCACGCAGAACAAGCTGTTGCGGCACTAGAAGCGGGATTACATGTATTCTCTGAAGTACCTATGGCAATTAATGAAAAAGATATAATAAAAATTATAAATGCTGAAGATAATTCAGGAAAAGTTTATCAACTTGGAGAAAATTACTGTTTTTTCTCAGAAGTTTTATTTGCGGGGCATCTTGCATCTTCTGGCAAGATTGGTCCAATTGTTTATTCGGAATCTGAATATTTGCACGATGTATCTTATAGGTGGAGAGAAGGGAATTTTGGCGATGTTGACACGCCACGCATAGATTCTTGGTATCAATTATTTGATCCTTTAATGTATGCCCACACGATTGGTCCTGCTCAAGTTGCGTTAGGTGGAATTAAAAAACCTATGCCATTCGTTGAAGTTACAAGCTACGCAAATGATATTGGAGGTTATCAAGCAAATCCAATTTGCCATCCCGCTAAAGCGTTTCAAGTAGGGTTATTTAAAACAGAAACAGGAGCTATTGCAAAATGCGCTAACGCCTATATTTTTGCCAGAGAACCTTCCCGCCTTATTATTCAAGTTACGGGGAGTTTAGGTACGTATGAATGTTATCAAATAGGGAAACCAGGATGTTTGTTTCTAACTGATGGACATAGAATTAGTAAGAGTCGTCATCGAAAAGGAAAATCAAAAATTGTTGATAATAACGAGTTATCAACAGTAATTCCTCCAGTTGAAGGTTTACATTACGGTTCTTCCGTTCGTATTATGGAGGATTGGTTACAAGCCATCAATAATAATGTAAAACCGATCATCCATGCAAAAACAGCTGCTAATTTCTGTTTATCGGGAATTGCTGCGTCTAAGTCGGCTCGTTCTGGAGGAAAACCTATAAAAATAAAAAAGTTTTCAGAGTAAAAATAAATTACTACTCTTCTATAATTTAGGAGGTCTATTTTGGGTTACTGAATTATAATCTCCCATACTTTTGTAATATGGATTTATGCGAAAACAGTATTTATATTCAATATTTGCCTTTAATTTGTATTTACTATGAAGAAGTGCTAAAGCAGGGATATCTCCCCCAACTCCTTGTTGTTTATAATCGATATTGAGCGTGATATGCTCACGTTGAGGTAAGTCGTGATTATGCGTTGCTTCTTCTAAATCTTTCGTTGTATATGGCCACGCACTTATACTTAATTTAGTTTCGCCAAAATCCGATATTAATATTCCGGATCCCTCAATATTGGTCATGGCAACCCAACGAACATCAGTTCTATTTCCATTCTCTTGTGGTCTAATATAGGGATGGATCAAATCTTTTACAAAACCAGAATAGATCCCAACAGCCGCTCCTGTCTTTCTATCTAACATGGTTTCGTGAGGACCTCTACCAAACCAAGTCATTCTATTAAATTCTCCAGAAATTTCCATCTGCATACCAAACCTAATCATGTTTTTACTAGGAGTAAACTTATTTTCAATTGAGATATCTCCATTTCCATAAATCGTATAAGTTGTATCAAGCGGTTTTTCAGCGTTAATTACTTGAGATTTGATGTAAACTCGAATGGCTTTAGAGTTTATTTTTTCATAATTAATATTTATTATAGTTCTTGTTTCACTTGCTTTTTTCCACGTTTTATCATTACCCGTAACTTTTACATCAGCAAAATCTACAAAACCTCGTTCATTATCCGTTGGAGCTCTCCAAAAATTAGGGATCAAAGGTTTTGAAATTATGTCTAAATTTCTAAAAGATAAATGTTCAATTGCTCCTGTTATCTTTCCTAGTCTAATTTTAAAAGTTTCTCCCTTGATTATGTAATAATCTTCCAATTCTTCTATTCCAACATCATTTAAATCTTTTAATTTTCCTTCTGCTGATATTGGGACATTGTAAGGGATTTTAAATTGATCCCAAGCAAGAATATGACCTTTTTTTGCCCACAACGAGTCTTCAGCAAGAATAGAAACGATTTTTAGATGATATTCTGTATTTGATCTGATTTCAGGGGTCTTAAATGGAATTTTTACTTCTTTTAATCCTCCAGGATCTACTTGAAACCGCTCTAAAAAGCCTTCTTGTATCTTTGCGCCATTTGCAGTTACTTCCCATTTAATCTCAACAAAATCGATGTGAATAAAATTATATTTGTTATGAATCTTAACTTCACCCTCCAATAGGTTTACAGGCAAAATATCGATATTTTGATATACTTTTTTAACTTCATACAAAGCCGGGTTAGGTTTTCGATCAGGCATCACAATTCCATTAATACAAAAGTTACTATCATTTGGTTCGTCCCCAAAATCACCTCCATAAGCCCAAAATTCTTTCCCATCTTTACTGACTTTATATAACCCTTGATCAATAAAATCCCATATAAAACCTCCTATACAGTTGTCATATTTCTCAAAAACATCTATAAATTCTTGAAAATTCCCTAAACTATTTCCCATTGCATGAGCGTATTCACATAACACAAGTGGTTTTATTTTTCCATGTTTTAAATCACGCTTTGCTTTTCTTTCGAGGTTTTTGGGTGAAAGATACATAAAGCTTTTCACATCTGGTATCTTATGATCGTAATCCCCTTCATAATGAATAGGTCGAGTATCGTCAATTTTAATTGTCGCAATTTTCATTTCTCTAAAATTTGTTCCTATTCCTGCTTCGTTACCAAGAGACCACATTATAACACAAGGATGGTTTTTATCCCTTTCAACCATACTAATCATTCGATCTACACACGCATCTTTCCACTCAGGATCGCTTCCTGGCAGAATCTCTCGTAATCCATGTGATTCTAAATTACATTCGTCTACCACATAAATTCCATACTCATCGCACAATTCATACCACTTTGGATGATTTGGATAATGAGAAGTGCGAACCGCATTAATATTATTTTGTTTTAATAGTATAACGTCTTGCAACATAATGTTAAATGGTATTGCCCTTCCGTGGTTAGGATCGTGTTCATGTCTGTTTACACCTTTAAATATTATCGATTTTCCATTAATAAATAATCCGCCATCACTTCTAATTTCAATTTTCCTGAACCCAAATTTGCAATGCTCAACCTCAATAGTATCATTGTTCGAATCTTTTAGTTGTAGAATTAAATCATAAAGATTAGGCGTTTCTCCCATCCATTTCTTCGGATTTTGAATCTCAGCTTGCAGTTCTATTGTGTATTCACTATTAGATTTTATACCAAAAGTCTCACTCATAAGAATTTCGGGACCAATAAATTGCTGCTCTGTATCTAATAATGTAATTTCCACATTATACTGGTCCACATCACTTTCTCCATAATTAGAGATATTTAATTTAACTTTTAATATAGAATCTTCATAATTTTCATCTAATTCACATCGAGTAAAAAAGTCTCTAATATGAACTTTTGGGGTTGAGAAAAGATACACATCCCTAAATATACCACTAAATCTCCACATATCTTGATCTTCTAAGTATGAGCCATCAGACCATCTATAAACTTCAACTGCAAGGATATTGTTTTCTTCTTTTAAAAACTTCGTAATATTAAACTCTGCAGGTGTCATACTTCCTTGGCTGTAACCAACTTTTTTTCCATTAATCCATAGGTAGAAAGCAGATTTAACACCTCTAAAATGAAGAAAAATCTCTCGTCCTTTCCAATTGGAGGGAATGTTAAAGATTCTTAGATAAGAACCTACGGGATTGTAATTATGATCAATACTTGGAATATCTTTAGTGTTAACGCTATATGGGTATTTATCATTAGTATATATTGGTATTCCATATCCTCGCAGCTGCCAGTTACTTGGAACATCTATTTCTTTCCAATTACTCGAATCAAAATCTACTTTATAGAACTCTTTTGGACGGACTGATGGCATTTTTACCCAATTAAATTTCCAAATTCCATTAAGAGATTGGGAATAAGGTGAATCATAAGTATTTCTTGATATTAATTTTTTACTTCCAAATGGAATTAAAGTTGCATGAGCAGGTTCTTTATTCAAACCAAAAATTCTAGCGTTTTCCCAATCAAATTTAGGGTCCAATTCTCCCATCAAAATTCAGATTCACTATGAAGGTTTTTTAATTATAAATTATTATTTACGATTTAAATCTAATTTATAGAATGATATTTAATCAAGAATTAATTATTAATTAAATTAATTACTATGAAATTGTGATATGTCTAAGATAAAGAAAAATGGCGATAATCGCTATAAAGGTTTCTTCAAAATAAATAAAGGTGAATTGTATTACAAGCGATTTCACTCGAGATGTTATCAAAATAATTAAGAATATACCTAGCGGGAAGGTTCTAACTTATGGAAGAATCGCTAAATTAGCTGGTAACCCGCAAGCTGCTAGACAAGTTTCATGGCTATTACACTCATCAACAAAAAAATACAATTTACCATGGTATCGAGTCATAAATTCACAAGGAAAAATATCCATGAAATCTTTTGACGATCGAAATTATCAAAAACTTTTGTTAGAAAAAGAATGTGTTGAATTTAGGGATAACTATAAAATTGACCTTAAAGAATACCTCTGGGAAATTGATTCTATTGAGCATTTATAAGTTCCTATTTAAGAATATTAATTTTTGACTTAAAAAAAAAGACAATTAATTCATATTATCTCATTCATTCTTTAAATTAAAAAAGAATCGGTTTGAAACAAATGACTAATGACATTGGTTCATATAAATTTAAGACCAAACTTTTTTTTCCAGAAGATATTTTTTATAAGATAATTGAAGTAAGACTCAGCAAAGTAAACGATATTCTTGAAGAGGAATATAAAAATCGCGTTAAAAGAAAGTATCCTTGGAACAAAAATCTCGTCATGATTGCTGCTGATCATCCAGCAAGGGGTGTTACTAAGATTGGCTCGAATAATATAGCAATGGGTGATCGTCACGAATATTTGGGGAGAATACTACGCGTTCTTAGGCTTGATCATGTAGATGGTATCATGACGACTCCTGATATAATGGATGATTTGTTCATAATAAACTTTCTTTTCAAGCAATTAGGAGGGAAGAGTTTCCTAGACAGCAAAATACTTATAGGATGTACAAATCGAGGGGGTCTTTTAGGCTCGCCTTACGAGATGTACGATCCTGTGACAGCTTATAATATTGATGATATTAGGAAATTAAAATTGGACGGCGCAAAAATGATGGTTAGGTTAGATTTCGAGACGAAAATGGCGAAATATAGTCAAAAGACTTTGGAGTTATGTTCAAAAATGATTAGAAGGTGTAACGAATCCAATATACCCTCGTTTATAGAAGCGCTCCCGGTGATACGCGATCAAAACAGTAATTATACAGTTAACAAGAATACAGAAGTAATGATCAAAACAATTGGAATTGCAACCGCATTAGGAGGGGGTTCGGTAAACACTTGGTTAAAAGTGCCCTATGTTGATAATTTTGAATCTGTTACTAAAAGTGCAACCAACCCTATTTTAATTCTAGGTGGTGAAAGTACAGGTAACCCAATAGATCTTTTTAAAATCCTTGAAATGGGATTAGCTGCTGGGAAAAACGTAAAAGGGTGTTTAGCAGGAAGAAACTTATTGTATCCCGGCGATGACGATCCGGGAGCAGTTGCTTTAGCAATCTCAGGCATAATCCACGATAAAATCAATATTGATAAAGCCATTAAAATCTTAAACAACAATCGCGGAAGGCAAATGAATGTTTTAACTTCCAAATTCAATCCCTAAAATTATTAAAAATTAAGATATTATAAAAATTATGAGATTTCTTTCTTTTCATTGCGATTACTTTCGATTTAAGGCGACAAAGAGAAGCCGTTCAAAAATATTTGAAGAATTGACAGAAGATAATAGAGAAAATGGATTGGAAAACGTAATTGCCTTATATATAAGCGTAGAAAAGCGAGACGAGGATAGTACAGAGTTCATTCCTAAAGCTATAAAAGAAATCGAAAAAATTTCCACTCAACTCAAAGTATCAAACATAATTTTACTTTCTTTCGCTCATCTATTTGGCGAATTAAGTAATCCTGAATTTGGCTTGAAAGCATTAAAGAATCTTGAGAAAAAATTAATTGAGAATGGATTCAATGTGCTTAGACCTCCTTTTGGGTGGTTCAATGAGCTCGAACTCAAGGCAAAAGGGCACCCCCTCTCAAGAATCTCAAGAAAAATCGAATAAAAAACGATCTAAATTTTAACCGATCATATTTATAATCAGTTTGAATGTATAACAATTTATAAAAAATTAAAAAAAATTATTAAAACAAGAGACCTTTTAAGAAATTATGAGAAAAGAAGATTTAATTATACCCTCTAAGTCGTTTTTTTCAAGAGATTCAGATATTATTGCTAATAATTCTCAAAAACTTGAAACTCAAACTTTCAAAACTGGGACTACTACAGTTGGTTTAGTTGTTAAAGACGCGGTAATCTTAGGAACCGATAAAAGAGCCTCAATGGGTTATTTTGTTGCAAGTAAAACTGCTGAGAAATTGCATATGATTCAAGAACACTTGTATATGACTATTGCTGGGGGCGTAGCAGATGCACAATATCTCATAGATGTTTTGCGGGCTGAAACTACGTTGTATCAATTAAAAACAGAAAATTCAATTAAAGTTAAAAGCGCTGGGAAATTGTTGGCCAACATTTTGTACCAGAATAAGATGTATC